>MDTG01052061.1_pt1 | contig 15189 bp, 12 predicted proteins | sample 811421 | NCBI WGS metagenome assembly MDTG01 (sample SAMN05326645, study PRJNA326480) | marine metagenome | isolation source: seawater | place: Pacific Ocean: South East | collected 2011
CGTCCGGCAGACGCACGTGCAGGACCGCCTGAGGGAACTTGTCGAAGACGTGGAGTTTCACCCCCCTCGCAACCGCCAATTCCTGCTGGACTGGATGGACAACATTTCCATCGATTGGCCGATATCTCGTCGAAGGTGGTATCACACAGAGATTCCAGTGTGGTATGCTGATTCAGGGTCGAAGGTCATCGTGCCTCCGAAGGGGACCTACGTCCAACCATGGCGTCAAGACCCCCCATCTGGCAGCCGCGTCCTAGATCGAAACGATCGGACTTTCCTCGGCACGTGGGACGAACTTGCCTCTGAGTTGAGCGACGTCGTCGGCGAAGAGAAGGTCTTCGACACCTGGATGGATTCTTCAAACTCCAACCTCTTTGTGAGCGGTTTGCTCGAGGACGACGATCGCTTCGAACGATGCTTCCCGACCGCCCTTCGACCCCAAGGCAAGGAAATTGTCCGCACATGGCTGTATTACACCATGCTGAAGAGCGCACTTCTCCTCGATCGGCCGGCGTTCAAACACGTCTGGATTGACGGTTTGGGCATGGACCCATGGGGGAGAAAAATGTCGAAATCTCTTGGCAACGGCATCGATGCCGATTCCGTCATCGAATGTGGAGCCGGTGGCCGCACAGGCAGTTGGCGCATCAAGGGACCCGACGGCTCTGTTGCCCTCAAGGCGAACAAGATTGGAAGCGAATGTTTCCGCCTCTGGAAAGCGTGCGATGCTCAAGTGGGTGACGACTTCCAAATCAATCCGGAGGACATCGAACAGAAGTATTTCGGCGTGCTGACCAAAGTCTACAACGTCGCACGCTTCGCGTCTCAGTTTGACGTCCCAGATGACCTTGAAACCGCCCCGAAAAACCTCGAACCCGAAGACCGTTGGATTTTGGCAGAGCACCACAAGGTGATGGCCACGGCGCGAGAGGCATGGGCCGCGTTGGACATCTACACCGCCACGCAAGCGCTGAAGAATTTCCTTACGGGCGTTCTCCCAAGCCATTGGCTTGAGATGGTCAAAACCCGACTTTACGACGAGGACAACACGGCGGCTTGGGTGCTTCACCGGGTGGTTCGGGACACCTTGACTGCATTCACTCCGGTGTGCCCCTTCTTCACCCACCACATCACGACCACCGTGTACGGCACCTCGAGCGTTGACGCGCGAGCCTTCCCCGAACACATCGACGACAGATTTGGGGAAGGTCAGGACGAAGGCGATGCATTGCGCCAACTGACCGGTGATTTGACCGCCTTCAACAGCCAAGTCTGGTCGACGAAACGGGAACAAGGCATCGCGCTGAACCAACCCATCGGAGGCATGGAACTCCCCACGTCACTCGAGGCTTTCCGGCCCGTGCTTACGTCCATGCACCGTCTCACTTGAGGCAGCTTTGAACCGTTCCAACGTCACCTGTCGCGTGGGTGGATCTTCCAGATCACCCAAACGAAAGCCGACCAACCGAACGGGCCGTTCACGCTCGAGGCTGGTGGCGAACAATCGCGTGGCGAGGCTCTTGAACACGGAGGGGTCGTCCATGGCCACGGGTATGGACCGGCGATGCGTTCGTGTGTCAAAGCCCTTGTAGCGGAGTTTGACTTCACACAACCGACCCACGACGCCCAGTTCGGAAGCACGCTCCATGACACGCTGCACCAAGGCCAAAAGCTGCTCAAGAACGTGCTCCTCATCGTGCTGATCGCGCTCGAAGGTGGTCTCTTTTCCAATGGACTTTCGCGAGCGCAAAACGCTCACGTCATCGCTGGTGCGTTCTTCCACGACCGCCATCAACCAAGCAGCGAACCGTGGTCCAACCATGCGAGCCAAAGCCAACTCGCCCAGACCGTAGGCCTCGTCCACCGTCTGGACGCCCCACTCCTGCATGGTGGTGGCCGTCGCAGGACCGATGCCGGGAATCTCACGCAAAGATCGACCCTCAAAAAACGCCGAAGCGTCCCCAGGCATGAGGCGGAAAAGCCCCTGTGGCTTCCGCTCCTCGCTGCTCATTTTCGCCAACAACCGCGTTGGTCCAAGACCGAACGATGCCGTCAGACCTGTGGCGTCAACAATCTCCCGCTGAAGACCTTCGCACAAGGCCAAGGCCTTGTCCCAATCAGCCCCTGTGGCCTCGGTCACGTCGAGGTACGCTTCGTCGATGCTCGCTTGCTCAAAGGGGCCGCCAACCGCGCGGAGCACGGTCATGACACGGCGTGAAGCACGAGCATAGAGGCGGTGTGAACCACGCACGTACATGGCAGGTCCGGCAGGTGCTGCAGGACAACGCCTCCATGCTTCGCTGATGGGCATGGCAGAACGCACACCGTACGCGCGTGCGGCATAATTGCAAGTGCTGACGATGCCTCGCCCGCGGCCGGATTTCGGGTCTGCGCCGATGATCAATGGGACGTTTGGATCAAGCCCTCGGTGAAGGGTTTCGACCGCCGCATAAAACGCGTCCAAGTCACAGTGGACCAGAATCTTCCCCCCTTCGTCCACGTCCAGCCTTCCGCGTCGAAGGTGTTTGAGGCCTGCGCTTCACTTCCGACGACGGGCCGTCGGCAGGCTTCACCACCCTCTCGGGCGGACGCGAAGGTCCGGTGAGATCATGCATCCTGCGCCCACGCTTCGCTCGCATGCTGCAGCCGAATTCCGTCCACGCCAACCGGGCGTTCACGTGCTGCTGGGCGACGGTGGACACGGAAGGAAGGCGCGCCCTGTGGCAGAGGCGTGGGTGGCCCTCGCCTTGGCCAGCGGCCACGTCGTTCACTGGATTGACGGAGCGTGCAGGCTGGACCCCGGGCGCTTCTCACCTTGGCTCACTCAACTGGGTGTCGGGCCACGTGCGCTTTGTTCGCTGCGTGTGGCCCGAGGTTTCACCGCACACCAATGCGCGGCCATGGTGGCCCGGCTTCCGAACGAAGTCCAGTCCAGCGGCTCCCGGCTTGTCGTGGTCGACGCCCCCATGGCCATGTTCGATGACGTTGAGCTTCGCGCACGCGAACGACGCGACTTGGTCCGCCATCTCTGCGGTGATCTCGAACGAACCGTGCACAGCAACGCCGTCACGGTCATCGTAATTCATGGCCGTCATGGACCCGAGTCTCACCGGTGGCGAACACAACGGCTGACCCACATGGCGCAAAGCCAGGTCGAAGTGACTGCAGGACGCGATGGCAGGCTGAAGATCCGTCGTGGGCAAGCGCCGTGGCGCCTCCTCCAACCGTTGCGTTCACCTCATGTTTCGGACCACCGGCAACCGACCTTGGCCGAGTGGTCGCAGGAGCGCCTCCAAATTCCAACCGAAAGGCGCGAGCAGCGACCATGCCGCTCGGTCGAGACGACGGACGTGGACTTCGAGGGCGGGTCGAAAACGTGTTGAGTCCTCGCCTTCCAACTCGGTCGCCAACACGACGCCGTCATCGTTGTCTTCCACCTCCACAAAACGCAGCCGTGACCCAAGGGCGACCGGCCATCCTAAGCGGGAAGAACGGGCCATGGCACGCTGCAGCACTGTGTTGACGGTGCGCTCCTCCATGCTTCGCTCGACCCGCTGAGCGACGAGGAGGTCGACCAAGGGGACATGGCCGCTCATCAACGACGTCCGGGCATGGTCATGGGCCTCAAGCAGCAGCGCTTCGAGGGCCTCCTTGTTCACGCCGTGGACCAAGACGTGGTGACGCAAAGCCTCCAGTGTCTCTTTTTGGAAACGCTTGACGAAGGGACTCGTGGAGTGTTGCCTCGCCTCGATGCCTCGAACCTTGACACCGTGGGTCCCACAGCCCCAGTACTTCGTCAACGCACCAGCACCATCGGAGCGACGAGGGAGGATAGCCAACACGGGGTAACGCCCTTCCACGTCGAGGGGAATGCCTGTCTTGGCTCCGAGGCGTTCCGCCAAACGTTGCGCCGCCACCGCCCGCTCATCGTTGGAACGTCCCGACACGTCGGTGATCCACAGGCTGTCAACGATGCCATGGACCACGTCCCACCCGTCAGCCCGAGCCGCTTCGATACCTTCCAGCATGACCTCGCGAGCCCATGCACAAATCGCTTCATGAGCCTCGATGCGGCCAAAACGAGCGTTGCGGTAACCGGTGTAGCCAAAGCAGGTCACGAGCAGCCACTTCAACGCCAACTGTCGGCGGTCTGCATCGTCGCGAGGCCCAGTCCGTTGAGCTTTGAGTTCGGAACGACGGCGAATGAGAGGGGCGACCACTCGACCAAGCAAACCGTGATGCTGAAGGCACGTGTACAGCTCAAGACCGGGAACGCTCAACGCCGCCGGGGATGAAACCGGAGCGGGATTGAGGTGCTGGTTGACGGTACGCTTCCGAAACCAGCGCTTCGCTTCATCGGGGTCAAGGGGAACGAAGGGGGCTTGACCGCTGCCCGTACAACAAGTGCATCCAAGGGTCTCAGGCGAGATGTTCCGCGTGGCGATGATGCTTGGGAAGAGGCTGGCAAAATCCAGTTCAAACACATCAACATGAATCCCTGGTCTTGGATCAAGGTGCAGTCCACCACGATCGGCGTGAAGCAGTTCCCATCCCGTCGTGGTGTCCTCGGGTCGGTTCTTTCGCCACGGGATCAGCACGCCGTCCTGCATGGCCGTACGCACCTGAATCGCGCTGATGACCGCACCCGGAGAGCGCCGAGCCACCGCATCGAGGGGGCGACCGGAGGCTTGTGACAGTTCAATCAGCCCTGGCAACCCTGCTTCGCGTCCGAGGAAACTCGTGGCCAGATCGATGTGCACGCGGCCTTCCAGTCGGTGGTGCCCGCCTCGACGAAGCAAACGACCGTAGGACCGCACCGTGGTTCGTCGCGTGGGGGTCGGGACGACCGACGTTGAGCGTCCGAGGCGCAGGTGAACACCCCACGCCTCGGCACGCTGACGCAAAGCAGGCAGCAGGTGAGCATCACCCCCTTCTGTCAACACAACGTCTGGATCGTGGCGATCGAACGCCTCCATCAACCGTTCCATCCCTTCTGGATCCTCGAGTGGAACCACGTCGATTGGCCCAGAGGGTTCCAAACCGACGGCCTCAACCCCCGTTAGACGCGCCGCCAACAAGCGTCCATCGTGCAACGGACCGTCCCATTCGGCGTCCACACGAAGGACACGCACGTCGCCCATGACGCCCGCGAACGGACATGGCATGAGTGCATCCTCGATGATCCGCACTCCACCGAAGAGCTCGACGCCATGGGAAGTCAACCATGCTTGTACTGGATCAACGTCAACCGAAAGCAGGGTGTGGTGACGATGCAGTCCGCGATCGTCGACGGTGCGGGCCAACCGGAGACGATCGCGAGGACGTCGGAGCGTCACTTCGAGCACCGGGTGCATGGGTCCACCGAGTGCCACTGGAGCCTCGATGGCATCGCTCGAAAGGACGCCATGATGCAACCGAACCTCGGGCTGGTCAAGCCACACCTGAAGCGCGCGGAGCCGTTCTGGAGTGGCGGTGATGTGAAGCAAGCAGGGGGTGACAAAGCGCAGGGCGCGAGCCGGACCTCCCGCTTGACGCACCCATGCCGTGAGCACACCTGTGCCTTCGTCGTGCACGTCGAGCAACCAACTAGGCCGCATCCCGTCCCTCCAAGGCATCTTCCAAGGAGCGAAGACGAACCCACGCCTCAAGCAGGGCCGTCAGGAGCAATGGCGTCCAAGGGTCGTGGGCGGGAAGCATGCCGGCAACGCCGCGACGCTGCCGCAAATGCGCAAGCAGGTCATCGAACACCACCTGTTCATCATGAGGCAGCAAACGGCGGTACGGGTCCAGAGCTTGCAATTCCTGATCCACACGCACACGCCACGTCGGTACACTTCGGCCCATGCCCTGGTCACGCCACCCGCTATGGAGGAGGCAACGGAGGGAGGGGGGCCTGAAGGTGAAGTGATCAGAGCACGTCACGGTTGACGACGGTCGGGCAAGAACCGGTGTGAAGCGTTTCAAGCACCGCGGACGCGATGTCCATCCCAACGCGGCGTTGGGCTTCATGCGTGGAAGCACCGATGTGTGGCGTGCCGCTGAAGCGCATGTGTTGAACCAACGGATGACCGTCACCAACCGGTTCTTCCTCGAACACATCGAGGGCCAAACTGGCGAGCGTTCCGTTGCCCAGGGCCTCGGATGCGGCAGACTCGTCAACCAGACCACCGCGGGCGCAGTTGACCAGATGGGCCCCGCACGCCACGCCGTCTGCACCGACCTGTGGCATCAGGTTCAGCCGACGAGCATCGACCATGTGATGGGTTTCCGACGTGAGACCGCAATGCAAGCTGATGTGGGTGCATGACCGGAATAGATCGTCGAGATCTGCGTGCAGGGAGACGGCAGGAGCAATGTCCACACCATCGGGGAGGTAAGGGTCGTACGCGTGCACCTCCATGCCCAACGCCACGGCGACGGCTGCCACACCCCGAGCGATGCGTCCGTAACCCACCAGACCAAGCCGTTTGCCCGACAGTTCTGTGCCCTTGGCATCCTTCTTGATCCAACGGCCTTCCCGCATGGCACGGTCTGATGGGCCAAGGAAGCGGACGGAACCAAGCAAGTGCGCCATGGTCAACTCCACCACCGAATGTGTGGACGCTCGTGGAGCATTGACGACGCGGACACCTGCGGCCGTTGCGGCGTCCAAATCGATGTTGTCCACGCCCACACCCGCTCGGCCAACGACCTTCAAATCCGGCAAAGAGGCCAGCACATCTGCGGTCACCTTGGTGCGGCTTCGGACGATGAGCGCCGTGATGGAACGGCCACCGTCAACGCCGAGCGATTCAGGTTCAAGCTCAGACACTTCTCCTCCACATTCGGCACGCAATTTTGCGATGGCGTCAGGGTGCAAGCCGTCCGTGATGGCGATGCGCATGATGGTGGTCTATTCCGACGGAACATCAAGGTTGCATCCGATGCATTCAGAGGGTGGAGGGTTGTGAGCGCATCGTGGCGAACGAGCCGGGATTCGACGCCCTCGCTTCCGCACTGGGCATCCTGCTCATCCCAGTGCTCCTTGCGCTTCCACTTCGCATCGCGTGGCAACTGCGGGTCGGCTCATCCATCGACAACATGAGCTACCGTGCCGACGTACGACGAATCCTGCACGCTGGCATGCCTCTCGAAGCCTTTCGAGTGGCCTTGAACGATCGGGCGAGGGAGGCGGGCATCAGCCCTCAACGTCAACGTCTACTCGAGGCGGACACGATCTACCCACTCGGCCTTGGCCACTTCATCCTCCTCCCTGCTTTGTTTGTCTTTCCAATCGCGCTCCTGCTCGCCGCACCGGTCATCCTGCTTGCCTTCCCTGTCTTCATGGCCACGGAATTTCTGCTCATACGGCGCAACCTCCTGGCCACAGCCCTGAACATCCTGCGCCGGGTGACCAATTGGCAAATCATCCACATCCCGCGGACGTTGGACACGGGTGAAGTTTCGCGTGAACACGTGATGGAACTCTCCCACCACCTGCGTCACTTCCAGCGTGCGCCACGCTTGGCCTTCCTGGGGCTCTTCGCTTGGCTTGTCGTCCTGTGGACCTTCCGCATCGATTCAACCGGCATCCAAGCGCTCATCGCGATTCTGCTCTACGTGGTGCTCCTCGCGCTGGTCGGCGTGCTCGGAGCGGCCTTCGAAACCGATCTCGTCTTCGCCGACCCGGCCAATGCTTCGCTGACACCGATTGACCTCTGGCTTGATTCGCTGCTGAAACCCGTGGTCGGATTCGGTTTGGTGCTCCTGCTGGTTCGGGCGATGATGGAAGAAACGAGGAACGGCAACCCTGTGCTCTTCTCGGCCGTGGTCATCGCGGTATTGTATGGTGCAGCCTTGGTTGGTTTCGCCTATCAATGGGGCTATGCCCTCGTCCGAGGAAAGTCTGTTCGAGACGTGTTTGAAACCCAATCCATGGACCAATTTTCCCCGTTGATTTCCTATGACCTGACACGCGCAGAAGGGAGGCTGGTGTTTGGAGCGAAGATGTCAATGGCCGAGCGCAAAGAGCAGAGCAAAGAACTGGTCAGCGGCGGGATGTCCTTTGCAGATCTTGAAGCCCTACCGCGCTCGGAGACGGGCGGTGAAATTCCCAAGCGCCCGTCCATTTGAGAGATTAAACACGCCACCTTTCTAACGGTGACATCAAGAGCGGACTCAGGTATTCACGCGCATGCCAAATCGGCTTAAGCCTGGAGATGAGGCGCCTACCTTCTCGCTACCCGCATTGGATGGCCGGAACATCACCTTGGAAGAATTTCGCGGCAAGCGGGTGATTTTCACGTTTTTCAGGTTCGCCTCATGCCCCTTTTGCAACATCCGCATTGATCGGCTCATCAAGCGGTGGAATGAGTTTCCTGATGACACGGTGATGGTCGGTGTCTTCGACGCCAACATCAACGAGTTGAGGAAGCGTATGGGTCGACGGGACGTCCCATTTGTCTTGGTGGCTGACGAAACCTACGAGCACTTTGAACGGCATGGTGTGGACAAATCCTTTGCCCGGTTCATGTGGGGGGCCATGCGCTCTCCTTTGACGTTCATGGCCGCCACCCTCAAGGGGTATTTCCCTCGGACGTTGTCACCTTCCCGGATGTCCACGATTCCTGTTGATGTGTTGATCGACGAAGAGGGGCGCGTGGTGGAGGCCCACTACTGCAAAGACACGGTGGACCACATCCCGATTGACAGGATGATTGCTTTTGCACGTGGTGAGTGACCCAAACATCCATCGTTTCGCAAGGATGAAGGTAAATCGTCACCTCGTGTCGCTTCTGTGACGCATCACCACCCATCAATCGTTGACAATTGTGTCCATTGGTGACCGCCATTGAACGAAATGGACGTGCCGTATCGAGCGTTCCTGAGCAGCATGCGACACCTAGGACCTGAAAATGACAAAGATCAACGACGCGAAACTGGAATCTGGACGCCTGTGATGAGGCCAAAACCTAGACTTTCGCCGTTGGTGCTCATTCCAGCCAAGGCACACGTTCAGGAATCTCTGCGAAAATGTTTGCAGGAAGCGCGGTTTTGATTTTCGAAACACCGCCCAATCGAGCGCTGGTTTCGGATTGCCACGTCGCAAATTCATCGAATGAAGTCATGTTCAACACAGGATTGTTGGCCCGGTTCCATGCGAGGCTCTGCATGGTGGTACCCGGTGGGTCATGTCCTGTGCAGACGATGGAATCTCCGGGGAAACGTGACAGCACGGCCAAAGCATCCCAGTGGTCGTCGACTCGCCCGCTTGGGAGGTCATCACGGCCTACGCCACCATCGCCAGTGAACAGGAAGTCACCCGTCATGATGTGCCCAGCGACGTCGACGATCATCGAATCGTTGGTGTGGCCGGGCGCGTGATGGAAGCGTACAGTATGCGTGCCAACCTCAAGCGTGTCATCCTCACCGACCAAGTGATTCACGCCAAGTGAGGCGGTTGAATGCCACATGACGTAATCGCAACCTGTGCGCTCCCGCATGGCAAAGCATGCCGTGATGTGATCAGCATGGGTATGCGTCGCGATGGCATGGAGCAGTTTGAGGCCACGTGACTCAATCATGGCAAGGTCCTGATCAATGGTGTCCCACACCGGATCGACATACGAAGCGACGCCGGCTTCCTCATCAACGCTGAGGTAGGTTTTCGCCCACCGGTCCGCATGTAGCTGCTCAACGCCCATGCCATTCCATGTTCGGTCCCGTCCAAGAAGGTGGCGCTGGTCAGACCGCATCGTTCATGCCGGTGAGGGTCGACAGGACATCATGGACCATCCACCCGTCGTGGTTCATCTGGAGCATGACGGCAAGGTCCTGCTTGTCGACGAGCAGGGCCGTGGACCTCAACCTGCTCAACGCGGGCGGTTGGTTGAGTCACCCTCGCTGCGGTTCCCGACACCCGCTGAAGTGAAATCCATGAGCATCGAACATGGCCCTGCGCGCCGCATCAACCTCGATGACGTCTCGGACGGCGTCACAGTCCTCAAGGCATACCCCCGTGTGTCTTGGCCTAAATCATGGCCTTGGAAAGATGACCTGATCAGCGACAATGCGGTTCATCCCGTGGCTCGGGAGAGCGTCTATCGGAGCCTCCATCGCGTGGTCAGCAAAGCCATCGTCGTCAACCGTGAGGGAAAGGTACTGATGGGGCGTGTTGCTCGTGGTCACTTCGTGGGCCATTGGACGCTCCCAGGAGGATACCTCGATCATGATGAGCACCCCCGAGCGGGCTGCATCCGCGAAGCCTTCGAAGAATTCGGCCTGAACATCACCCTCGAAGCAAGCGCGCCAGTGGTGACCCAACGCGTGTTTGATGGGCGGGGCCTCTCTTTTCTCTCCTTCACGTATACCTCAACCGAAACCGGGGATCAAGACATCAACGTGGAACCCTCAGAAATCGCTGAAGGTGCGTGGTTTTCGCCCGACGAGGCCTACGATCAAGCGGTGTCCTTCTTCGATAAAACCGCACTGGAATCGCATCTGAAACGCTGATCAGGCGCCAAGCAACGACTTGGCTTCTGCCAAAGCATCCGGGAGCCCTTCTGGGTGAGAACCTCCGCCTTGAGCGAACGTGGGCCGGCCACCGCCGCCCCCACGGATATGCGGAGAAATGGCACGCAAGAGCGTGACCGCATCATAGCGTTCTGCTGCAACCGTCCCCTCTGTAACGGCCACAAGGAGTTTACCACCGCCTTCGCGGGAGCCCAACACCGCCACGGTCGGTTGTTCAGGATCTCGGGTCATCGCACCGAGCATGTTGGTCAGTTGCTTGAGGTCGGCGTCCACCTCTTGCACGATGACACGGACGCCATCCACCATGGTGGAACCTCCGTCACCGCCGCTGGTACGCAATTTTGCAATCTCCTGTTCCATGCGCTTGATGCGTTTTTGCTGGTCCTTCCATTCCGTGAAGAATCGCTCAGCAGCTCGTGGCAAATCTTCAGGTGTCACGCTTAGGGCATCCGATGCAGTACGGAGCAGAGCATCTTGTTGCCGCGCGTACCGCAAAGCGGCTTGACCCGCGACGATCGTCAAACGCTCCACACCGTCTTGGACGGCGGATGAACGGACGATTCGGATTGAACCAATACGGCCAGGCTCGTCGTGATGGGTGCCGCCACACGCCTGAATGTCATGGTCGCCAATGCGCAGGATACGGACAGAAGCGCCCTTCGGTGCACCGCCCTGATACAGGTCGAATCCGTGCTTTCGGTCCGCATCGCGACGATCCAATTCGGTCTTTTCTGTGCGTTGCACTTGAGCGAGAACGTCGTTTGCAAGACGCTCGATGGCATCGAGGTCTTCGCGCTGCAGCCTGGTGTGATGTGTGATGTCGAGACGGGCGCTGTCCACGGATTTGTTGGCACCTGCTTGGAAGATGTGCGGTCCAAGAATACGACGCGCTGCACCGCCAACGATGTGGACGGAGGTGTGGTGATCCATCAATTGTCGGCGCCTGGCGGCATCGAGTGAGCCTTGAACGAGGTCTCCGACCTCCATCGGCCCATCGACAAGGTGGAGCACATGTTCACCCTGTTTCCTGGTGTCAAGGACGCGTCGGTCGGTGGCCTCGGTGGACAAACGACCTTGATCGCCTTCTTGACCACCGCCCTCGGGATAGAAGCAGGTCTTGTCCAAGACCACAGCATGCGTTGCACCCTCAACTGCATCAGGACGCAACTGCTTGCATGCGAGCACGCTGGCCTCCATTGCCGTAAGGTGGACGTCGTCGTAGAACAGCAGCGATGTGCCGGGAAGGTCAGGTAAGTCTTCCACCACAGCTGCGTCTTTGGTCGACGTGGCCGCTTCCTTGGCCAAGCGGGCGTGCCGCTCAGCCATTTCCGCGGCGAATCCGGCCCGAAGTACGAGGTGTTCCCAGCCGGCATTGCGACCGACGCCAACCACGATTTCTGGTTGCAGGCCATGGACGTCAGCGAGCTCAAACAGGAGGTCGTCATGCACGGATGTGGCGTCAATCGGGGTGGACTCCAGCGCTTTGCGAACCAATCGGTCTGACTTTCGCATCATCTCGTTGTACCTTGCTTCTTCCAAATCGAGGATGTGCAGCATGCCCTCACGGGTTTGCTTCATCTTCCGGTGCGGTAGGTGATGATCAAGGTGATGAGCCATCATCTCAGCCAGCGTCACGCCAACGTCAAGTTCATTCGCCATTCGCAGGACCCGTCGCGCGAGCATGCGGGCGAGGTAACCGTCTTTGGCATTGGACGGAACGAGGCCATCGCCAAGCATGTGCGCCAGAGCATGTAGGTGATCGGGAATCGCGTAAATGCGCGCCAATGGTTCGGTCACTGCGGTCAGCACCTCGAGGTCGACGTTGACACCCGACTCAGCCAAACGTTCGATCAACGTGGCTTGAAGGGCATCGGCATCAACGCCCGCTTCAATGTTCATGATCCCGTTCAGCCGGCTCAATTCCCCAAGCAAACGCTCGACATCGATGTCCTTGTATCGGGCCAAAACGTCCTCAAACTTGGCCAAGGACTTCAGCCATGTGACGGATTCTGGGTAAATCGCTTCGTAGATGGTTGGCGTCCCGGCTGCCGCCCAGCAAAAGCGTTCGAGCCCGTACCCGGTATCGATGATCTGCAAGGGCATCGTGCGATATCGAAGTCCTTTGATTTCGACGTCGCCCTCTGGATGTTCCTCGAGGTCCATGAACACGAGCGTTGCGAGCTCCAGCCCACCCACGATGACCTCGACGGCAGCACCTGCGTTTCCACCGCCGCTCCATGGATTCTCGACATAGGTCACTTCCGTGGGGTCGATGCCAAAGGTGTCGGTCAGCAGACGATGACACAAGTCAACACAGGTTTCAATCCAATAGTGTTCAACGCCATCATTTGGTCGGTTGAAGACGTGATGTGCCATCATCTCGAAGGTGGTCAAATGCCGGCCAGAACGTCCGACAGCGTCGACGTCCGTCAAGCGAATGCAAGGTTGTGAAATGGTCAGTGGATTTGCCGGTGGTTCCGCAAGGCCGCTGGTAACGTGCGGTTGAAAATCGGCAATCGAGGCGATGGTGAGATGGATGTCGTCACGCCACCGTGCCAAAACGGGATAAGGCTCGACCCGGGTGTGGTCTGTTGCCTCGAAAGCCGCGAGGAACGCTTCACGCATCCGCTCCTTGAGCGCATGTCCGCGTTCATCAAATCCCGGAAGGATTGGATGGCCGATGAACGTGTAAGGGTCCTGATCGGTGTCACCGCTTGTCGTCCGGGTTGGATCGCAGGACCAGTACGGCAGGCCGCTGACCTCACAGGTCCGGCGGTCGTAACCGCGGTCGATGAGGGTCTGGAACCTGAGGCCTTCCATCGTCGCTCCCTGACGTGTGGTCACGACACCGCTCCTTGAAGCCTCGCCCGTCCAAAGCGTGAAGATGCCGTGTGGACACCACCACCCATGGCGGACTGGAGAGACCACGTGGAGCCCTTGGGCCCCGGAGTCATCGGCATCGCCAAGCACGGGCGCATGGTGACCGATGCCGCCATCGTGGGATCGGACCTTCAGGGTCTGCTCAGCGGCGATGAACGTGCACCAGAACAACTGGTGAACGCCGCGACATTGCCGGGTGCAGTTGGGCGCGTTTGGGCGATGGCCGACCACCACTATGGATACGGGTTACCCATCGGAGGTGTTCTTGCTACGGACCATGATGCGGGTGAGCAGGGCGGCGCGGTCAGTCCTGGAGCGGTCGGTTTTGACATCAACTGTGGCGTACGCATGCTTGCATTCGACATGATGGCTGACGAACTGCCAGATCCGGCAAAGTTCGCACGACGCCTCGGCGGCCGGGTACCGTCAGGGACATCTGGACGTGGCGGAGTGGACCTCTCGGCGCAGGACCTGATGAACGTCCTCGAGGAAGGTGCACCTGCAGCGGCAGATCTTGGCCTTGGAGCAGTTGACGACCCCCGACGGTTGGAATCGAACGGTCGTTTGGATGCCGACATTGACGCCGTGTCTGCTCGCGCACTTGAGCGAGGTATGTCCAGCATGGGTACCTTGGGCAGCGGCAACCATTTTGCTGAATTGCAGGCCGTTGAGGAAGTCGTCGATCGTGAAACAGCAGAGGCATGGGGGCTGTTTGAAGGGCAACTTGTAGCCATGATTCACTCAGGCAGCCGAGGGCTCGGACATCAAGTGTGCACAGACCACGTACGGCATCTCGAACGCCAGTTTGTTTCTGATGACGGCGGTTGGCGGCATGAAGGATACGATTGGTGGATTCCAGACCGACAGTTGGCCGCTGCACCCCGACACTCTCCCGAGGCTGAATCTTACCTTGGGGCGATGGGAGCGGCTGCCAACTATGCTTTTGCCAACAGGGCGGTTCTGGCTCAACGTCTGATCACCGCGTTGGAAGTTCATACCAAGACTACCGTTGATTGGTCCACGGTCTACGATGTCGCGCACAACATCGCGAAGGATGAGGAACACGTCATCAACGGCAAGCGCTGCACATGCAGCGTACACCGGAAAGGCGCGACGCGTGCCTTCCCCGGGAGCCATGAAGAACTCTGCCCCGAACACAAGCCCACCGGTCAACCCGTGCTCGTCCCCGGGGACATGGGCACGGGGTCTTGGCTTCTGGCCGCTCCAAAAACCAACATGAATCCCGCTTTTGGTTCATCATGCCATGGCGCGGGGCGTCGGCTTTCGCGGGCAGCGGCCCGCGAACAAGTCGATGTGGCGGCTTTGATGGAGCGTCTTCGAGCCTCTGGGATTCACCTCAAACACGGGACAGAACGCGGGTTGGCTGAAGAAGCTCCAGAAGCATACAAGCCGGTTGACGATGTTGTTGACGCTACCGAACGTGCAGAACTTGCGCGACGGGTGGCGAAACTCTCGCCGCGCGTCGTGGTGAAAGGCTGAACCTCACATGCAGTATGCCGTGTCTGGCCCACCCGCAGGTTTCGGGGCAGCTCCAGAGTGTTCGCTATCGGGTTCCTCACAGATCACGCTCAACAGGGTGTTGACGAGGGCCTTCAGGTCCTCCACCTGCGTTTGTAGTTCGTTTACTCTTTGCTTCATGTCAATGCCTTGCTGGCGCTCGTTCATCGTGCATCCCATCCAGGAGAGGTAACCCTCCTGAGACGCTGTTGTAAAAATCGCACCTTAATGCTTGACGGTCGAATCTTTCAGAAAGCGCGAATGGGGGAGATGGAGCCA
>MDTG01209139.1_pt1 | contig 15188 bp, 18 predicted proteins | sample 811421 | NCBI WGS metagenome assembly MDTG01 (sample SAMN05326645, study PRJNA326480) | marine metagenome | isolation source: seawater | place: Pacific Ocean: South East | collected 2011
CTAGATTCTAGTTGTTTGAGAATGCTAACCCGTCACCGATTTAATTTAATTTAAATTAAAATTGCCGGTGCGCTGAATGTCTCAGGTCCGTCACCGATTTAATTTAAATTAAATTAAAATTGCCGGTGCGCTGAATGTCTCAGGTCTGTCACTGAGTTTAATTTAAATTAAATTAAAATTGCCGGTGCGCTGAATGTCTCAGGTCCGTCACCGATTTAATTTAAATTAAATTAACATTTCTTGACCGTGCAGAAATTTCTCCGACACAACACATTCCTAACCTCGTATATACCACCTGCCATACGCCTGACGAAGACCATGGCAGCCCTCGCAAACATGTTCAAGAGCATCCAAAAGCAGCCGCGGTGCAAGCCCAGTGCTCGCGTCGGCCACCGCGCCCCAGAACAGCGCGCGCACGTGAGTCACCCTCTCGTGTTCAAGCCCCACAACATGTCCGACATGCAATGGCAGGCACTCCACGAAAACAAACGGTACAACCACGAGGTTTACCTGGAGGGTATGTTTGCCATTCAACAGCGGCGTATGGCCGAGGCTGCGGCTGCAGAACGACGCAGGCGCGCTGCCGAACACATACAGCGCGCCTGGAGGACGGCGAAGGGCCTGCGGTATGTTCCTTATGCCTCTGACGCCGCAGCGCCATACATTAGGCGCTGCGGCGAACCGGACTCTTCGGACTCTGACAGTTCGGACTCTGACGACGAAGATATCTGGCAAGATATCTAACTCTGACGACGAAGATATTAGCCAGCGAGAGCAGTCGAGTTAATTTAAATGAAAATCGTGAGACATCATTTTGACACTATATAAGTTGTCACGCGCACCCTGTGACATGATCCGGTGGGGCTATTACGACGACGAAGACGACACGAAACATTGTCTCGCGCGTTGCTGTCCCTGTGGGAACAGGCCGCCTGTGTTTTGGAAACTGAACTGGGCGGCGGCTCTGCTGCATTTGGTCAACACTGTGGCCACACTCGCCCTATGGGCCGCCGCAGACGAGCCCGACCAGGTATTCATACTCTCTGAGACGTACGCGCCCTGGGTCAACATTACCGGCATGAACACCAGCACGTTTGAGGACGGCTGTCCGCCGACGAATGCCAGCCGCGTGTTCAAGATTTCGGACGAGTTCTGCGTGGAGCGGGTGACCGAGTACACGAGCGAATTGTCGCTGTGGTGGCTGGTCATCGCGTTTCACTTTTTGTCGTTTGCGTTCCAGGCGTTGGCGATGGCCGAATGGAAGGTCCGCGCCTGCGGCCGCGAGTGCGTGCGCGAGAGCTACATCGCCGAAGTCGACGAAGACGGCACCAACGTATTGCGCATGCTCGAGTACTCGGTGTCGGCCACATTGATGCAGATTTCCATTGCGCTGATCCTGGGCGTCTGGGAGCGCCTCGTGATTGTCGGCGTCGCGGCCCTGACCGTCGTCACTATGCTGTGCGGACTCGTCGCCGAGCAACTCAAGTACGACCGCCGCGACATGGCCTGGGTGGCACACTTGACGGGCTGGCTGGCGATGGGCGCAGTCTGGGCGATTCTGGGCCGCCAGTTTTCGTACACGATTGAAATGTCTGAGGAGAAACCGCCTGACTTTGTCTACGCCATTGTCGGCGTGATTGGTGTGTTGTACACCGGGTTTGGCGCGATCCAGCTCGTGCAGTTGTGCGCCGCCGACAAGGGCGCGCGCGACAAAAAGTACTGCCAAAACAAGTGTAGCCGCGGCTGCACACTGAACCGCGGCGTCGAAATGGCATACTGTGTCATGTCGCTGACGTCCAAGACCTTTTTGGGGTGGATTATCTTTGCCAACGCGCTGGGCGGCATGGCGGAAAGTTGAGCTAAAAAAAATCAAGTATAAATAATGTGTGTGTTGGTGTAATGGATATCCTTCCGACGCTTGATTTTGAGGCAGTTGCTGATAATACTGGAATGATGGAAGAAGACGACCCGGGCGAATTCGTGCCATGTCATTTTTCCGATGACGAGGAGGAGTCACACGATTTGGATTGTCAGTGTGCCCTCTGCCAGTACGGCGACGGAGGTTCCGGCGAAGCACACTCGGTCATTCAGCGCATGCAAGAGATCGATTCACAAATGGTGGGCAAAGTGCGCGACGAAGAGATTTACAATTTGCAGGCCGATTTGTACCGAACGCATGTCAAAGAACCGTTGGAACGCCAGGGCATCGAAGCACCCAACGTGACGGCCGAAACGTGCAAAGCGCATTTTAGCAAGCACCGTATGAATATGAAGCGGATGATCGGGTCGGAGATTTCGTTTGTCAACGCGATGCAGAAACATGTGCGCCGCGAGAACATCTTGTCGCGCAATAATGTCACGGGTCGCACCAAGGTCGACAACGGCTCGATCAAGCAATGGATTGCCCTGTCCAAGCACAAATTGGATTTGATCAAGTATTACAAGGGCCCATTGAGTAAAGAGGCCGCGGCCAAAACCAAATCGATCAAACCGTACAGTTTTTCATAGCGCCTATTTAGTGGGAGTCCGCCTGACACACATATGTTATTCGTGTTGTCCATGGTGACGGCGATGTCGTGCGTGCTGTGGCCTGTGCAGTTTTTATCCGCGCAACAGGGCACCTCTGTGTTTTTGAACCTGTTTTTGATGGTGTCGTGGGTATCGCTGGCGTCCGCGTACGTGCATCGAGCGTACGCGCGCCCGGCAGTGGGTTCAGACCGCGTTTCGCTGTTGCCCCGCCGGCGGTAAAATTTGGGATTGATCTTCCGCGAACGACAGTATGACAGTATAAATAGGGTTGATATTTTTGGCACTTAGAAATGGTCTCGATCGCCTCCCTCAGTGGTACGCCAGGTCTTGGAAACGTGAACTCGAACCCTCCCTTTTCGTTCAAATCGTCGTCGGCCGTGCGGTCGGACTATGGCTCGAAGCCGTCGGTCTCCGCCTTGATGAACCCCACCTTGCACAACAATGTGCCCGAGACGATGGTGAATTCGACGGCGCGCGCCCCCATTTTTGTGCGCCCGTTTACGCGCGGCTTTGAGAAGCACTATTCGGAGGGCGACATTTTGTTTGTGCAGCGCGGCGACGAGCGGGCGGCGCAGACCCTGAACCACGGTTCGCACAATGTGATCGCCAATATTCCGGTGCTCAACCACATGTTGCGCACGACGCTGGTCGGTGGCGGCGGCAGCGACGCGGAACAACTCAAGTACAACACGGTCGAAAAGGTGCTCGCGAATTTCAATTATTTCGGCATTATGAACAACGACATGGACACCGGTTCCAAGTGGCAGCGTCTGCTCAACGTCAACGTGCGCGGCCGTTCGCGCGTGGCCCGCATGTGGAAGCCCCCCGAGGGCCGTCTCAAGCGCGGCGATCAACTGTGGCTGGCGTTGATGGTGCGCCCGGGACAAGACAAAATCCAAACGTTTCGCGGACCGAACGGCGTGCGCGACGCTTTGCCCCGCAACACGGAATACATCGAGGTTGTGCCGACGCTGGATTGCTGTAGCGATTTCGCCGAGGCAGAATACTTGATTCCCGTTGGCATTGTGTCCCAAGTGACCATGAAGACGCCCTCACGCGTCCAGCTGAACGACGCCCGTTACGTGACAGAAAAATGTAAACTGCTGGAACGCATCGAAGTGCTCATGCGTATATAAACAAAAATGCCGTATATAAATCACTTCATATTTAATCATCTTGTCATGTACCAGTCTCAGAAACGCCGACGCATCAAGCCCTTTGCCCGCCCCACTTCCTTTGACATCAATGTTGTGTTTGACATTCGCCACTACCAGTCTGTCAAGTACGGCAACGTGGTTGACCCGTACTTTCCCGCGCATGGGAGCGACGAGGCCTACCATGTGATGGAGGGCGAAGTGCTCATGACCACCAACTCGCCTCAGGTGCGCCGCTACGGCGACCACCAGATGCACGTGTTCTCGTTTGCCAACGGTCTCAAGGCCGGCGGCGGCGTGCTCAATGCGTCCAACGCCGACGCGCCGAGCAAGTCCGCGGTGCTCGAGTCGCTCAAGTACGCCGGTGTCGCGGTGACCGAGTTTGCCCCCGAGCGCGACATCTTTGAACAGGGATTCGTGATGACGATGGCGGGCCTGAACACGCTGTTCAACAACGGCAATTCCATCATCTACCCGGGTGACGTGATCTGCGCCGACATTCCGGCCGTCGCCGGCAAGGGCGCGCGCAAGAACCGTGCGCTCCAGACGGGCGTGCCGCGCGAAAAGCTGCAGTTCGTCGTCACGCCGATGCGCGATCTTGTCGCGGCCGGCGTGTCCGAGGGTCTGGCGTCGCGCTTCATCATGGGCACGGCCCTCTCGTATTCGCGCCCCGGCAGCTCCGTGGACGTGGTGCTGCACAAATGCAACACGATTGTCCGCAAGGCAGCTGCGCTGGCGCCTTCCAAACCCGTCGCCAAGGCCCCCGCCAAAAAATCGAAAAGTAAAAAGTAAATCCAAACAAGTAATTTCTATTATAAATAGACCTCTTTTTTATTTGTGTCCTCCATGTCGTGTGCATTGTGTTCCGAAGAGCTGGGTTCCACCAACGTGGCCGTCTTTTCCTGTGGCCACGCGTTTCATCTGACCTGTGTCCTGGCCCATTCCTTCAAAACCACGTGCCCCACGTGCGATGTACACGCCAAAAAGCTGCCCGACCTGGGTTCGGACCGCGAAATCGCCATGACCGCCGATATTGAGGCCAAAATCAAGCAGCGCCAACTGAAACCGAACGAGCCGCAAACCCTGATGCAACGCGTGACGGCGATCATCTCGCCGCTGACGCCCAAAGCCACGACCTTTATGGATTACATCCACCATAACACCAAGCTGTGCGTCGTTCGCGAATACGGGTTTGACGCCGACGACGCCGTACAAGAGCGCATACCATGGGCCAAGATCGACGCGCGATACACCGGGACTGATATTCTACACTTTGGCTTTGAATGGCAGCATATGGTGGACATGGGCATTGTGCCCGCGCAGCTGGAAAAGTTTACATGGACACAACAACAACACAAATTACAACTGGACGCGCAGAAATTGCTGTCCATTCGCATGACCGTGTCCGAACTGGCGCGCTTGCGGTACTCGGCACATCAACTCATCGACATGGGCTTTGACTGGGCCGTCATGTCGCGCATGGGCGCCACAGTAGACACGTGGCCGCTCTTCAAATTTGACATTGCCGACATCAAGCGCTATTGGTCGCCCAACGTCTCGCAATGGGTGGCCGCCGGCTTTTACGACAAAGAACGTTTGCAACGGGCCGGGTGGTCCATCGACAGCGTCGTCGAGTCGCTGCCCGCCGTCACAGAACGGTGCAACGGGCGCGTCTTACGTCTTGCGTTTTAGGGAGGCAACAGCAAAGATCCCGAGCGAGCACACGAGCACACACAGCCACCAGAATTCTTCTTGTACTATGTTGGCAGACATGGTCACGTTTGTGGGCAGGGAAGTGGGGAACGAAAAGGCCGGCGACTCGTGTACGATATCGACCGTAGACATTCTGTGTTAGAATCACAAATATAAATATGAACGTTGTGTCACTTACTGGATTTATTTTTTTTCTTTTGTTGGAGAATGACCTCTTTGGGAATGGGATGCTCATATTGGCGCAACCAGGGTTTGTAACACGTATTACAAATCGCAACGGTGTCCGTCTTGTGGTTCTCATCTTCGATGGGAATCGAGGTCCAAGAGTCTTTGCCACGGAACGTGTTGCAAATGTAACACTTGACCGTCGTGTACAGCGTGCCTTCCTTCAAACATTCGCCGCACGTAAAACCGTGCTTGTCGATTTGTTTGTCGTTGAACGTCGTCGGGTTGCCACACGACGGACAGAACAGGTACAACTTGTTGTGAAACTGAAAGAGCGAACCCGTCATGTTGAATTTGACACATTCCGTGTTGGCACACAGCTCGTTCTGCATCGTTTTGCGGCGCGTCTTCCAATCTTTCTTGATGCGCCGCTTGCGATGTTCTTCCAATTCGACACCGTCCATAAAGGCGTCGACGGCAATGCGTTTGCGCTTCTTGGTGTCCGTCTTTTCACAGCGTCGCCCACAGTAACACTTGAGCGTTTCGTCGTCGACAATGATCTTGTGGTGGCCGTTGGCAAACAAGTTGCTGCACTTGGCGTCCTTTTTCACAATGAAGCCCTTGAACGTGTTGCACGACAAACAGACGTAGACCTCGCCGACATGCGGCAGCATCTCGTCCGTCTCGGCCAGACCGTAACGGCGCCGCAGTGCCGCACACTGTTGCGTGTAATAATGTTCGGGCAGCGCGAAGACGCGTATGTCGCGGTGGTTTTGTTCAAAGGCATGGAACAGTTCGCGTATGGCCTCAAACTCGTACCGCGGCGACCCGTTGAGCAATTTGCGCAGGTCGGAGCGGTACGTATTTTGTCGATAGTGTTGGTACATGTTGACCAGAGTGTCAATCGACTTTTGTGAGACGTTGAAAAATTTCAACCAGTCGATGTGAGGGTCGCCACGCGGCACGCGTTTCGCCATGTGGCGCAGCAACAAGCGGTATTCCGTCGGAAACTCGACGTGCGGGTTGATTTGATGGCGCTGTTCGTCAATGCGTTCACACATGGCCAGCACGTTTTGTGTAAACGTCAGACGTTGCGGTCGATACAGGTTGCCGAGCTGCTGCTTGTTGACTTGCATCAAATTGGACTCGATCTGCGTCAGCCAGTCCTGAATCGACGTGTACTGAAGCACGTTGCCCTCGACAATGTTTCGGACCGAGTCCATGGCATTCCACACTGTCTTTTCAAACGTCGACCACTTGTACGTGTGGCACAGTTCTTCGTACAACGCTGGAATCATACGCATCGAGTACGTCAGAAATTCCTTGATAATGTAGAAGAGCAAGTGCTGGTACGTCGTGAACAACCACTCTTGCAACTGCATGCGGTTCGGCTTGTCGTACACGAAACGCTTGATGATTTTCTTGCGCGCGCGCCACGACAAACGCGTCTTGTTGTGCTGGTACATGCCGAGCAACGAACACAGCAGCGCCGAACGCATAAACTCGTGCACGAGGTCGTCCGTGCGGCAGTAGTTCGAGATGATTTCGCGCAGATTGCGAATCTGGCAGCGCTGCGGCAACGCCTTGCACATCAAGTGCACGATGGGCTGCATCTTGGGCTTGTTTTCATTCCAAAACGAACATTGCAACTGAAGGCTGATAATGTCCGGGAGGGCGCCTTCGTGCAGCACGGTCTCGGTGCGTGGCGGGTACTTGTGGAACACGGTGCGGATATGCTCGGGGGCACAGTCTTCCAAAGCACACATCAGCGGCACGTGCGCGTCGTAATACAAGTGCAGATAAAAGTCAATGTCGGACGCGTGTTCGCTCTGCAGCAGTTGCACCGTCTCGTGGATGATCAAGGCCAACTTGGACACCCACGCGTGTTTGTGCTCGCCGGGCCACCACACATAGTCCAACTGGCGTTCCTCGGTGGTCTGCAGGCGTTCCCAAAAGGTGCCCATGAACAACCATTCGTAGCGCGACCCCGAGAAATGCGTCAACAGGAGCTGCTCGGGCATCTGGCGCCGTTCGCCGTCCGCAAATTCAAACGGACAAATTTGCCCGAAGCCTACTTGCTGGCCTCGGGCGCCGACGTTAAAAAATGCATTTGCTGGCCGGGATACTTCATGCGCCATTGCTCATAGTACCGCACGCCGTTCTGCACCTTGAGGCGATACGCGTTCTTGAGGTGAAGCACGACGGGATCCAGAATGCCCTGAAACACGGTCGGCGACGACAGAATGCAATCTTCCATGCAGTATTCGCCCTCTTCGCCCACAATGTTGCGGTAGTCTTGCAGAATGACGTTGTTCTTGACGCCCATGCCGTCCGCGCGAATGTTGATAAAGGCCCGTGCGATTTCGGAGCGCTTGCACATGAGGCACAGGCGGCCCTCGGTCGGCAATTTGCCCGTGCGCTTAAAGTCTTCCTCTTCGGTCGGCAGCAGGAATTCCCGCAGCACGAACGCATTCTCTTTGACATGGGGCAAGTGCATGCCCTGGCACTGGTCGCCCATAATACACGGGCGCTCTTTGCGCAGTGGTTCGCGCAGGTACTCTTCTTCGTACGCGCGCGTCACCACCTGAATCGATACGCGCAGATGCTCCTTGTGCTTGATGTCTTCGGGCGACAGAGTGTCGCACGGCTTTTGCTGCACCAGCGCGCGCACGTACGGGAAATCGTACGGTCGCAGGTGCGAGAGGTCGTTCCGCTTCCAGAAATCTTGGTTTTGCTGGTTGAAAAACGTCGTCTCCGCCACCATGAGCGTTTTGGACTGCGGCACTTCCGGCGCCGACGTCTGCAGAATGTCGGGCGTTTCTTGCTCCATTTCCTCGTGGCTGGTCGGCAAGGACGCAAATGTATACGCATTGGTCTTCTGGCGCTTGCGTTTCGTATTCACCGTCGGTTCAAACTTGTTCCAATGGCTACTGGACATCCCTATATAAGCTCGACGTTTTTCCTTATATAGTTGTTTTTGATCAAGGCGCGTTTTTTGGGATTTTGCCAAAAATGCGGTACATATGTTGTTGGGTCGTAGCCAATGAACATTCTCTTCGTGGTCTCGGCGTGCATTTGGTCGTACATGATCGGCCGGTGCATTGCCTTTGGCCCCACATGTTCCGTCTTGACGTGGTTGGCCCATTTCCCTCCGGACTCGTGGTATTGTCTCACCGACATTCCCATGCGCATGCCGCCCAAGCTCGTGCGCATCATGCCGTATCTGCTCCTGACACTCTCGATTCCGGGTCTGCTCATCAACAGCACATTGGTGCACAGTGTCGTGGTCTTGCTCATGGTCAACGAGCAGTGTTATATGCCCGTCTTTGCCACGCGCGTGTACGACTCGGTGGTGGTCTGGCCGCTGTGCACGGTCGCGGCCAACGTCGCATTTGCCGTCAGCGTGCGGCATGACGTCGTCATCGCCACGCTGGCCGTCAAGTGCGCCCTGTTCTTGTGGTTTGCATGGATAGAGTTTACGATTCGCCATCGTTTAATCCGCGAAGAAGCGCCCTACGAAGAACGTCAGCCGCGGACCGTATAAAGGACACCGCGCGAACCATACATGTCGGCGGCCTTGCAAAACGGCATTCGGGTGCGACTCTTTCTCATCATTTTACTGGCAGCGCTCGTGCGTGTTGCACGCGTGTACAGTTCCGCGTCCGTGCATAAAGCGTCGGGATTGCTCGAAACAAACTTTTATTTGTACGGCCTCGTCTTGTTTTGCTCGCTGTTGCCGTTCAAAAAAACCTGGTTTGTCGCCATCCTGGGCCAGGCGGCGGCCACCTTTTTAGGGTTGGCCGCGGCCGGGCTGGGGTTGTTGGCCACATTACGCTGCCGCACGCAAACAGGGTGCATTCAGACATTGCCGGCGTCGGCGGTGACGCTTGTCCTCGTGGCCGCCATTTTTGGCCTGGACATTTTGCAAACGTGGGACGTATACCGCATCATACGGGCGCCCATGTTCGACTCGTCCGGCACACAACGCGTGCGCATTTTGTTTTCGTGGGCGTTGCCGTTTGGCTGGCTGGTCAATATCCTCCTGTACACCGATTCGCAGTGGTCCATGTTTAAATTCACTACGGCGCATTTGTTTGTGGATCCGTTGGTCATTCTCTTGGCCAACGCGAACGACGACATTTTCGTCGGCGCGATGATCGGCACTGTCATCGCGATGGATCTCTTGGCCTGGAACATGCACACGGACACGTTGGCCAAGAGTGCCACCGCTGTGCAGTTGGGCCTGTCGGTGTGTGCGCTGCTCATTCACTTGGTGGCCGGATCTGTGCCGACCGAGGCCGAGGCGCAACCCGACCCCGAACCCACGTTCGAAGTGGCGGAATCCGAAGTCAACACCCTGCGCCAACGTAAATCCACAAATATCAAAATTAAGTTTTGAGTATAAAGTGAAACATGCGAGAAACATATGTCTGCGCCACCCACTGACAACGACAGTCCGCCGCCCATCACGGGACTGCGTCAGCGCAAGTATCCGGAAACGCCGATGCCGAACGCCGACGACGACGAAGAGGATTACGACGACCTGCCTCGGCACGAAGAGCCCGAAGGTGACCGCAACGAGTGCCGTCTGTTCGAAAACCTGATGTTTGTCGTGTTTGTGGCGGTGACCGTGGCCCACTTTTGGACAGTGTGGACGCTCCAGACGGACGTCAACATTCTGATGCAGTATCAGAAGGAACACGTGGACCAGTACAAGCACATTGCGAAACTGTTAGAGAATATGCACCAAGTGAAGTGGCAAATGGTTCCGGCTATCGTGTAACATATAATTTTTTTAGTTTCATAACACTATTTATGTAATTGTTCTTGCCTGTACATGCGGATGCTCGTCACGCTCGGTTGGCGCGTGTACAAACGCCACTTTCAGGCGCACAAGTTGTGGACGGGAGATTTTTTGTACCGCAAAGACAATTGCGTCTTAATTCTGGAAACACGTCGCGCTCCACCGGCCGCGCACATCACGGCGGATTTGATCGGCACGCGTGTACAGGCAGGCGGCTACAGACTGTATTACGGCCATTTGGACGCCAATGGATACATATATGCGTTGTACCAATGGCGACCCGAGAACCACATTCCGACACTCGTCCTGTAAGCCCATTTTGTACAAAAGTTACGCATAATCTGAAACTGTTTTACATTGGACCAATATCGACAAAAAACCATGGCCGACACTGTCACGTTCACTTGTAGCCAGAGGGACGCGCTCATGGCGCTCTGGGGATTTGGCAGAGCCGTCGGTCTAGGCGCTCTGCATTCGCCCACCCCGCCTACAGACGAGCAACTCCAACATGTCATTGACTGTAAATATGTGGACTATCTCGCGGGCAAGCCGATGAAATTCAATCTGGAGAATTGGCCAAACGTCAACTGTTTGGGGTACGACCGTGACAACGGCCGGGGCGCGATGGCAAAGGTGGCACAGATGCTGAACGAGTCCGGCCCCATTCCTGTGGGAACCGGTGTCACCAAGAAGCTCAATGTTCAGGAACAGGCGACAGTCATCGCCGAAGCAAATGCGTCGCTAACTGTTGTGACGGGAACCAGGAAGCTCGATGCTCATGTTCAGGGTGTTGAGAAGCTCGATCCGTCTGTGCACGAGACGCTCTAAAAGATAAACGGCTGTATTTAAAAGGTGTGGGTTGTCTTTACAAAATGAAAACATACAGTATTCCCCACACTCGTGCTCTGAATGTCACGGCCGCTTTCGCCGCTTCTTGCACGGCCGCTTTCGCCGCTTTTTGCACGCGCATTTCCACAGAATTTCTTTGCGCATAATCCTACGTATTACGTATACATATTCACTCACATACGCATACATATTCACCATGGCCACCGCCGGTGTCAAACGCAACTACTCGGACTCGGAGGCCGCTACAGAGCCCGAAAATACGCGTGGCGTGCGCGCAAAGAAGAAGAGACACATTTGCGAGCTCGTGGGTTGCCTGGAACGCTACAGAAAGGCCGAGAAGCGCGCATTCGACAAATTGATGCGCCGGGCCGAGAGCCTGTACCGCGACATCTCGAAGTTCACTGCCAAGTATTTGGCCAACCCGAGCGCCGTAGGGGCGAAAGAACAGTGGCAGCCGCTGGGCGCGACCCTGGCGGAACTGGTGGACCACGTGCGGTGGCGTGAGCAGGCCCGCGGGCCGACGTCCATGCAGTCTGCCAAGGTCAAAGGGCTCGACGATGTCAAGTTTTGGGAACACCACCCCATTTGGGTCGTGTGCACGCCCCGTACCGAGCGCACGGTCGTCACGCACGGCCGCACGCTGAATTACGCAGAAGGCGAGTTTTTGACGTGGGGACTGCCCGAAGAGCACGCGTTTGACCGCAAAGTCTTCAAGCAGTGCCGCCTGGTATGGGTCATCGAAAAGCTCAAAGGCGGTCCGCAAGTCGAGCACCGTATCAAAAATCTGTACTTGTGCTTGACCAGGGCCAAGTCGAGCGACGACAAGATCTACCTCGTCACATGGACGTACTTTATGGAGTGCGTCACGTCGGGTCACAAAGTGTACCCGCCCGAGTGGTGCCGGCGCGTAAAGTCCGCATGAACCATAAGATTCTTATTTTATATGAAATGTACAGCGGTACCTCTGCTTTTTGTAATACTCTGACCAATACAGTATTCGTGTTCAGACATAATTCTTATATTTTAGAACCAGTTAATTTGTATTCGCCATTTTTTACAACAAACTGATGTTGTGTTTTATTGCCCTTTTTGGCTGTTGCCACTCGATTACCTTCTTTGTCTTGTGACCAAAATACAAATGTCTGAGAATTATAAAACCTGGAACACGAAGTCTTTCCCTTAGCCCAACCACCACACATATACCTCCAAGTGTCGCTATACATATAATCTAAAAATTCTTTGTGGGCAGAGGCCATTAAATATGGTCCAAATGGCACATATTCCATTTTGTATAGCCATGATTTGGGCCATGCTTTGCATATTTGAGGGCGATTGTACTTTTTGCACCAACGATGCGCACCTCTTTCATATCCAATAAGTTGCACTTTTTCGTCCGAAACTTCTTCATACAGCCACAAATCCATATACTTTTCAGATTTTAGTTGTACATGATATCCGAAACCACCCCCTCCTGGTCCACGGCCATCCGTCTGAGGTTTAAATGTGCCTTTAGAGTGTCCAGGATTATACGAGGCCATTTTTAGCGCCTTTTCTATTTTTTTACTGTCCGTACTCATGACAATAAGATCTGCATCTTTATCTCCTGATATCCAACCGTGATTTCTGTGTGCGCCGAGGGCTGAACCATGACATAAAAAAGAATCTATGTCTAGATCGTCCAATGCTTTCATAACTTTTGCAACTTCGTCATATTTTCCATTGTCTTTTTTACCCCATAATTTAGGCTCTGTAGACACTCGTCCTCGTCGGCGTGCTACCCGCGAAGTAGGAACACGAAGTTTATTTACGTTTATTTCCTCAATATCTTTATCCAAATTAATAGGTTCGGGTCTGAGGGTTGGTTGATGAACTGTAAATGGTTCTTTGGAAGTGGTCCTCAAATTAGTTCTAATATCCGGTCCTGGAGTAACATTTGTATTGGCGGACTGGCCTGGTACTTCAGAACTGTTCACCCAAATCACATGACCATGCCATATTTCTTTTATTTCCTGACCTTCATGAGGAGTATGAATGGACGTCAATAAAAAATAAATAACGGCGGCCGCCATGAAAACAATTGGATACGTACTATTCATATTAGCATATTAGATATTATCTAAATGCATTTATAGTCTGTTGTGAATGATGGAAATGTATTTTTTTTATTCGATTTCCGTATTTAGTTCGAGTTGGACACTATATTTATGGAACAAATTACGGAAACAACGTCTGGGTCGATGGTAGAAATTTTAATTTAATTTAGGCCCTTTAATTTAAATTAAATGCTCGGTGGCAAGATTGAACGCGAGACAGTAAAAAGGAGGGTATATAAAGTGGTCCTATTTTTGCGAATGAGCTTGACTGTCAATAGCAAACCTTTCCGGACCATCCTTATTAAAACAATAGGCGTGAAGAGTAGCAACTCGGAGGAGTTTCGCCATTGGACAGCACAAAACAACGTCTGGGTCGATGGTAGAAAAGCTGAGATAGACCAACAACTTCTCATCCACGCGGCATTAAAGCAGATCGGGGAGACTGTCACAAGTCAAAAGGACGGCAAGGGGGCCGCGTGGAGAGCTACTGTTCTTATGCTCACCACAACAGAAGGTATCTACAGGGGTACAAAAAGAGTGAGGGTATTGTCCAAGGCAGGCTCTAACAAAAGTCTGAACCAACGGACTACTTTTAAAGTCACAACGTACAACGTTCTGACAGGCGGGAAGCCGTGGCCGGACATGACGCCCTATGAAGCAGAGACGACGGGATTACCGCACGCATTGTGGAAGAACCGCCGGGGTCATGTTGTGCGTGCACTACAAGGCTCGGATGTTCTCATGCTCAACGAAGCGACGGATGTTCAGAAAAATTATGTTAAGAACAATCTCCGTAACATGGAGATTGGTTGTTCCAAATTAAAAGATCATAATTACGATGGTAGTGTGATTCTGTTTGATTCGACTATCTTTAATCTTGTGGATCGTTTTTCAGCAACACTGCGTCCAACCAGAGGAACGCAGGTTGTTGTTGCGGTGAGACTTCAACACCGCATTTCCAAACAACACGTCGTTTTTGTGTCTCTGCATCTTAAATCTGGATACGGGAATATGGAAGCGCGAAGAATCGAAGAGTTTTGCGAAGCTATTAGAAAGGTAAATGAAAAATGGACAGATTTGAATGGTGTACCCGTAGTCGTAGGCGGAGACCTTAACAGCGACTATAGTGATTCGTACGCACGTTTGGTGTCTAAAGTGGTCCCGCGGATAAAGAAACCCCGACTGCGAAACGCGGCGGGGGAACCCAAAGGTATCGGTGTGAATACACCCACTTATAATTTCTGGCACCGCTCCGCATTCGATTACATACTGATCTCGCCCGAACTTCAAGTACTAGATATGCACACAGAAAAGGTTGGTCTACCAGCCCCCAATGCAGATCAGGGTTCTGACCATTTTCCCGTCACGGCCGAACTCCTCGTCACGACATCACATCAAGAAATGAAATCAAACTTACATTTTTAATAGAACAATTATTTCGTAATTATGTATACTGTGCACAGTATTGCTCTTCTATGTTTCGATATCGTCCGTTTATAAAGAACGTCCAGAAATCAATGTGTGATTCGTCGCATGTCGTTCTACATGTTTTTTGGTTGGTATAGCTAAGTACCTAACAAACATTATCCAACCACGCAGCAGGCACGCGACAGGCACGCGCCAACATTATCCAACCACGCGTCAGCCCAGACGCCAAACATTATCCAACCACTCACCGACCACATGCCAAGCAGGCCGCCAAGCAAGCCGCCAAGCAAGCCGCCAACCATTATCCGACCACGTGGCAGGCATTTAAATTAAATGTTCGGTGGTCCTTGCGATCTGCATGATTTTAATTTAATTTAAATTAAATGTTCGGTGGTCCTTGCGATCTGCATGATTTTAATTTAATTTAAATTAAATGTTCGGTGGTCCTTGCGA
>MDTG01353434.1_pt1 | contig 15187 bp, 13 predicted proteins | sample 811421 | NCBI WGS metagenome assembly MDTG01 (sample SAMN05326645, study PRJNA326480) | marine metagenome | isolation source: seawater | place: Pacific Ocean: South East | collected 2011
CAAATTTTTAACCAATCCAATCTGTTGAGTATTTTAAATAACCTCGGAACTTTAATATTGTTAATTATATTTACTTCGTCGCGTATTTTAGAGTTTTTTAAAAATAATTTAATTCTACTAATTGTTTTTTTTTGGTAAAAATTTTTACAAATTTTATTAAATTTCAATTTTGAAATTTTTTTATCTTCTTTCTGCCAAAAATTATTCTGCATTATTCTTAAAAAATATATGAATTCTTTTTTACTTGTTTGTGATAAAAGTTGACCTTTTTCAAACTTATAAGCAAAAAAATTATTACTTGTATTTAATATTTTTGGAACAAAAGGTTTTAAAAATTTTGATCTTCTTTTTAGTCTTGCGACTTTTGATTTATCTTTGAAATATTTTATTACTTTATTATTTTTATTTATAAAAATATATTCATTAACTTTTTTTAAAGTATTATCTTTAAAATATTTTAATGTTTTGTGATAATTTGATTTAGTACCCGTATCGTACCAAGTAAATTTTTTTATTTTAGTATTTTGAAGTATATTTTTTAAACCATTCGAAACCTGAAGCTCATTTTGTATTAAAGTTTGATCATTTTCTAAATCTTCCCAAAATATTTTATAATCTTTTATACCCATTAGACCAATGAATGCATTGAATTTTTTTTTCTTTTTATTTATTTGATTTTTATTTTTTCTATCAAATAAATTTAGTTTACTTCTGTTTTTTTCTATTATTAAAAATCTTTCAGTTTCACTTACTATAGATGTGCCAATCCAATTGAAAGATGGTTTAAAGGGTTTTTCTTTTGTTAATGTATCACAAGCTGAATATATGAAAGGGCACTGCAAATGCTTTTTACATTGCTTTAATGTATATCCTGGTCCTGAGCCTAATCCATTAAAATTTTTTATTTTAACAAATTTTATATTTCTTTCCGGATGATAAAGTTTTATAAATTCCTTTACTAATAAACTTTGATATCCAATAGCAATAATGATTTCTATATTTTTTGGAAATTTATTAATTATTTTTGAAATAATAGCTTCTTTGTTAATTGGTAGTAAGCTCTTATTTATTTGATTGGCTCCTAACCTTCTGCCTAATCCTGCTGCAGATATGAATAATTTGTAATTCATAATCTAAACTAAAATTGCAAACCATATCTATTTTTACCTATGCTCATTTTTAATTTTTCCATGTTTTCTATTTGTGTCATCTTGAACTCTGAAAACGTCATCTAACTCGATTGTTGAGCTTTCCATCATTAGCAAATTGGTTTTAGCCTCTACTCTGTGCAAATAAAAAGGTTTTATATGAAAAACAACACCTTTTTTTAACTTCTTTTTTTTTATATTTTTTTTAATTTTATTTATCTCTTTTTCACTTAACCCTTTTTTAATAAAATTTTTAAAATTTATTTTCTTTAGTGAATAGTGAAGAATACCTTCGCCTGATAAAATATAATTAGTTTCTTCTTTCTTTTTATGAAATTGGAGAGATGATTTTTTACCTTTTTTTAAATAAATTTCTTTTAGCGCATATTTAAAACTTGGTTTGCCAGGTGCTATCCATTTTTCATAGCCCCATGGTTTATTTACAACTTTAACATTGTTTTTTTCTTTAATTTCTATTTTCATAAAGAGGTTATTTTATATTCTTAATTTAATTTTTCGCAATAGCTAATATATTTTCGCTTCATATTTAATCTAATATTTAAATTTGTATATATTTTAAATTGTTCATATGATTGCAAATAACTTATCTCGATACCTGGAATAAAATTTATTTTATTTTTCTTACAAAATCTAATCAGATTGGTTTGAGTAGGTTTTGCAACACAATCAATTACAAAAGTTGTTTGTTTTAAATTTTTTAATTTAAATAGGTTTTTTTTTTTTACATGATCCATACCAATCGGAGTACAATTAATTAATAATGTGTTATTAAAATTAATATTATTTATTGAAGAAAATTTAATATATTCAACCTGTTTGCCATTTTTTTTAATTTTTCTATTTACAATAGTTATTTTTATTTTTTTTTTACTAAAATAATATTTAAATACATTCGCCATTCCACCATTTCCCAAAATAAGTATTTTTTTATTTTTTAAATTAATTTTGCTGAGAATTTTTGATACAGCTATATAGTCTGTATTAAAACCAATAAGCTTATTATTTTTATTTAATATTGTATTTATTGAATTAATTTGTTTAGCTGTTTTATCTATTTTGTCTAAATATTTAATAATTTTTATCTTATGTGGCATTGAGACACTGCATCCTTTAATATTAAATTCTTTAATAAATGTTATAACTTTATTTAGTGACACATTTTTTTTTACTTTCATTGGCATATATAAATAATTAATTTTTAATTTTTTATACAAAGTGTTATGAAAAAAAGCACCCAAGTTACTTGGTGAGGAGGATATTGAAATACACAATCTTGTTTTGTTATTAATCATATCAATTTAGATTTGTTATTTTAATTCTAATAGTATACTCAAAAATAATTAATTATAATTAATTTATAGTTCATTAGTCATAAATATGAAAAAAATTTATTATTTGTTAGGTTTCGTTTTATTATTATTTTTACTAATTTTAATAAGATTGGGAACAGTTAAAACAGACAAAGTGGGACTAGATAGATTACATGATATAGTACCAAAAAGAGTGAAATCTCAAATATTTTTATTAAGAAGTAAACTATTTGAAGGAAAAAAAAATTTTGTAAAAAGCTTTGATGTTGATGGAGTAGAGCACAAATTTTTTAAATATTATCTCAATGAAGAAAATAAAGAAGTTTCAAAAAATAAACCAACAGGATTTTTGCAACAATTCGAAAAAAAAATAATTTTTGTGACGGGAAGGGGTAATTTCTATTTGTTCGATATTAAAGATTTAAATAAAAAAAAAATCTCTTTAAATAAAATAAATAATAATTTTCTTAAATTAATTAATTATGACAAAAATTTTTTAGCGAAAGGACCTTTGGGAATTCGTGATGTAAAAATAAATAATAATAAGATTTTTGTTTCTTATCAAAAAAAAATATCTGAAAATTGTTACAATTTAGCTATTGCAAAAAGTGATTTAAAACTGAACATCACTGAGTTGAAATTTAGTGATTTTTTTTCCTATGACGAATGCTCTTTAAAAAAAAATGAGAAAGCTTGGGCTGTATTAAGTGGTGGCAGGATAGTTTTTAAAGATAATCACATCTTTTACACCATAGGAGAGATGGCCATTAAAAATATATCACAAGATAGAAATTCTTATTTTGGAAAAATAATTAAGATTGATTTAAATGACCCGAAATCACCAGAGATTATTGCAAAAGGCCTTAGAAATTCACAAGGGTTATTTTATGATTTAGATAAAGATTTAATTTTAATAACAGATCATGCAGAAGTTGGAGGAGATGAAATAAATATATTTAAAAAATCAAATGAGATTACTAACTTTGGTTGGCCATTAGCATCATACGGAAAACCATATGGTTATAAAAAAATTAATTATCTTAAATCTCATAAAGATAATGGTTTTAAAGAACCTGCGTTTTATTTTAAAGAAGAAAGTATAGGAATTAGTCAGATCATTGGTTATAAAATGAGTAATGATAAATTAAGATACCTCTTAACAACGATGAGAGCGAAATCAATTTATTTTTTGAACTTTTTGGATAATGAAAAAATAGAAATTAATAAAAAAATATATCTTGGTGAAAGAATTAGAGATATTATAAAAATTAAAGATGAAAATATGTATATAATGTCAATGGAAACATCACCTGCAATTGGTTTAATTAAATTTTAAAAAATAATTAGGTTTGAAAAAAATAAATCAAATAATACGTAAGGCTGATATAGGATTAGTAGTTTTAAGTTCCCAAGCATATAAAGAATTATGGCCTATTTTTTTCAAAAGTTGGAATAAATATTTTAAAAATATAAAGATTAAAAAATATGTCATTTCTGCAGAAGAAAATTTTTTTAATAAAAAATATGACTTTCAAGTAGTTTCTGGAGACAAAATGACAACAAATTCTCCATGGTCTTTAAGAATAAAAAAAGGTCTGAAAAAGATAAAACATAAAAATCTTTTCTTTACTACAGAGGATATGATTTTTTATAAATCAGGAAATTTTCATTTAATTAAAGAATATTTTGAATTTTATAAAATTAATTCACTTAAATATTTAAGATCTTCTCCTATACCACCTGTTTTAAATAATAGAATAGGTCGTAAGTTCGTAAATGAACCAAGCTGGGCTCTACATCAAATAACACTACAGCCAGCTTTAATTAATAGAAATTTTTTAATTAAAAATTTAAATAATAAAGAAAATTCTAGGGATTTCGAGGAGAGAATATCTTATATAAATAGAAATAATAAAAAAATTTTTTCGTCAAAAATTGAAATTTTACCGTATAAAGAAATTGTAATAGGGGGCAAGATAATCAGAGACGGATATTCATTTTTTAAAAATTTAAAATTGCAATATCCAAAAAAAATTAAGCAGATGTCAATATATGAGCATCTAAAATTTAAATTTCTTAAAGAATTTAAATTTTGGATATTTTATAAATTACCTATTAATCTAATCAAATTTTTGATAATTAATGATATTGTTGGATATAAAAAAAAATTTGTAAAAAAATAATGAAATTAGCTGATAAAAATAAACACGACATTACAACAGTATTGGGAAAAAATGTTCACGAAATAGTAAGAAAATATTCAAATAAACAAAAATATGATGAATATAGGGAGCTTTACGAAAGAGCTAGAAATTTAGAAACAGTCCCAAATTATCCTATTCAAATTGATTTTGAATTAAATTATTCTTGTAATTTTAGCTGTTCAATGTGCACTTGGTCAGCAGAGAATTCTAAAGGTAGAGGTAAAACTACATGGTTTAACTTCAAAGCATTTAAAGAAATTATTGATGACGGAGTTCCCAAGGGACTAAAAGCAATAAGACTGAATTATATTAATGAACCACTGATCAGAAAAGATATAATTGATTTTATTAGTTATGCTAAAAAAAAGGGTGTTTTAGATATTTATCTTAGTACAAATGGTTCATTATTAACACCAAAAATATCCAAAGAGCTTATTTCTAGTGGATTAACAAGACTTCAGGTTTCAATCGATGCATTTACAAAAAATACTTTTGATAAAATAAGACAAGGAGGGGATTTTTCAAAAGTAGTTAAAAACACAGAAAATTTTGTCAAATTAAGAAAATCTTTGAATTCAGAATTACCAACTTTAAGAGTAAATTTTGTTAGAACTCCAATAAATAAAGATGAATTAGAAAAATTCATTAATTTTTGGGAAGATAAAGTGGACTGTATAGGAATTCAAAACCTAGTTGATATTATGAAAGTAGATAATAAAAAAAAACTGGAACAAAAAGATTTTCATTGTAATCAACCATTTTATCATCTTACAGTTAGGTATGATGGATCTTTACTGCCATGCTGTACATTTTTTTCAGCAAAACTACCTTTATCAAAATTAAAAGTCAAAGCGCCTGTTGAATTTTCAAAATCAAAAAATCTCCATAACTTAAAAGATAATCTTCAAAACAGAACTATAGATGAGACATGGATAAGTGATGAAATAAATTTGTTAAGAAATATTCATAAAAGTGGAGAATACTTTAAAAATGACATTTGCAAAGAGTGTGTTTTATCTACATCAAATATTGATGACTCAATTTAATTTCTTAAAAATTTCAATTTTTTTATTTTTTGCTTCACTAACTTTACACCAAATAGTAGTTTTAGAGATTATTAGAAATATTACAGTAAGAATTTCAGAAGTTTCATTTTTAATATTAATAATTATTTTTATTATTGATACTCTGAAAAAGAAAATATCTATTTACCAATCAAAATTAGATTATATTTTATTATTATTTATTTTTTTAAGTTTTTTACATATTATTTTTTTTCCTAATACATCAACATTAATTGGGTTAATTATTTTTATTTATTCATATTTAATATATGTAATTTTCAAAAACTATTTTCAAAATTTTGGGTTAAAATTTGTTGAAAATATACTTATAGTTTGTGCTGTTTTTGCAGGCTTCACTTCAATTTTAGGCTGGGCTTTGATTCAGTTAGGGATAAATACTAATTTAGTTTTAACTTATGATTATCCAATTTCTATTGGAGAGCAAGGAAGGTCCAGGGGATTATTCGAAACACCAAACTCTTTGTTTATCTTTTTAGTTTGGCCAGCTCTTATAGTTCTTCAAAGATTAAAAGATACCTACAGTATTTTCAATTTAACTATTTTCTTAATTATTTTTTTTGGTTGTTTTTTCACTATTTCAAAATCAAATGTGATTTTAATTTCTTTAATAATTATGTTTTTGTCTAATTATTTAAATAATAAAGCTTTAAAAAAAATATTACATTTTTCCTCAATATTTTTAATAATTATTTATTTTTTTTTATCTCATTTTCTAATATTAGATAAAAACTCAAAAAATTTTGAAAAGTATACCAGTACATGGTTTGTCTCTGAAACTTACCAGCCAATTTTGGAATTTAAAAGTTATGTTGTTATCCCCACTAATTACATAGAAACAAAAAAAAAAAATCTAGAGTTATTTTATAAAAATCCATTTTTAGGAAATGGCTTTAATAGTTACACCAACTTTGCTTCAGAGAAAGTACCACATGAAAAAGGGAAACCGCATTCGACTTATTTTGGTTATTTATCTGAATTTGGTATATTAGGTTTATTTATTTTATTAATTTCTTTTTCTTATATTTTTAGAACAGCATGGAAAGAAAAAAAAAAATATTATTTTCTTTACCTTTTTGCATTATTCATTTTAATTGAAGCATTTAATTCTGATTTAATGACTTCTAGAATAATTTGGATTTTTTTTGCTTATACTGAATATATTAGTATAAATAATTTCACAAATAGAAATGAAGCTAAAAAAATACATCTATTTAGATAAAATAATAAATAAATTTCTTGTAAATATAATTTATTTTTTTTCTAAAAAAGAAAAAAAACAATCAACAGCTAATATGGATGTGGAAAATATTATTGTTGTGAAATTTTTAGGTATTGGATCAATTTCAAGATCAATAAATATGATTTTTCATTTAAAAAATAAATTTCCTAATTCAAAAATTACCTTTGTTACTTTTAGAGAAAATGAAAGCTTAATGAGAATAACTAATATAATTGATAATTATTTACTAATTGATAAAAGAAATTTTTTTACTTTGTTCATTGATTTTTTTAATTTTATTTTAAAAGTTAATAATAAAAATTCTATTTTAATTGATCTTGAAGTTCATTCCTATTTTGCAAAAATTTTTTGTTTATTGATTAATTCAAATTTAAAACTTGGTTTTTATACAAATACTAGAGATCAATTTTATGATAAAAACTTTAACTTTGAAGATAATGTTTTTATAGAAGATAACTATTTTAAAATATTAAAATATTTAAACTATGATCCAAAAAATAATGTTGATACATTTTCTTTGCTAGATTTAAAAGACTCAAGCAATAGTTTAAAGAAAAAACTTAAAGAAATAAACATTTCTGAAAATGATAAATTTTTTTTAATTAATATAAATGCATCTGAATTATGTGAAGAGAGAAAATGGGATGTAAGTAACTTTATAAGTTTAATTAAAAATCTTTTAGAAATTAATTTTAAAATCTTATTAATTGGATCCTCTGCAGAAAAAAAAAATATCGACTCACTTTTAAAAAATTTTAAATATCCTTCTGATAAATTATTTAATATGGCTGGTAGAACGAGCATAGGGGAACTTTTTTATATTTTAAAATATTATAAAAATGTTTTTGTTACTTGTGATACTGGCCCATTACATTTAGCTAATATTTCAAAGTGTGCTACTGTATCATTATGGGGACCAGGTACACCAAAGTCATACGCTGAATACTATGAAAATCACAAAATTATTTATAAAAGTGTTCACTGCTCACCTTGTATTTATATCTATACCAATGCACCATGTAATGGAAAAAATATATGCATGCAAAATATCTCGGTAAAAGAGGTATTAAACGAATGTATTAATTTGATTGAAAAGATTTAATATAAAATAAAATGACAGAAAATTATTTAAAAATAATCAATAATATTCAAAAAAAGAAAATCCTATGTATTGGGGATATAATTTTAGATCATTATATTAATAATGAATTAATTAAAATTTCAGAAGAAGATCCAGTAAATGTAATTAAAAGATCTAAAGACAGTTTTAAATTAGGAGGTGTAGGAAATGTTGCGCTAAATTTAAAAAACTTTGGAATTGATTTAGATTTAATTACACTTGGATCAAAAGATGACAAATTTAATATTATAAAAAAACTTTTAAAAGAAAATTATATAAACTCAAAGATATTTTATTTTAAAAATTCAAAAACAACAATTAAAGAAAGACAATACGTAAATAATTATCACTTACTTAGGACAGATGATGAAAGATACTTTGAAAATAAAAAAAATCATACTGAAATAATTATAAATTATATTAACAAAAAAATTAAATTAAAAAACTATGATGCAATTTTAGTCTCAGATTATGGTAAGGGTTTAATTTCAAAATTATTTTTTTCAAAATTATCTGTAATAGCTAAAAAATATAAAATTAAAATATTTGTAGATCCAAAATCAAACGATCTCAATAAATATTCTGGCTCTTTCTGTGTGAAACCAAATAAAAGAGAAATGAATTTATTTTTAGAAAAATTTGGATTTAAAACTTCTGACTTACTAATCAAAAATAAAATTAAAAATATTAAATATGAATTAAATAAAACTAATATTAGTAATTTTATAGTTACAAGATCTAATCAAAGTACAATTTATTTTAAAAATGACAAACAGATGGCAGTAACCACTTCAAGAGTAAAGGAACTTAACGTTGTTAACACTACTGGAGCAGGAGATACATTTTTTTCTGTTTTCGTATGTTTTTATTTAGTTACAAATGAATTTAAAACATCAATATCTATAGCTAATTTATTTTCAGAATTTGCAGTTAAAAAATTTGGAACTTATGCACCTAGTCTTTATGATTTAATTTTTTATGTATTAAAAATCAAAAAATTTGATCATGTTGAGGATAGCAAAACCTTAAAAAAACTTATACCTGAAATAAAAAAAGATAATAATATTAAAATAGGATTTACTAATGGATGTTTTGATATTTTGCATTCAGGGCATATTAAACTTTTTAAAGAAGCTAGGGGTAAATGTGATTTATTGATAGTTGGATTAAATAGTGATTTATCTGTAAAAAAAAACAAAGGTATAGAACGTCCATTTAATAAATTGAGTAGCAGGTTAGATGTATTAGAGGCTATAAGATATATAGACTTAATTTGTGTTTTTAACGATAAAACACCACTTAATCTTATCAAAGATATTAAACCAGATATACTTTTCAAGGGAAGTGATTATAAAAATAAAGAAATTGTTGGTACAAATGTAGTAAAAAAAAATAATGGAAAAATAAGATTAATAGATATAAAAAAAAATTTTAGTTCAACTAACTATATAAAAAAATTAAAAAAATGATTTTTTTTGTAAATCCTCATCTTATCACTGAAGTTGGTGATCCTCATACAGGAATTCCAATAATGCCTATAATGATGGCATACGCATATTCATCTGCTAAGAAAAACAATATAGAGGTTCAAGCAGTTGATTGTATCGGTGAGGATCCTAACTATATGAGACTTGGTAAAAATGGGTTTTCTGCTCAAGGTTTACACGAAGATGTTGTTGTCAACAGGCCTATAAAAGAGCCAAAATTAATTGCAGTTTACAGTCGCACAATTGCAAGTTTTATATCGCAACAAATTTTAATTAGAAAGCTAAAAGAAAAATTTAAAAATTCAAAAATAGTTGTTATAGAAAATACACAAGCAGTAACTAGCTATAGTATTTCCTCTACAAAAGATCTTTTATTTAAAGAGGGTGCGGACTTTGTTCTTCAAGGAGATCCTGACTCAGAAATATCAAATATTTATAGAGCAGTTGAAAATGAATATAATTGGAGAGAAATTCCTGGATTGTGGAATAGAGAATTTCCAGATCATGAACCTAAATGGAATTTTGGAGTAAAGAATTTAGATGACCTACCACCACCAGATTGGGAGTCAATAAGGTACCAGGGTTATTGGGAGTTACGTTATGCTCACGCTCCAGCTCCGGAACCATTTTTAGCTGTTATGACATCAAGAGGATGTCCTTATGATTGTGCATTTTGTAGTGTACCAGCATTATCAAAAAGAAGATGGAGATATCATTCTCCAGAGTACACAGTCAATGAAATGTTAACCAAGCAAAAAAAATATGGAATTAATGATTTTCAATGGGAAGATTTGAATCCAACCACATCTAATAAAAGAATGGATGCTATTGCAGATATAATATTAAAAAATAATTATAAATTTAATTGGAGAACAGCGTCAGGGACAAAGATAGAGACCATGAAAGAAAAAACATTAGTAAAAATAATTAAGTCTGGCTGTAAATTTTTGTCATTCTCACCAGAATCTGGTTCTCCAGAACATGTAAAAAAAAGAATGACAAAACCTTTTAACCACGAACATGCTGCAAATTTAGCAAAAGTAATTGTAAAACATAAAGTGCCAGTCCAAGCCTGTTTTGTTTCTGGATTTCCAGGTGAAACTAAAGAAGACAAAAGATTAAATGAAAATTATATTAAAAGATTATCTAAAATTGGAGTAGATGAAATTTTGGTAATGATAGCAAATCCTTATCCTGGTTCAAAATTAGCAAAGCAATATCCAGAAACTATAGAAAACAGAAAACCACATGAACTTACTCAAGCTTCAAGACAAAGAGAAAATTCTAAACCTTTGATTAGATACAGAAATTATCTTTATTTTATTTTTTTTCTTCAAAAGTTAATTTACCATCCAACTTATTTTTTTAAATTTTTTTGGAATACGATAACAAGAAAATTTGAAACCAAAGCTAATCAAGTGGCTTACAGATTAGTCTGGTGGAATTTGGTGAAATTTTACTCTATTTTAAAAAGAAGATATTTGAATGAAACATGGAATAAAATAATTTTAAATAAATCAAAAGATGAAATGTCCAATATGTAATTTAGAAACAGATGTTAAAATTCAAAATGCTAGGAGCTATTATTCTGAAAATAATTTTCAAATAAGAAAATGCCAGAATTGTGAACTATCTTATACCGACACAACAGGAAAAGAGCATGAAATAAATAACATTTATAAAAATATTTATGATTATTCTGTTCATGATTGCACAAAAAATGAAAAGTTGTGGAGAATCAAAAATACTTTTTCTAAAATTTCAAAAAAGTTAAATTTAGATTCAAACAGTTTTGTACTTGATATTGGATGTATGCAAGGTTTTTTTTTAGATTATTTAAAAAAAAAATACTTTTGTAAGGTGCTTGGAATTGAAACAGAAGACTATTATTTAAAACAAAATGATCAATTAAATATAATTAAATCTGACCTAATAGAATTTTCACAGAATGAAAATAATTTTAACAAATTTGATCTTATTATAATGTCTCATGCCTTTGAACATTTTTCTGACCCAATTAAAGTTCTTGATTGTATAAAAAAAATTCTAAAGAAAAATGGTAAATGTTTAATTATAGTTCCAAACATTGACTCAAATCTCTCAAAACTTACTAAAAGCTCATGGGGTTGGCTTCAACCGGCAGCTCATTTTTTTCATTTTACAAAAAAAAGTTTGTCTAAAATTTTTAATAAATCCGAGCTAAGACATTATTTAGTAAGTGAAAATGGGGGAGATTCTTTATTGTTAGCACTCACAGTCATAAATACATTAAGATTTAATCATAAAACTTTAGGCAACAATAAAAGAAGTTATTTAAGAAATATATTTATATCCATTTTTTCTATGGTATTTAAATATACTTACTATTTTGGAAATGATGAAATCGTATATCTGATTGAAAAAAAATGACAGCATTAAAAGTATTTAATAGTGTTTATATAAAAAAAAAACCTCTGAGTTTAGTTCATTTTTTAACTAACAGATGTAACGCGCGTTGTTCATTTTGCTTTATAGATTTTGATAACCCTCTTACTTTTAAAAATGAGTTAAGTTTAGAGGAAATTGAAAAAATTACTTTAAAATTGCCCAAGTCCCTAATTAATATTAATTTTACAGGTGGTGAGCCCTTTGCTCATAAACATATTAATAAAGTTGCAGAGATGTATTTTAAAAATACAAATATTAATTCAATTTTCATAACCTCAAACGGAAGTCTTCCTGATAGGATGATAAGTTTTTGTAAAGAAATAACTAATAAATTTCCTAACAAAAAAATATTTTTTTCTTTATCAATAGACTCATTTGAGGAAGAGCACAATAAAATTAGAAAAGTAAAAAACATATTTAAGGATTGCATAAATGTTTTTCATGAATTAAAAAAAATAAGCAAACTAATACAAACTAATATTGCTATCACTGTATCTCATGAAAATTATAACAGAGTTAACGATTTGTATGATTTTTTAAAAGAGAAACATAAAGTCGACGCATTTTCAGCCATATTGGCCAGAGAGGAGGGTGTATATAAAATACCCAATGATGCGAAAAACCAAATTCAAAAAGCATACTATAATTTAACTAAAAAAATTAATAATGATTTAAAAAAAAATAATGATTTATATGGATACAAAAATTCTCTTCAGGCAAAGGTAATGAACCAAAAAAATAAAATTGTTTATGAACAAATATATAATACGAGTATTAAAAATGAGTTCATCTCTAACTGTTATGCTGGGAGTTTATTTGGCGTGATACAGGCCAATGGAGATGTTTCACCCTGCGAAATACTTGATGAAAACTTTGGAAATTTGAGAGAATACGAATATGATTTTATGAAACTATGGAAGAAAAAATCGAGAAATGAGTTTTGTAAAAAAATTAAAGATAATAAATGTTTTTGTACTTATGAGTGTGCATGGACATTCAATGTTTTAGGAAATAAAAAATATCATTTCGATCTTTTAAAGGGTATTACAAAAAGATAAATGTATCATGACATTACAATAATAATTCCCACTATTGATTCTAATAGATATTTAATTCAATGTGTTACTTACATAAAAAAAATATCAAATTTAATAAAAATTATAATTATTTCAGATAAAAAAATAACAGAAAAAAAGTTACTTAAACATAAATTTGTAAAAATCATACATTCAAAAAAAAAACTTACAATATCTAGAAAGAGAAATATTGCAGTTTATAAAGCTAAAACAAATTTTGTTGGATTTATTGATAGTGATGCATATCCGCATAAAAATTGGATTTATAATAGTATAAAAATACTAAATAAAAATAAAACTATTTTTTTAGTTGGTGGTCCTAACATTTCACCACCTAAACAAAATTTTTTTAAAGATCTGATCTCAGATGTTCAGAAAAGTTTTTTAATTTCTGGAAAATGGGCATTTCAAAAAAGATCTAGTGCCTCAAGATTTACAGAAAATTTATACTCATGCAACATGATAACAAAGAAAAAATATTATTTATCTGTCAATGGAATGGATGAAACATTAATAGCAGGTGAGGACTTTGATTTTTGCGAAAGAATAAGAAAATTAAATAAAAAAGTTTTTTATAACAAGAATTCGGTTGTATTCCATCATGATAGAAATTTAAAAAATTTTATTACCCAAAAAATTATAAGAGGATTCACGATAGTTGATCAAATAAAAAAAAAAACACTTGTTTTTAAAAATAATATTGGTCATTTTATTTTTTATCAAATGATACCTTTATACTTTTTTATTTTTAATTTATTTTGTGTAGGTTATTTTTTTTCAGAATTTAAAAATTTTTATATTTCAAAGATAATTATAATTATTTATTTATTCTATTTATTTTTATTATTAATATCCTCAAAATACTCAAAAAAAAATATTTTAAAATATCCCTTAGTTTTATCTCTAATTTATCTAGGAAATTTACTAATTGGTTTTGGTTCTTTTATCTCAATTTTTGGATTTAAAAATATTATAAATTTTTATAAAAATACCTAGATTTATTTAAGTTGATATTATGTTTAAAAACTTTTAATTAAACTAATGAAAAATATAATTGTTATTACGGGTGGAGCTGGTTTTATTGGGTCAAACTTAATTGAATATTTTTTAAAAAAAACAAAATATAAAATTATTAGTATTGACAATTATTCAACTGGTAAAAAAAAAAACCATTTAAGAAATAGTAGAGTCGTTTATCATAGGGGAAACACCAAACAAATATCTAAAATTTTGAATTCATATAAAAAAAAAATCATAACTATTTTTCATTTTGGTGAATTTGCAAGAATTTATCAAAGTTTTATAAACATGAATGAATGTATAGAATCAAATACAATAGGTTCAAATGAAGTTTTTAATTTTTGCTTAAAAAATAGAATTAAATTAATTTATTCTGCTACCTCCGCAAGCCTTGGCAACAAAGGTGAAGATAAGAACTTGTCACCATATGCGTTTACAAAATCAAGAAATTTAGAAATGTTAGAAAATTTAAAAAACTGGTTTAACTTTAAATATGAAATTATTTATTTTTATAATGTATATGGACCCAGACAAATCATGACTGGTGACATGGCTACTGTTATAGGTATTTTTGAGGAACAATATAAAAATAAAAAAAATTTAACAGTTGTGAAACCAGGATATCAATCTAGAAGATTTACTCATATTGAAGATACTGTGAATGCTTGCTATATAGCTTGGAAAAAAAATAAATGCAGACATTATAGTATCTCGCACAAAAAAAGTTATAAAATTCTAGAAGTTGCCAAAATGTTTAATTCCAAGATTAAATTTCTCCCACCCAGGCTTGGTGAAAGATATAACTCAGCTTCTACTTCAAAGCATTTATCCAATAAGATTTTTAAGTTATATGGTAAAATTTCACTAAAAAATTACATCAAATCTCTAATAAATATTGAAAAAAATTAGATTTTCATTGTTTACAATAATTATTAATTAGATATAAGTCTTTCGCCGGTGATTATTGCGTAGGTGTTATACCCGATCCCATTCCGAACTCGGAAGTCAAGCCCTGCAGCGCCGATGGTACTTTGTCTTAAGACATGGAA
>MDTG01000577.1_pt1 | contig 15183 bp, 7 predicted proteins | sample 811421 | NCBI WGS metagenome assembly MDTG01 (sample SAMN05326645, study PRJNA326480) | marine metagenome | isolation source: seawater | place: Pacific Ocean: South East | collected 2011
GTAAAAGGATATCTAAAAGGATATTTTAAATCAAAAGTTTCACTATCATCTGTATTATTAAATTTCTTTTTTTCTGATATGTCTGCAGAATAACCGTTAGACCATTGTGGATATACAAGAGAAACAATTTTATTTACTTGATACCACATCATATCATGATCTGTTTTAGAAGTTGCTGCAAGTACAAAAGTTAAATTTATATTACGCGTAGTTTTAACATATGATTTTACATCATCAATTCTACCAAAACCACTTGAAGAGTTATATTCAGGAGAAAAAGAGTCGCTTATACTTTCAATAAAAGCATGAAAAGATAAAATTTCATTTGTTCTTAAATCATGCATATAGAAAGGCATATATTCAGATTCTAGCTCTTCTTCTAGTTGGTTTACAGTCTCAATTGGAATTTTTCTATTTTTAGAAGAAACAAAGTTTTGTTCTATTTCTTCGTCAAGACGACCTGCCTTGTTTTTCATAATTAACGTACTATAGAATTCAGTATTGCTATGTAGTAATTGAGGTATACCTGTTATTCTTGTAGATGTTTTACCTTTAGGAAAACTGTTCCATACACCACCTATTCCGTAATTATCAACTGATACAATTTGATATGATTCTGTAAATCTATTTGCTGAAACTCTTCCAGTTACTGGGTTTTCTTGCTTAAAATTATAATATCCTTCATTATAAAAATGCTTTTTTAGAAAAGGTAGACCTACTTGAATTCTTTCAATTATAAATTTAAAATAATAATAATTTAAATCATCAAAAAATCCAAAATTATAGTTGTCTTTTTGTTTCGCACTATATAAAACTTCAGATTTGAAAAGTCTTTCTTGATAAAACTTTCTTAATAAAAGTCTTACTCTATTAATTGATGTATGGTTTAAACCTGTTGCAATTAAATTTTGTAAAGTACTAGCTAGTGTAACTAAAACTGTATCTGCAGTTATGTCTAAAATGTTTAAAATTGATGTAAGTTCTTGTAATTTATATCTTTGCTTTGATATCCCAGCTTTAGATAAATTTATTTCTAGAAAACTATCTTTATCAGAATTTGTTTTTACTATTTCATTTAAATCAATTGAAGAATCAGGTGAAAGCCATTCTGTAAAGCCTATAAAATATGCCATTATTCTTTCAAATGGGTTTGAACTTTCATGAGGATAATTTAAAACATTAAAAACATATTTGGTAAATATATCATATTCAGTAAAATCATATTTTCCTAGTCTAAGCTTTGTATTAGGTTCTCTATATTCTGATGTTGAAACAAATGTTGCAAAAGATTGATTTGCAATAACAATTGCTTCAACAGCTGCAATTTTGGCAATGACTTCAGCAAGGTAAGTAAACATTAGAAGACCAGTTGATAAAGATTCTGAAAACTCATCTGATCTTAATCTAAAACCAGTCAACATTTCAAATTCATCGGCAAAAACTCTATCTGTATCTGTAAAAGAATTAAAAGGTTTAAAAGATCGATCAAGATTTTCATCTGCTTGTTTGAAATTATTATCTGATGAATCATCAGGATTTCTAAATCCAAAAGAAGGATCATTATCAATTTTAGAAGTTATAAAGTTCTTAAAGGTTTCAGCATCACCCGAACCATCTAAAAGACCCAGTTGTATATTTGATAAAAAACTATCAAAGGCTTCACCTGAATTATTATCTTCTTTGTTGCTAGTATTTTGATTTACTTCATTAAGATATTCTTTATTTGTGTCATTTACTAGTCTTTCTTCTGTTAATCTTTGTCCGCCTTGAAACTGTATTCCTCCACTTTTGTTAAGGACATCTTCCTGACTTACTTTTTTAATATTACCAGAAGGGTCCAGAATGTATTTCGTTGCCATTTTTATTTATCCTTGATAATTTTATCATCATCTTTCATAAAGTCATCCAGAGATAAACCTTGTAAACGAGAAGATGTTTTACGATCTAAATGCTCTTTAGAAAAAGTCTTGCCAATATTATCTATTTCTTTGTCGATTATATGATCAAATAATTCTTTTAGCTCTTCTTCAGATTTGTTTAACTTTTTAGAAAATGCTTTACACAATATCTCACTAAAACCTAAACTTTCAATTATTTCTTTTGGATCTATTACACTCATTATTTATCTCACTTCTGTATTCATTACTTGATTATTTTCTGTAATTGCTTGAGAGCTAACAGCAGGATCTGATGCCTGATCTCCGCTTCTTGTGTTTGTAGCATTTTCTGATAGATAAATATTTGAAGCACCTGACAAATAAGGTAGCTTTGAAAGCCCAAGTAAGTCTCCTACACTTAGAAGCTTTTTACTAAATGCTACATAATCCGCGCTAGTTAAAACTAGATTTCCAGGTTTTATAGACTTTGCATTAGTTGCACTTGCTTTTATGCTCTTAAGATTTTCTTTTTTATCATCAATTTGTCTCTTTTTAGGTATGCTTTTATTTTTATTATTATCAATTGCTGGTTTACTTGGTAAAGGTGCTGATGATGTTGTAGCTACAGGTTGTACAGGCGTTATTGCTGGAAGCTTTCCATTTAAACTTTCCTTAGAAGAATCTGGTGTAGTTAAAAAAGTATCACTTAATGATTTTCTTGTCAATTTATTTATTTTTTTATCTACATCACCAAACATATTATACTTTTCTCTTACAACATTAGAATTTGGATTAGCTAGACCTGTTGCAGAATCAGTGCTCAAAAGTGTTACTATTAAGTTTTCTGATACAGATGCAGAATCTTGTATAAAATATTTAAATAAATTTTCTATTAAACTATTGTTTTCTTTATCAAATGTACCAGTATATTTTGCAGCTGCTAAAGCTCTCTGAGTATTATCACTTTTATTTATTGACTTTGGAATTTTATCTATATGTGATTTAAAATTTTCAAAGTCAAATCCTTTTCTAAGCGAATTAATTGCTGTCATTGCATTATAATCGCTCGTAAGATTACTAATAAGAGGCGCACCAAAATCCATACCATGTAATTTTAAATTTTTCCCCAATAAAGAGCCAGAGAGTACATTTACAAAATTATTAAGAAAATTTTCATTGACTTTATTAATATTTTTTTCAATATACTCAACATTTCTATCCCCTATTTTCTTAGTTTGTACGTCACCAACATATTTGTCTCCTTGTATATTTTGCATTAAAGTCATCATATCTGATGCAAGTTTCCTTGAAGATCTAGCGCCACCATCTGAATCAATGAAATCTTCTCTTGATTTGTCTAAAGCATCAAGCAACATTGTTTTATGGCCTCTATCTTTAACAGTTCTTATTTTAGCTTCAGCTAAATGAGTAGAAGCTCCTGCATCTTTTCCTTTTATTTCTCCGCCTTCACTTAACCCTTTTAACACATTTTTACCACCTTCTTGCTGCATTTTTTTATCAAATTTAGATAAATTAATCATTTGTCTAGCACTTGGAGTATATTCAAACATGTCACCAAAAATACCTTCTAAACCTCCTGCAAGAGTGTGCAAAAATAAATCAATAATAATCTCAAACATATCACCAAACCCACTTACTACCCATGACGCAATATTAAACAGTTTTCCTTTTCTATCAAATAATCCTCTTATTGCTTGATTCAAACTTGAGCCTAAATCAACTAATCTAGATTTATCAACTTTTAAAAACTCTGCTAATCTATTTACTTGTTTGTCTTTACCTTGGCCCATAAAGTCTGAAGCATGATCAATTCCATCGTTTAAAATTCTTAAAAATGCTACAAAACCTGTACCTGCGCCCATAATAATTGCTCCCATAACATTTGAAGACAAATTACCAAGTTTTTTAGCATTTTCTGCATTATAACTCAAGTTTCTTTTAATATCAGCAGCAAATTGTCCTGCAATTCCTTCATAAGCTTTTTCTACTTTACCATCTTTAGTTTTGATGCCCACAGTACTAAGTCCTTCTGCAAGCCCACGTGAAAGATCTTTAACTATTATTTTTGTCGCTTCAGGTATGTTTGATTTAGTTCTAATTAGTTGTAGAGCTTCTATGATACCTATAGTATCATTTTTGTTTATCATTTCATCTAAATTCGCAATATGCGGTGATAAAGCAGCTCTATGATCTGATAGTGCTGTTGACATTTTTGATCCAACGTCTTTTTTAAATCTTTCTTTAACTTTTGGATCTATTTTTTTATTATCAAGTATTGATGTCATGTTACTTCTTAAGTTTTCTAATATTACGTCTTCAGAAGTTACGCCAAATACTCTAGCAACAAAGTTTGAAACTGCTCTTAAAGCTCCTAACAATCCTTTTTTAAAACCCTTGCTTTCAAATATTTGTTTCATCACTGAAAGTATCATTTCAATTGGTTCTACAATCCCTCTCCAAACTTTTGGATTTAAACCTTTCGCATATTCATATATTCCTTGATAACCTTCACTTAAAGAAGTTACTGTATCTTTTAAGCTCCCAGTAAGTGTCATATTATTTAACAGCCCGTCAGCAAAAGCTTGGAATGGACTAGTAAACTGTAATACTTTTTGTATTTCTTTAATTGCAGAGTTTAAACCTTTTAAAGCTTCCATTTGTTTTGCTTCAGGTTTTTCAGCATTCATTTTATCTACAGCATCTTGGTACGAATACCCTAAGTCTCTATAGTTCATTAATGCTTTAAGACTTTCTGCAGACATTCCAGTATGTTGTGCCATTAACTCTTTTTCATGTCTATTTAAATCTTCAAAAGATCTTCCAGTTTGAAGCATAGATTCTCTAAACATTGTAAATATTTCTTCTGGTTTTTTCGCTTGAATTAAATCCATTGCACTTAAATTCATTCCGAAAGTCTGAGATAACATTGCTACAGAGCTAGCTGCATCTTCAAACGTACTAAATTTTTTAAATACTGCAGCAGCATCTTCTAGTTTAACTTTCATATGCGTTATTTTTGCTGCTGTTCTTGTTATTTCTTCATCTGATAAATGACCAAAAAGTGTTATATCTTTTCTTAGTGCCATAACATTCTTAGAAAGCCTCTTTCTATCAAGACCATATTCAGATGAAATATTAGTTATTGTTTCCCCTAAAACTTCCATTCTTTCATTAACATGCATTAAGTTGTTAGCAGCATCTAATGCAAGATACTTTAAGTCTTCACCTGAAAACCCGAAAGCTTTTGTTAACTTTGTAAATCTTACAAGATTTTTCTCATTATCTGTTAAGCTTTTTCCAAACAGCTCAGAAAAATGTCCCATCGATGCTATACTTTCAACTAAAAAGCTGTTTCTACTTGCAATTCCTGCTGCACCGTAGCCAAATATCTTAACCATTTCAGATGCAGGATTTTGAAAATCCATAAGCATTTTTTTACCACGCTCTCCCATACTCGTAATACCTTTACCTATATGAGAAGACAAATCAAATTTTTCTTTGGCAGCTTCTACAGATGTCTGTATAACTTCTACAAGATCAGTCCTTATTGTATTTCCTAGTTTTGCTGCTGATTGTGTTATGGTAAACGGAATTGACAAGGAAAATGTAACAAAGTTTTTTGCAGCACCTACTAATGCAGTCATAGAATTAAACAAAGATCCTAATGCACCAGTTATACCACTCATCATACTTTTTATTGTTCCACCAAAACCACTATTAAGACTTTGTATTTCTTCTGATGTCTTTGAAGCTTGCTCTGCTAATTCATCAAATCCTTCGTTTAACTGATCTGCAGCATTACCTAAAGCTTCTGCTTCTTTTTGATTTTGAGATTGATGATTTGATAAGCTTCCTGCGTTGTCTGACATTTGCTGTGTTAGACTTTGATTTGCATTTTGAAAATTTTCTGATTCATTACTTAAATCTTTAAAGGCTTGAGATTGTGAAGTAATGCCATTAGTAGCAACATTTGCAACATCAGACAAGCTTTTGTTAATTGTAACAAAATTTTTATCGCTAAACTTATCTAAAACTATCAATGCAGCTTTTTCAATATTGTTTGTAATTATTGCAGATGAAGCTGCCATTTCTTCAACAGCATCATGTATTTTTTCAAAAGAATCTAAAAGTGAAACAAACAAATCAGACTGTGTTCTAGTAAATCCTGTTATTCTATCTAAATTTGAATTTACTTCATTTAGACTATTGTTTAGCTGTGAAGCTAAATCTGCTTGCCTTGTAGTATCACTAATAGTTTCAGATTGAGTACTCTCTGAAGTACTTGGTGTATTAGGCTCATTTTGATTTTCTTCTGCCATAATTCAATATCCTTTAACTAAACACAATTTGAGGTTTTTCGACTATAATTTCTCTATTTTCTAATAAATCTGCTACTTCATTAAATAACGTAAACAACTCAAATAAATCTTCTTCAGTTGCAGTCTCTTCAATATTTGATTCTACTTCTTGAACTATTTTTTTAAGATTACTATTTTCAACTTTTATTTGTATATTTTCTTTTTCTAATAATTTAATATTATTATTATTAAAACTAAATAATTTATCAAAATATCCCCCTGACTTAAAAGCAACAATTGTATCTTCGTCATTTAAATTAACAATTTGATTTCCAATTAAAATTTTCATATTTTTTTCTTTAGCATAAAAGTCATCAGCAAAAAAAGAAAGTGCTGATCCACCAATAAGAAAAGGTATAGATGATGGATTAAGAAGAACATCAAGAAAATCAGATTCACTTTCTGAATCTCTATAAGCTCCAACTAAACTATCAATTACACCTCTTTTCTGTTTTTTAAAAACTTGTTTTTGATTTTTATTATTTCTAGCACTCAAAAGACTTTTTATTTTTTTAACTTTAGACTCATCAGATTTATACCCATATTTTCCAAATTTAGAAGATTTTTCAGTAAAGAGATTAGTTATATTTTTGTTTCTTTTTTCATATTTATTAATATTTTCAATATATCTTTTTTGTTCATCACTATGTTCATCAATATCTGACATGGCTCTATAGAAGTTTATACTACCTGAAGGTATTACATTTATAGCTTCATTAAGCACCTTATTATAGTTTTCATTTTCTGTAGCTTCTCTGATAAAATCTTGTGCTCTTTTTGCATATTTATTATCTTTTCCTTCAGCAATATCATATAAGCTATTAGGAATATACATGTCTAGTTTCTTTGCCGTTTCTATAATATGATAAAGACCTTGTATTCTTGATCGATTTACCCTTTCCTTATCAGGATCAGCAAGTTCAGCAAGAGCACTATTAAAACCTCCAAATAAAAAATCAACCTGGTTTTTTATGTTTTTGTTATCTAAAAATTGATAAACCATAGACTTTTTATTTAAACTTTTTTTGTAATTATTTATCAGATCAGCCGTTGCAGCAATTATACCTAAATCACCTTCCATTCCTCCAGCATTAGTACTTGATACTATAGATTTAAGCATATCACCTTTTTTGTATTCTCCTGCTTTTTTTCCTCTTAATTTAGCTTGGATTGCTTTCATCGGATTAAATCCTGCAGTTACCATAAAAGCTCTTTCAGCATCTGATACACTGTTATAATATTTTAATGTAAATCCACCGATTAATCCAACAACTGAAAATGCAAAAGTCTTAAATAAGTCTGTTAAGTCACCGAATAAAGATCCAGCTATACTCATCATAGACGGTAAATTATCTACAAATCTTGATGACTCTTTAGCAAGATCATTTTCTAATTCAGTGACGTCTGATGTGTTGATTCCTAAAAGATCAAGAAGCGTAACATCTTTTTTGCCAAATTGCTTTAGCATTTCTTCTTCTGTTACAAGACCTAATTGTGTAACAGACTGATCAACGCCACCGTTAAATAAATTAATTAGAGCAATCATTCCTTCCATTGCACCTGTAATCATAGATCCCATTATTCTTCCTGCAGTATCATGAAATTGCTTGAATAAAGGGCTTCCTTCTGTAAATAAATTTAAAAGATTATCATAAAGTCTATCTATTCTTCCTTTTACTGAGACTCTACTTTCTACATTTCTTTGTGCTTTTTCCATTTCTTTTGTTCCGTTTATAGATTTAACTTCTTTTAAATAAGTATCATCTAATGATGATCTGAGTTGGGATATCATTAATTTGTATTTACTATCTTTAGGTAAGTTTTCGCTAATAGACGCAAGTGATCCTAATAGTTTATCAACTGTCATGCCTTTAGCTAATCTATATACACCTGCTTTATTCTTTTTAAATATATTTTTAAATTCTGCAGGAGCATTTTTTGCGTCTAAGAAGGATCTCATTGTAAGTAAATTAAAGTTAACTGAATTCATCATTGCAACTTTTATTATTTCACTCTGATTATGATTTAAGTTTTCAAAAGTTTTACTAACTTTTAGTCTAAAAAGGTGAAAGTTTTTTGCATCTTTTTGTGAATAAAGATCAATAGCAAAATCACTCATAAAATCTGAAGTTGTTTTTGTAACCATTTTAATTAGTTTTAAAAAGTCACCACTAATAAAAATATTCCTTATTTTAGTCAACACAGCAACAACTGGCTTTGTAAACGCTTCAATTTCTGCTGGTTTTAAATCAAATGCTATCTTGTATATACTTTCATATACCTTATTAAAATCCATTAAACTTCCTTGAAGCTCTTTCTGTGCAAGACTATTTTCCATTATGCCAGAGAAAAAAGCTTCAAAAGGACTGTTAAATTGCAATATTTTTTGAAATTGCTTTATTGAAGTCGAAAGATTTTTAATCATCTTTGTTTTTTGTTTTGTAGGATTATGCTGATCCATTTTACTTCGAGCTTCTTCGTAGCTCATATTAGAGTCCATGAGACTCATCATAGAAGACAAACCTTGTTCAGATATTCCTGTAATTGATTGCATTAATGCTCTTTCATGCCTATCTAAATTTTCAAATGATTTACCTGTTGATTGCATTGCGTTTTTAAATTGCATTAGCATTTCTGCTGGATCTCTTGAGGTTAATAAATCAAAAGCATCAATGTTCATATTAAACGACTGGAATAACATTGCTGAAGCTTTAGAAGCTTCTTCAAGAGATGTAAACTTTTTAAATACATTTACAGCATCATCTGAGCTAACTCTCATCTTTGTTAATTTAGTTGTAAGATTTAAGACTTCATTTGAAGTTAAGTGCCCAAAGTCTACAATATTAGTTTTGAGTTTGTGAAATGATATAGCAATTTGTTTAGTATCTAATTCATTTTCATCAGCTACTTTTTTGATTTTCGTACTTAATTCATCCATATATTCAACTGGATTCTTACCTGAAGTGTATGCATCTAAGGCATAATATGCAGATTCTTGTGCACCAATTGCAAGTGCTTTATTTACTTCTAAAAGATACTGTGCAGTTTTTGTATTGCTTAATATAGAGGGCCCAAAAACTTCAGCATAATGTCCCATATTAGCAACTAAATCAAATGCTTCTTTTTGAAAAGTTGCTGCACCTTCTGCACCTGTACCAAATAGTTGTGCTAATCTATTTCTTGGGTTTTGAAACTCCTTTAATAGTTTTTTTGAATTTTGTGTTAATGTATCTGCACCTTGCCCTATTTTAGAAGTTAAGTCAAATGCTTCTTTTGCTTCTTCACCTGCAGCTTGTATTACTTCTAAAAGATCTGATCTTGTTGTGTTGCCTAGAGTTGCTGCAATTTTTGAAATTGTAAAAGGTAAAGTTAGTGTAAACATATAAAATTTTGATGCTGCACCAATAAAAGATGACAACGCATTCATTGCTGAACTCATTAACCCAAATAACATATTTGGGACATCTATGAATAAAGATGTACCGCCTGTCAATACAGCATTTTTGGCAACGTTTGCTTTGTCTGCAATAGTTTCAAACGTTTCAAGCATTCCAGTAGTATCATCTACATCACTCGAAACGTCATCTAAGTCTTTGTTAAACTGCTTAAAACTGTTGCCTATCAGTGAAAGTTGCTTGATCTGCTTTTCTGATAATTTTGAATTTTTTAATAATCTATTAAACTCTTTAGAACTTTTTGACATTGTGTTAAAAAACATCATAAATTGTTTTTGCATATCATTCATGTTAATTGCAAAAATATCTTGGCTATCTTTACTTCTTTTTTGAATATTTTTAACATAATTTTCGTCTAAAGAAGCGTTAATATCTTTTACTAGTTTACTAGATCTTTCTAACAATCGATTCATTCTGTCTTTTGACTTGTCAATTTCTCCGACTAGTCTAACAATATTATCTGATTGTGTTTGGGTATTTGATACAAGTGTATCGTATGTAGAGACTACAGACTGTAGCGACTTAAGTAGATTCTGTGAAAAGTCAAATTGTGTCTGTAATACTTCTTGCATTTTACAGTCTCCAAGTAATACCTGTTAAGTTTTCAAACTTTTTTGTAATATCTTTTTTTTCTTTTATTATATTAATAATTTTATCATAAGAATCATTGTTATCTAAAGATATTTTAAGATTTTTTGAGACTTCTAACAGTTCTTTTAAACATGTCATTTCAGCAAAATTTCCGCCTAACTCAACATCGACATCTTCATTCATGATGTACTTTGCAGCAATGTTATGAAGTAACTTTTCTTTTTGTGTCATTTTAAAGCCTTTTGATTGATTAATTGTAATTATCACTTAAAATGCTTTACGAAAAACTCTACTGCCGCTTGTGTTGCGTTTTGATTGAGAATTTGCAGCTTGATTTTGTTCTTTTGCTCTTTCGAATTCATGTTTTAGTCTATTAATAAACCAAAACCTTTGCCAAACTGGACAGTTGTATGCATCTTGATACGTAAAACCTAAGTGATAAACTAAAGCAAATATTTGTTCAAGATATAAATCTTTATTATTCGGTGTCAGGCCAAAAAAACGAGGCACCCATAGGAAGGCCTACCTCGCTTTGCTCATGACAATGTGGGCAATTCATCCAAGATTTCATAATAATTCCAGGCTCATGCTTATCTAAAAATCGACGTAATGCTAGAGAATCTCTAGCAGGTAAATTTTTAACAAAGAAAGAAAGTTTATTGCGATCAGTGATACCATTCACAGAAACTATAGAACGAGCTAAACGATCTGTAATTGCAGTTTCAACTTTCATTCCACTCTTTTTCTTTCTCTCGTTAGTAATCATCATATCACGTTCATCATTACCTGTTAAAAATTTAACTCTTACTGATTTTTTGGTAACTGGTAACTCTACTTCAAATAAATTTTCACCCTGAATGACTGGAGAAACTTCTAGACGTTTAATTTTCAATTGTGATAAATCAAAAGTTTGTTTGCTTTTTGTACTACACTCAGGGCAATCAACTTCAACATCGTAGTCTGCTCCATAACCAGTGATACGTAGAGAAACAAGCAGAGCATTTCTATCACCGCTAATCAAATTATCAGGTTTAATTTGTTTATTAACAATGCAAGATTGTAAAAGTTTTGTTAAGACTGTTCCACTTTTAATATAAGCACGAGACGTTAGAATATCTTCTTCTTTTGCAGTCATTGGTTTGATATCGATTGTCTCTTTACCATGCAAAGGACCCTCTTGCGGATAAATCACTCCCCTTGAAGGTAAAGGTACACTTTCTTGAGGAATCTCAAAGTCGAAATCATCTCTCATTACATTAGAGGTTTGAATAGGGCCGTCTTTTTTGATACTTTCTGGGTTAATTGGTGTATCTAATGAGTTGCTCATTAATTAATTCTCCTTAAAATTTTGATCTTGGTATATATACTGTATCCTGGCCAGGATTTGCTAGTAAGCTTAGGTCGCTTAAAGCTTCATCTAACTGTAAGTTTATTATATCTGACTCAGTAAACTGTAAAATAATATTTCCTCTAATTATATAGTTTTGCATATCTAATAAAGTTTGAGGGTCTTCTGCTTTATTTATTTTAACTTTAAACCCTATTATTAACCCCTCACTTAAAAATCTTTGCATTAAAAGATTAAGTTGTATATCTAGTTTCTGGTATAAATTTTCTAAACGAGAGTTTTGACTAAATAAAGCACCACCAAAAATTATTGAATCATCAATAAAGATATTATATTTAATTCTTTTCTTTATTTCTTGGATTGTTCGAACATATTTCTGCTCTTGAAATATTTCTTTTCTATTTTCATAAGAGGTAAGTTGTGTTATTAGTTGAGGTGTTTCATTTTTAGGTGTATAAACAAAGTTTGCACTTGATTTTCTAATATCTGCTAAATCATCTTCAAACTTTTCAGAGTTGTGATTAAGTCTTGTCTGTAAGATTAAATCAAAGTTTGTTCTCGTTCCATGAAAAACCATACTAGATTGTCCTATAATGTCTGATATAGGGCTGAATGTTTGTGCCATTTTACCTAAAACAAATACTTCAGAAGATACTTGTTTTTCACTTCCTCCTCCTAGTGTAGCAGTAAGATCACCATAAGATGCAAATAAATATCTGCTTCGTATGTCTTCAGACAACCACATTGCTTTAATAGTATCGAAGTTTTGTTCTAAAACATTTTCATAACTAAAATAAGTTTTTATATCACCTGTATTTGGATTATTGTCGTCTTTCAAGATAAATCTTTTATCTATACTTGTAATTTCTGATTTATTTAAAAAGTAGTTCTCTAGTTTGTTTTCTACTAAGAATTTTTGGCCCATTACACCTTTTGTTGATATTAAGTTTTTATTTGATTTTCCTGTTCTTTGATCTTGATAGTTTATGATATTGCTATATGAAGCAGCACCACTAATATCTGCAAGATAAAAATGTCTTCTATCTTCTTCACATTTTTGCACGCATTTTTTTACTATATCAAGTTCTTTTATTCCCGGGACGACAAGAATATCTCCTGCACAATTTGATTCATCAACTGCAATATCTATAGCTTTATCATATGCTGCATGAGTATTTTTTGTTTCCCCGGAAACATTTAGCTCTCTTATTAAAGCATCATTTCTAAAAAATCTTTTATCGTTGTCTCTTAAGTCTACACCATCAAATCCACCATAAGTAAAAAAGTCAAAAGAAAGTTTGTCTCTATAATCCCCTAGAAGCTTTCGATCTTGTTGCCAAAGAGAATCATCTGATATATTTAAATATTTATGAGTTGATGTATTTGATGCTGTTCTACCAGAATGTTTATATCTGTCAAGTTCTTTAGTATTATCAGTATTTGTTTTTATAAGAATTTTTTCTAAATGAAAAAACGAATTTAAATAGTTATCATCTTCATGCCATATGTTTTTATATTCATGACTTCCAGAAATTCCATTTAGAAAATATTTTGTATAATAAAAATGAGGTGATATTTCATTAGATATAGAATCATTATAAGGCACAAGATTATTTGGGACAAGTTTGTTACCTAATATTTTTGATCTATTAAAAACGACACCCCAATGATTTCTAACTTTATCAACAAGGTATGACGTATTATATTCTTCGTATTTATTTAAAACGTATAACGGAGGAAGTTGATATACACCTTGTGTATCAAATAAAGAATTTAAATTTGTATTGTTACCCCAGAAGTTTTTAAAAGAATTTTTTTCAAATTTTATATAAGGATAAGACCTGAAGCCTGAAGGGATTATTTCATGTTGATTTTTAAAAGTTTTTTCATCAATAGCTTGATCAATTTCTACTCTAAGATACTGACTTTTATTCCTAAAAAAACCTTTTTGTATAACTTTGTTTAAATTGAAGTCATAATATTCATGTATATCACCTATTCTACTTAAAATATAATCAGGACTATCTGGATTTAAATTTACACTTTTATACGTTTCAACATTTAAATAAGAGTTATTCCTAGGTTCGTATATGAAAATATAAATATCAAATTGCGCAAAATCATCCTCAGACATAAAATCTGTTTCTATTTTAGGTGTACCACGTTTTGTTGGATTGATTTTTATTCTAAACTTATTACCAACATCACCATCATCAAGAGACCAAAAACGGAATAAATTGTGTACATTCTGGTGTATGTTTCTTCTATTGTCTGATCCTCCGCTGTTAAAACTCGATCTATCTAGAGGTTGTGACGTAATCCATGGCGTTTTTGCTGTTGTATATTCACTTTCAAAAGAATTATAATCTGGAACATTTTGATTGTCTAGACCGTTTTTTACGTCTGTATAGGGCTTAGCAGTTAAAACAGTAAATCTTTTATGATTGTTTAACTTATCATTAATTCCGCCAAAAGGATAAGAAGCATATGTAAAATATCCTTTTTCTAAAAATCTAGTATAAAAATAATTCTTATCTAGACTTGAATACATGTCTTGTTTTTCTAAATAGTTTGTTTTATTTAGATAACTATCTTGTGCTACATTAAAAGGCTTGTCATCGTCAGATATATTATAAGGCCTAAAACCATCTAATTTTATAAAGTTTTGATTTTTATTAGATATTTGTTTAACTTGATTTGAATAATCAGATTTGACACTTGAATAATCAAAATAATTTGACTCATTTGCAATATCTTGACTTGAAAAGCTAGGTAAAACTCCACTTGCAAAAATCATGACATCTGATAATACGTTTATTTCTTCTTGTTCTGCCTGTGTTTTTATATCACAAAATAACTCGTCTAAGTAATCTACAGTCGTAACATCAGAAGTATTAACATCAGAAGAAGCTTTACTTAATTCATTAATAGTTTTAAAAATAAAAGAAGTATTTCCAGCAACACCCGTTGCTATAGCATTCAAATTGACACTTTTCGAGTGTGACAAAGTTCCGCTTGAAATATTATTTTCAGAATTAAATCCACTTCCTGTCATCTTGTTAGTATTTGTATCTCTATTTCCAGTACCTATCCCTAAAACTCTAGTGAAAGTTGATTGTGTTCCCCCGTTCTCCATCCAAATAGATATTGCATCATAGCCGTTACTATCAACATTACAAGAGTAATCATCATAAAGATGTTCAAATCTATTTTGGCGTGAAGATCCTAGTGTATTAAACTGTGTATTATACACTATCTCAGCATCTGGATCTTCTTCAGAAAACGCAGGAGTATCTGCAGAAACAATTTTTTTTGGAACAAAAGCAGCACCTTTATATGCTGTACTTATAACATTTGCTGTTGTTGCAATTAAATCTTGTCCTACAGATACTTGATTATCCTGTAAAGTTCTTTCAATTCTTAAATCTAGAGTTCTCTTTGTCATATGTTTCCTGACTTATTATAACTTAAATAATTATACAATAACAATATGATTGCTGTTTTAATTCTTTTCTAATTATTGTTAAATTATA
>MDTG01127167.1_pt1 | contig 15183 bp, 5 predicted proteins | sample 811421 | NCBI WGS metagenome assembly MDTG01 (sample SAMN05326645, study PRJNA326480) | marine metagenome | isolation source: seawater | place: Pacific Ocean: South East | collected 2011
CCGAGTGATTGTCGTCATGACGATGATGTTTTAATGGCGTTCTTTGTCAAAGTGTGTCGCGATTTCTCTTTCTTTACTTTCTTTCTGTGAATTTTTATTATTATTTTTTTTGGGGTGGAAACAAAACAAACGACAAAAAACAAACGAACAAACAAATGACAAAGCATCGATCGCTTTTTTCATTTTTTGTGTCGACCAAAGATGAAAGACAAGAAAAAAAACCAACACAAAAAAGAAAAAGAAAAAAGACACGTCGAGAATCATTCATCAAAACCATTGCGACGACGACGACGACGACGACGAAGAAGAAGAAGAAGAAGAAGATGTTCTTCTGCCGTCCACATCGCGTCGTTGGTGGTGGTGGTGTTGGTGATGCCTTTCGAGGACGAGGACGAGGACGAGAACGGCGTCGGCGACTGCATGAATACCAACAGAAGACGACGGCGACGATAAAGAAAAAGGAGGAAAACGACCAAAGAAAACGAGGATGTCGACGACGTAACGCGTGTGTTTTGGCCGTGGTGGCAGCGTTTGCAACCGCTGCGAACGAAAAGGATGGTGGTGCGGGTCGAGCTCGAGCAGCTTCGAGAGACGCGATTCGTATTGGAGGAGGCAAGAAAGGAGGAGGAGAGAAAGTTGTATCAGATTTCAGCAACTTGAAAATACTCCTGTCCGAAATAAAAAGAACGGACACGGAACTCTCGCAAATGATTGGCCTGCTAAAACGAGCGAGCGAAGTCGGGACGGACGTGCCTTTCGATTCCATGTCGTTCGTGTTTGAAAACAGAGACTCCGCGATTTACAATTTCCAAAACAACGCGTTGAAGTTGGACGCGTTCGTTGACGCGGAAGAGTTGACGCCGATCGAAGCCGCCGTGTGGGATTCTATACCGCAAAAGAACGGTGGAGGCGTACACACGCCATTTATAGTCACGCCGAACGAATTTGTGTGCGCGTTGTATTCGTGCGTGAACAGCCCCGATGCGCCGCCGTCGACGGAAGCGGCATTGACGATTGATATGTTGAGGAAAGGCGTGGCGATGGGAAAGAGAAAAGATAAACGCATCACGGCCGATGGTCTGTTGTTGACTGCGGAAGACGCGAGAGGGAAAGTGCAAAGATATGTAGAAATTTTAGAAAGTAGCAGCATTTTTAGTAAAAGCAGCAAATGAGTGAATAGAAGGCATAAATTACTTATTACATGCCCTCGGATTCTATGAGCGTCAGCATCGCTTTCACGACTTTATTGTCCATGGATATGGGACCAGGAGAGTTTACTTTATTCGTCAAAAGCTGATCGATTTTCTTCCGCAACTCTCGCGCTAACACGCCAATCTTTGCCGGGGCGTTAAATTCGCACCAATCATCGAGAACGAGTTTACCTTGTTCGTGTTTGACGTCCAACTCTCCGCCAAACAAGAGCAGCGGGTAGCTTCCAACCATGGTGCAATCGCGAACGAAGACTTTCGCCGTTTGAACGCGATCACCGTAAACTAACCACGTTGATTCGTACTTACCGACGTTGAAATTTACACTCGTTGGGTGTAAAAATACTCTGCCGACGTCTCGAGAGTAGTATTTCATCTCTTTTCCCGAGGCCATTTTCTCGATGGCGCCGCCAAGCGTCTTGGCATATTTTGCAACCGGATGTTGCACTCGAACGAGTTTTGGGTAAAGACCAGCAACGAGCGCAGCTTTGATAATTCTAGAAACGTTCGAGTTTATGTCCACTTCGTCGTTCAAATCGACGTCTTTGTGACGAGTATTGTTCATATCGTCTTTTGCACGCCCAAATCGTTTGACGCGAAGCGCGTAATTTCGAGAAACGAATCCCAAGTCGGACAAAATCTGGGCAAAGTCCACACGCGATTGTAACACAGCCTCCAAAGCTTGACTCGAGAGATAATTTTCGTCGCAAAAACGTCTCTCTGCACCTCTACCACCGCGTTTCTTGGCGTTCAACCATCCGTCAAAGGCATTAACGACTGCTAAGTGATCTGATTTACCAACCGCGAACGCCCTTTTTCTCTTGTCGGCGTCTTCTCGATTATCTCTTGGAGAATAAAACAAAGGACGTCCAGACATTGCGCTTGCGATAGTCAACATCGGGTCTAAACATCCCAACAAAGAAGCGTAGACGAGCATCTTACCCAATCGAGGGTCACACGGCATGTGCGTTAAGTGTTTACCCAACGGCGTGACGACTTCTTTGTCATTTACAATTGCCATCGCTTTCAAGTCATTCAATTCTTGAACGGCGAGGTCCAAGGCGTTTTCGTCCGGGGGCGTCAACGCGAGCGATAGCGTTTCTTTCGCTGTTCCAGATTCTGGCGCCATACTTTTGATGTTCAAAACTAACGACTGAAGTGGTGTTCGCAACATTTCTGGTGCTTGCGTTTGCTCGAAATTGGCGAATTGCGTGCGCGAAAACAGTCGAAAACATGCTCCAGGCGTCGTTCTTCCGGCTCTTCCACGTCTCTGCTTCGCTTGAGCCTTGGAGACCCAGCAGTCTTCGAGGCAAGATAAACCTCTCTCCGAGTCGTATCGCATCTCTTTTTGCCGTCCCGTATCGATGACGTATCGAATATCGTCAATTGTAACTGAAGTTTCAGCGATATTTGTCGCTACGACTATCTTACGTACTCCGAGCCTTGGCTTTTGAAAAATTCGTCGCTGTTCCGCCGCAGAAAGCTGACCGTACAGGGGAAGAAAGTCCAACTCACCGACATCAGAAACTTCCAACAAGCGCGATTGCTCGAACACGCGTATGAGCTTCAAAATTTCAGCTTGACCGGGCATGAAGATTAAAAATGCACCGTACGTATCCTTTTCCATCAGCTTGCCTCCTTTCGGGACTATGCTCTCCATGCCTTCTTTCAATTCTTTGCGAATAATCGCTGAAAGAGCGTTTTCGATTAGTTCATAGTTCAATATAGACTCATCCACGTTTTGAATGGAACGTTTTACATCGTCGCTGTAGTTGTTTTCCAAATACTTTCTCGCTAAAGCGAGTTCGGTTTGACGTTCTCGCTCTTCCTCCTCTTTCCTTCGTTTCATGTTTTCGTCCGCGATGTCTTCGTTGTTTTTCATTTTAGTGCTGACAAGAGAAAGCTTCGGAATAGCTGCACGCTTTTCTGCCGCCTGCTTCTTATCAAGAGCCCAATTGTCTTCTTCTTCTTCTTCTTCATCATCATCAGACGAGTCTTCGTCGTCTTCGTCTTCGTCCCTGTCGCCTTCGACATTTTTCTTCTTCCTTTGTTTCTTGGACGAAGAGACAATTTCATCGAGCTCGGCTACGTCCCAACTCTCTGGGACTTCACGATCGGCTCGATGAGCATCGTCTTCGTCGTCTTCGTCTGATGAGGAAGGAAGAAATGCATTCGGATCCACGCTATCTTCTTCGCTTTCAAGCAACGCTAGTTGTCGTTTCTTTTCGGCTGCGTTCTTTGCGTACTTTGATTTTTGACCGACTAAAAATCTCGTTTCGTTGAAAACATCTTCTAGGTAATACTCTTTCACTGGGTGCGTAAACCCCGGAATGGTAATTTTGGACGTTTTTACGGCTTTGATTCCGTTTTCCGTCGATCGTTTCGATGGAGTTTGAAAGTAGTCGGCGAATAAATCCGCGTCAGCAGTTGCTGACATGAGAACGAGTTTCAGTTTTGGTCGCTTTTGAACGACGCGTCTGAGAAGTAGGAGTAAAACATCCGAATCGACGGAGCGTTCGTGGACTTCATCTAAAATGACGTGCGTGACGTTTTCTAAAGTCGAATCACTCAGCAATCGTCTCAGTAAAATACCAGTTGTACAAAACAACAAGCGCGTCTCTTTACTCGTTTTTGATTCCAAACGCACAGAGTAACCAACGACGCCCCCAACTTTTTCGTCTCTTTCGTTCGCCACGCGCTCGGCTAATCCAATAGCACTAATCCTTCGAGGCTGCGTACAAATGATATTTGTTTCGCCACCTTTTTGATTGAAAATCGCGTGCTCGAGAATAAACTGCGGCACTTGCGTAGATTTCCCGCACCCAGTTTCGCCGGAAAGCACAACCACCGCGTTATTTTCAACGAGTTTCGTAATTTTATCTCTGGATTCCGACGCGGGCAAATTGTTCCGAACGGTTTGCATTTTGAATGCTGCCGAGTGTTCATTGGATTTAAAATCACGTTGCCACAAATCGTACGCATCTTTCAATCGTGCGCTTTGTTCCTCGATTTGAGCTCGCGAAAGTTGATTGCCTACGTTGTTGCGTTTCGCATTGTTGTTGTTTCTGTTTCTGTTTGTATTAGTATCTCCTTGCTGGTTTGCCAAAGGTGGTGGTGGTGGTGCTGCGTTAGTATTTCTTGGTTTGGGTGCCGCTGATGACGACGACAACGATGAAGATAACTTTTGCGTTGCTTTCGTTGAAGACGATGTGGTGATACTCTTGGTAGTTTCCTCTTTGCTTAACTCTGTGCCGATTGCATCGATGACTGAATACATGCATGGCCCCGATTCACTTTCTATGCATTCCAAAGCGGTTGCGACCGCTACTTCCAAACACGTCGCGATCTTTTCCCTACTATTACTACTATCACTACTACTGCTATCCATATGAGATAAATATATCAGTGGAGGTGCGGTTTGAGGATAGCCAAACACATTCATAAATGTCACGAGCATTTTATTCTCCACCGATACAGATATTGCACATTCCTTATCGTCTTTCTTCACGTTCTCATCTCCGTATATTGATTCAATCGCGACGATTTCGTCGTCCCACTCATCGTTCGTTTGTTTCTCTAGACTGATCGTGAACTTTGGACCGAGTCTATTTCGGTACGCAACAATCATCGGCGATACCGAAGAAGAAGAGGCAGTTTTGACTGCATTCTTCGTTTCTTCGATGGAATACCCGCGTTCCCAGAGAAGTCTGATATCTCCACTATCCTTCGCTGGAACGCTATTCTCTTTTGCGGTTGTTCTCGACGATGACGTTGTTGTTGGCTTATTCGCGTTGTTCAACAAAACAATCGGATCGTTCATAGCTTTTGGTGCAAACTTTGCCGGTAATCGCGATTCTGGGATGTTGATGACTAACCAGTCCAAAGCGCTCTCGTAGGCAAAATCTTTCGATTGTTTCACTGCAATCGTCGCGTCTGATTTCTCAAAACCTAACTTCTCTAATCTCGCCGTCAGCGCTTCAACTTCCGGGTTTGCAATCTCTTCGTCTGTTTCGTGCAACACGGTAAAATCGTCATAAGAGCGATGATGTTCCATCGTCGAAGACTCTTCGCATTCAAATGCTTCTTTGAGTAACTCTTCGACCATCAACCTCTTCTCCTCGGACATGTGCAACGTCGGAATGATCCGTTTCGGTTTCGGTTTACTATTTTTCTTCTCTAACTCTCTCTTTTCTCTCTGTTCCTTCTTCTCTAATCGCGTCTTTTCTTCTTTCTCGTAACGTTCAAATTTCTCCTTATATTCATGCGGAAGCAACCTTTGCAAGGGAAGATTCGTTGCGTATCTCGCCAACGCCAATGTCGCTCCTCTCTGAATCGCTTCTTCTTTCGAAGGCGCCACATCATTCATCCACAACACGATATCCGAATCTGGTTTATACTTATCCGGCAACACAACCTTGCAAATCCATTTATTCGCGTTCTCATCGGTGCTATCTTTCTTCTGTTGCGGCACATACCGCGGTTTCCGGATGTCCTTTTTCTTATTCGCAAACTCGTCTAGTATCGTTCGCGGTTGTTTCACTGACGCTCTTATTACCGGCGCCGAATCTACAACAATTTTCTTTGCACTCCTATCTTTTACGTTCGTTATTTCAGATGATGAATCGATGCCTTTCGCTTTATCGCTTTGCTGCTTACTCTTCTCTGCTAATTTCACTTCTAACAAATCTTTCTGCTTTTGCGCTAACATTTTCACCGCATCTTTCGCGTCTACTTTTCCACCTTCGCCTGATTCCTTCTCCAATTCCTCTTTGTGGTGTCGCTCTATGTGCATTTTCAGTCGGTCTCTTTGTTTAAACGGATCTCGATCGCAATACGGACACTGTAAAGACGTCGCGCTTTTCTTCTTCAGTTCTAAGAAGTTTGCGTCTGGTTTGCTCGACATGCCTCCCGTTGCGACGATGCCTTTTTTCTTCTTCATTAACTCCTTCCGAGGGCCACCCATCCTTGCGTTTCTTCTTCTTCTTCTACTTCTGTTACCGCGTTCCGCTCGTTGTCATTCCCGAGCGCGTGTCTTCTTATTCTTCGAGAGAGCACGCGCGCGTGCGCGCGTAGATGGGATTTTGTGGTCAAGTGCGAGTGATTGATGACAAAATATGACAAAATAAACCCCTAGGTTTGAATCTTCTTCTCTCTAATAAAAATGTTCTACTCTACAACATTGCGGCCAGTTCATCGGCCGCCTTACTCGTTTCCTCCTTCGCTTTAACTTGGTTCTTAATAGCCGTGAGATCTCTGGGCATTTCATCTTTCGTGAGAAACTGCAACCATTGGTGCAAAATGGCTTTCTTTTGACCGCGGTATCGACACATGGTTTTCAATCGCAAAGCTTTGAGTCTCGTTTCGTTATTGTCGTTATTAGTATCGGCGAGGAGAGACGCGCAATTTTCCATAATTTTCACGTCCTCTTCCATGGATGTTGGTAAGTCTTCTAACAATTGTGTTATCCTCCCGATTAGCACTTGTCGGTATAACCTGTCGTTGTCGTTGTCCGGCATGACATTTTGCGCAATGAAGGAAAACATGGCATGGTGGGCTTCGTCTCTCGCGAAATTCCATCCAGCGCGTACACTTTCGTCTAAACCGGACTTGTCCCAATCAAACTTGTTCACGTCGGCTTTGTTTTGACCCATGGCTTCTAAAATGTGTTGACGTCGTTGTTCGACGATGGCGTACGCGACACCCTTAGAGTATTCGAGAGGAATGGCCATGGCATTTTGTTCCGAACTTCCAGCATCGACGAGTTTTTCTGAGAGCCAGGTGGCGGCTTCCGGTAACGTGCGCCACAACTCGACCGTATCGCGAGGATTTCTCGATTCCGTGACGAAACCACCGAATAAGAGAAAGGTGTCTGAATCTGCGATGGCGTACGAGACGGTAATTTCATCTCCAGGTTCTAAATCTCTTCTGGCGACGAGTTCGACACCGTCTGGTTTGTTCTTTTCCTTTTCTTCTTCGGATACGGCTTCTTCCGTCTTTTTAGCTTCATCAATTTCCTTCTTCTTTTTATCACTATATGCAGGCCGCCAAAACGCCGCCGGATCGACGTGCGTATGATTACACATGTCTATAAACGGGGCCACGAACGCTCCGGACGGAGGCATTCGTCCTTTATTATTCCCAACGTCTCCAATGTCCGCATCAATCTCCACCGCCCTTGACCGCGCATTCGCCATCGCCCATGCCCACTCTTTCTTCGTCCAGTTCCTGCAACTCGTCGTTGCCGTCGTTTCTTCCTTTTTGAAATAGGTCTCCACGTTCACCGAGTCCCTCGCCAATGTCTTTGCGCACGTACCGATGGCGTCCGCAAATTGCATCTCCTTAATCTCCTCCGTTGTCCACATCCCACACGTCGGCGAATCGATTACTTTTGGTAGCGCATTGATGTACGGAAAAAATTCTGATTTCTCCTTCAAATCTCTTTGTCTCAATAACTCTGCCGCTAACCGTTCTGACGACGTCGCTTGCTCAAAGGGAGGTAACGATTCACCACCAGCACCAACGCGTAAACCTTGCGTTCCGACGCAACATGAAAATGGAATGAACAGGATGCGCTCGCCTTTTTGAATGGCAACGGTGGTCTCCTCCTCCTTGCCACTGCTGCTCGTTCTCTCCCCGCAATGCACTCTCCGATCGAACTCTTTCTCTGCGTCCTCGTCGATGGAGTGTCCTTTAGGGGTTTTCACTTTATACGCGTCCACGGATTTGATTTCGACTTTGTTCAACTCGCATCCTCTCTGTTGGCACCAGAGCACGAATTCTCGGAGCCTTTCATCGTTCTCTGTGGCGGGGGAAGAGGAAGACATTATTATTTTCGTCGCGCGCGTTTGTGTCTTCTTCTTCTTCGGTCGTAAAATTGTGACGGCGGCGACATGAAGCTTTTTTTGGTCGAAGGAAGAAGAGAAAATAAAAGAGAAAAATAGGCGGAAAGTACCGGTACATCATTTTTAAATACAATCATACACACGCGCGTCATTTTACGTTCGCGTCAAAAACTTAGATTCTGTCAACGGAGTGACGATGCTTGCATCACTCTCCTCTTGCTCCTTGAAAGCCTGTTTCATCCGTCGCATCTCCATGGAAATATTCTCGAGGGATTGAAAAGCAGCTCTCGCCTGTCTTTTATATATTTTGGCTTTTTCATCCGCTTTGCGCGAGTTTTCAAGAACGAGTTTGGCCGTCAAGGCGGTTTCGAGAAGGACAGCGGAAGAGGAATCCTCGCCGTTAGCAGTCGGAACGCCATTTTCAGGTGTCGGGTCTGGAGCTTTGCAGCCTTCGAGGACGTCGGAGGATGGTGATGGAGAAGATTGATCGTTCGTCGCAACATTTTCCTTATTCATTTCTGTAGTTGAGACTTGCGGCGTTTTGAACGAGAGCGATTGCGCCGGAAATTCCGTCCCTGTCGCGGCAGAAGACGAACTGCTCTTCTTCCTGCTGCTCTTTTTCATTTTTGTCGACTTCTTTTCGACTTCTTTTCGTTCGCGACCTTTGACCGACGAAGCACGTTTTTCCTCCTTCAATCTCGCCAATAATATTCTCTTTTCTTGTTTCATGCGGAACAACTCTCGCTCTTCCAATTCGCACTCTTTTCGTAAACGCGTTCTTTCTGCATCCATGTGATAGCATTCTATGGCATTTCTGTGCAACGGCGGTAACTGTCCTTTCGGTGCGAGTGGATAAACAGAGACTCTTTGAGTGTTGCGAATTGGGTGGCGTTGCTGTCGATCATTGTGGTCATACGCTTCCATGAAATCATCTGCGACGTCGTAAAACATTTCATCGTCTCCATTCGTCGGCGTTCTTTTGGGCGGTAGCTGCTGCTGCTGCTGCGAATTTTGAACGTAAATGATCTTTTGTCGAACTGGCGCGGCATCAGATGACGTTGGACATTCATCTTCGATAGTATGCACAGAATGCGACGTCTTCTTCGGCGCGGGAGATTTCATCGCCTTCAACTTTTCAACTTCCATTTTCAACTCTTTCACAACCACTTGCATCTTTTCTATTGTCGTTTCGTAGTTTTGGCAGGACTTTTCCAAGGCTTCCTTTTCTTCGATCGTTGCGGTTAATCTCTCTAATGTCGCTTTGTGTCGAACGGCGAGCTCGTAATTTTCACCTCGAAGCGTTTTCGCATCCTCTTCCGAACTCGATTTATTCTTCAGATTTTCAATTTCAGCTTGCATTTGCGTCAATTCATTTGTTTTGGACGCTAAAAGCGCCGTCAACTCTTCGTTTTGCGCCTCGAAATACTCTTTGATGGCGTTGTCGTCCTCTTCATTCTCATTGGTGGGATGCATTTCTTTCGTAATAGCAGTTGTGCCGTCTTTTGCTTCTTGAATCTCTCCTCGCGGTGGCGCGGCGAGTTGTTTTTCGAGCGTCTGTACTTGCTGTCTCGAAACCGCCAACAAATTTTCAAGCTTTTGTACTTCATTCGTCGCTTCTTCCAACTCGCTCGTCATTTGCGCCGTTTTCTCCACGGCGTTTTCAGTCATTTTTTGCATTTCGGAAGATTTCATAAACGCAGTCTTCGCTTCTTCTTTCAATCCATCGGTTTCGTGCATGATATTCTCGAGTCTCTGCGATAAATTTTCTTCCATGGCTTTCGAGGCGGTTAATTTCGCCATCAACTCGATATTCTCGAGCTTCAATTCTTCGTACCTCGCGGGAATCTTGGCATAATCGTACGAATCAGAGGAATTGGTATCATCACCATTGATTTCACCGTGAACTTTCGTTTCTGTGCACCACGCCTCGAGTACTTTCACTCTCGAGTTTGCTTCGTCAACTTCTTTTCGCAAGAAATCGCAATCACTATTTGCGGATTCAATCTCTTTATCCAACTCCTGTACGCGCTCGTACGATTTCTTCAAGCGAACGTTCAACGTTTTATTCGTCGTGTCGAATTTTTCCAAGGTTTCTTCGAGCGCCAGCTTTTCTTCCTTGAGTTTCGCAACGTCTAAAATTAATTCTGTGCGCTCGTCCTGTTCTTCGTTGACGCGTTCAAGCTCGTCTTGTAAGCGTTCTATTTCATCCTCTAAATCCGCCGCGCGCGTATTTTCGAGCTCCGCTCTTGTCCACCAAATAAAGCCTTCCCGTTCGTACATTTTCATATCATTCCCTAGATAGTTAATCATTTTAAGCATGTCCTCTTTCTCCTCTCGGTGTTGCACAATTAGTTCTTCGTTTTTTCGATACATTTCTCCATAGAGGCGTTCAAACTCCTCCGCCTCTTCTGCCAATAAATCTTTGCAACTTTCCATGTGCTCCTCTTTAGCTTCTAATTCTTCGAGAGAATTCTTCAAATTCTCGAACGCGGCGACTTTAAAGGACATTTCTGATTGCAAATCTTCGCATTTTTGTTCCCATTCTTTCTTTTCGGAGCGAGTGATGTTGAGCTCGTGCTTGCGTTCCGTCAACGCCTCCTTCAAAGATTCCATCTTCAATTCCATCTCGCCTCTACGTTTCGCTTCTTCTCTCAACAACTCTACCTCTTCTTCCGCAGACGCCAAAGCATCTGCGAGTTCGGAGCACGCGTGCGAGAGTTCGGAAACTTCGTCACTTTTCTCTCGGACTTCCTTCGTGAGTTCCGTAAACTCCGCGTTCTTCATGGACGTCACATCCGCCAACTCTTGCTGCAACTGAAGCATCTGCACGTCTTTACCTTGATTCTCTTCTTTCAGTGATGCCACTAAAGATTCATACTCGCTTAATTTACCATTAATGTTGTTGTTACTGTCATCTTCCACTTCTTCTGTTTGCACGGATACACTCGCGACGCTTTTCTTCTCCTTTCTTTCCATCTCCTTCATTTTTTCGTCCAATTGTGTCTGTAACGCTTCGTTTTTCCGTCTCTCGGTCTCCAAAGTTTCCGCCGATCGCTTCGCTTCGTCCGTTTTTTCGTCCAAGAGCATCTGAACTTTATTCAAAGCTTCACTCGCTTTCTCGTTGTCTTTTTTGCGCTCGTCTTGTTCTTTCTGAAATCGATTTTGCACATCATCATCATTTGCCTTTTTGTCTTCCTCTTCGAATGTTTTCAGTAAATCCGATTTAACGCGGTCGGCTCTTTTATTATTAGCATTCGCTACTTTCGCGACTTCTTCGTCTCCTTCATTCTTATTGCTGTTGTTCTCTTTAATAAATAAGAGGGAAAAGAGCGATTTTAACGAATTGTCCGCTTTATCCGCAATTTTCAAAACTTCTTCTTCCTTGTTGTCTCCCGGCAGTTGTTTAGTTTGATGCTTACGAGCAGAAGTACTCGCTTCTTCGCCGCTATTCTTCGTTGTCATTCTCTCTCGAAGAGATAGAACGTACTCGTCCAGCGAAGCGAGCAAATTTTTAACTTCTTGTTCGCTGTTGGAATCTAACAAGGCGTCGGAAATGGAGTTTTGTGTATTTTCCACCGCCTGTACCGAAGGTTTCGTCGTCGTCGGCGTGGTCATTCTTTTATTACGATTGAAGTGTTGCGTCCGCGCGACCGTGTTCAACGCGTCGACAAAAATATCCTCGTCATCATCATTATCACCAGCGACTTGTGGTTTCATCGCTCGCACCTTTCCGCCAGTAAACGGCGAAACCGCCGTGCCTTTCTCGCTCGAAAGCGCTCTCAACCGTTCTGCCGTTTCTGTTGCTGATTTCTTGACCGCTTCCCATCTCGGAGAGGCAAAGATTCCAACGTTGTTGTTACCATCGTTTATTGTCGTCGCTGCAAAGCTAAAAGACGATGCTTGCTTCGCTGGAGCCGTTAAAGGCGTCTTGGGAACATTATTATTGCTATCAATACTCGCGTTCGCTGCCTTTGTCTTCTCTTCTTTGTTCGACGATGCTGCCTCCGTCATCAAAGTCTTCTTCTCCTCTTCCAACTGCGCAATCTTCATCTCTGCTTTCATCTTATCCTCTCTTAACGTTTCGTACATTTGCGTCACCTCGCTCATCTTCCTCGACGACTTCAACGAATATTCCGCCTCGTCCGACTTCATTCGTTCGAGCATCAACTTATAGTTCGCATTCTCTTTCGCCGTCTGTAACAAATCCATTAAAACCATCTTCGTCTCACCGACGTTCGATTGTTTCAAAAGTTGTTCTGCGATTTCTTCCGCGGTGTTATTACTTTTATTTGTCGTTGTTTTCGGTGATATCATCGATGATGGCGGAGGCGTCGTCATTTGTTCCATATACACTTTCAAACTCGGTCTCGTCAACTCCGCGGTTGTCAAATGTCTCCTCGTTGGCGTGTTCCTGCTGTTCGGAGAAGACTCGGAAAAGGATGCGTTGTTGTTGTTGTTGTTGTTGTTGTTATTATTATTATTATCATCATTACTAGTAGTTCCAGTAGCGTTATTCGGAGAGAGCACGTGCGAGAGCGGGCTTCTCGGTTGCCGCTTCGTCGTCGTCGTCGTCGCAGAGGGGGACGGCACGGGCGACGCGCATCGTCCTCCACTCCCACTCGATGATGTCTGTGCGTCTCGAGAGCGCGTCGTTGCACACGACGCGAACCGACTCTTCCTCGTCGTCATCTCGCGCGCACTCCTTCTCCTTCTCTCTCTCTCTCTGTGCGCGCGCGCGTGCGCGTGTGTTCCGCGCTTTTCGATGAAGACGACGACGCGCACCCCAAAACAATTTTGGGTCGTCTCTCGTAAATATAAAGTGACCGTTTATAATAATAAAGTCTCTTTCTTTTTCGTCGTCAGAGTCGTCTTCTTTTTTGTCTCTTCTTCTGTGTCATCTCATCTGTCGAGACCAATTTCAAATTTTTCACACACACAATCAATAATTTTTCTTTCTTTCTTTCTTTCGTTTGTCGTTTGTCATTATTATTTGTGTTTGTTCCTCTTTTGTTGTGTGTTCGTAAAAAAATAAAAATGACATCACAAAATCCAAACGCGACGACGACGACGACGCGCACTTTTTTGTATGCGCGCGCGGATTGTTTTACACCCCCCGATAAGAGAGAGAGAGAGAAATGAGAGAAATGAGAGAAGAGACCCGCGCCGAGGAGGAGGAGGAGGAGGAGGCGCCGCGTTGTCGTCGTCTGAAAGCGAGATGTCGAGCGGAAGTGTTCGAGTATTCCGGCGTGGTGCCAGCGCAATTGGTGAAGAAACACTTAACGACGACATCGTCGAACGCGTCATTTGAACGGTGCGTGCTCCACACGCAAGAGAGGTTGTTGGAACGCTGCAAAGAAGAAGAAGAAGAAGAAAATACGAAGGAAGAAATGAGGACGCGTGACCCGTTCGCGAAGAGACTGGAGAGAAAAAGAGTGGAAGAGGTGTTGAGAGTGAATTTTGAAGAGAACAGCACGTGGAGTGGAACGTATCGAAGAATGAACAACAACGCCCTCGGAAAGAAAATAGACCTGAACATCAAGTGTATTCTGGACGCGTACGAAGCGTCGCTGAAGAAAGAAAAAAAAGGAGCACGAGCAACAGAAGAGGAGGATTCATCTTCAACGCACGTCAGAGTAGATTTATTTTGCTTGTTCTTATATATGCACGGAATAAATTTACCGTCGGCAAAGTCGCCGATGAAAGCTAACGCGGAGTGGTACTCCAGCTTGAGCGGCAGGAACTCTGAAAATGTAAACGCGAACTACGAACAACAACAACAAGAACAACGGCAGAAGAAAAGCGAACGCGATAAAGAGGAATTTGTGCGAATGAAGTTTTCTATCTCGCATTGGAACGATATTAAAACGATTGCGACGAAAACGGACGATTTGATCGATTCGCCCGGGCTTATTAGCGCGAATTCGTGGGAGTGCTTCATATACGTGTTTCAATTTTACGACGCGAACAAAATGAGAGAGGTTAACGCGGACGCTAAAGAAAAATTGCAATCGGTACAAAACATCTATCGGTTATTGGAAGATTCCTTGTCTTCCATTTCATCTTGTTCCGGCGCTTTGAAGAACCCGTTCGAGTTGCGCGTGGAAAATTTGAAAAAGCAAACGTTTGCGCGCGAGTTAGTTTCCACGAGTAGTAACACCACCACCACCACCAACACCAAGAAGGAAGAAGAGGAACAAGAAAACGACGAAATCATCTCCACGTGCTTGATTTCAGATTGCTCGGAGAGCACCGTGTATGTCATGGCGCCAGTGCAACACGTTCGAATCGATAACGTGGTGGATTGTTCCGTATTCATCGGCTCGGTATCCTCGACGATATTTCTCTCGAGATGTGAGCGCGTCCACGTCGTCTCGGCATCGAAATATTTATTTAGCAAAGCATCGCATGATTGCAACTTTAATGTCGCCGTGGAGAAACGTCCAATATTTGTTGGTGATTCGCGAGGGTGCGTCGTGGGACCATACAATTCCTATTACGGCGGGTTGTCGACTCACTTGAAAAAGTGCCGGTTACATCCGGATTCGAAAGACATGACGGAAAGTTGGAAAAGCTCTCGGGTGATTAGCACAAATCCCGATCCCGATTCAGGTTCAGAGTCCGATAGCGACGGTGGTAACTTTAGCGTCTGCATGCAAAAACCGGAAGATTTCGGGCCTTTCATCGTTCCGTTTTTGCCGTCCGAGGAGACTACGTCCTTAACCGGCGCCGAAAGAGGAGGAGGAGGAGGACGAGGAGAGAATAATCAGTCGCATGATCTCGCACCTTCTGCGTCATCATCGGTAGATATCACGAGAGCAAACCCGTTTCGCATTCCCGGTGAATACGTCACTTCGTTAGACCAAAAGAATGAACTCGTCGCCACGTTTCGCAAAGATATGGTTGAAAAAATGTCCGGCAGTGCCGATTCGGAAAAAGTAGCCACGATTCAGCGCGAGTTTCGAGAATGGTTGAAAACGACCGGTAGAGCCAGAAATGTTGGAGATTTGCTCAAGATGGAAAGAACGTTGACGTCTTCGCCAGGGACGAGATAGATTTAGGGAGGAATAGAGAGATAGCCTGTCGGCTTTGTTTATATCTAGTAGGGTGTGTGTGTGAGAGAGAGAGAGAGAGAG
>MDTG01162562.1_pt1 | contig 15183 bp, 16 predicted proteins | sample 811421 | NCBI WGS metagenome assembly MDTG01 (sample SAMN05326645, study PRJNA326480) | marine metagenome | isolation source: seawater | place: Pacific Ocean: South East | collected 2011
AAGATGAAGAAAGTCATATCCCTGAAGCAATTGATAAGTGAATTCTGTGAAAGACATTCCAACTTTTGCCTCTATCCCTAAACGTTTTTTAACAGAATCTTTAGCCATCATGTAATTTACCGTGAGATGTTTTCCAACCTCTCTAGAAAAGTCAATGAGCGTATAATCTTTCATCCAGTCATAATTATTTACCAATATTGCTCCTTTTTTTCTATCGGAATCAAAATCAAGAAACTTATTTAATTGACTTCTAATTCCATCAATATTTTTTTTTAGACTATCGGGATCAAGTAAATTTCTTTCATGGGATTTACCTGAAGGGTCACCTATCATTCCTGTTGCTCCTCCAACTAGTATAATTGGTTGATGGCCTGCATTTTGAAAATGAATCAATATCATAATCTGCACTAAGCTTCCAATGTGAAGTGAATCTGAAGTAGGATCAAAGCCAATATATCCCGCAGAAGGAGTTTTAAGTAAATAATCTTCGGTTTCTGGCATGATGTCATGTAACATTCCACGCCATCGTAGCTCTTCTACAAAATTTTTTTGCATTGTTAACGTTTGCTCTGCAAAGATAGATTTATGGAGTAAAACAAAAAATTATTATTTAAAAAGCATTATTTTTAATTTATGATTCTGGTTACAGGAGCTACGGGATTTATCGGTTCTAATTTATTATATAAATTAGCCAAATATAATGTATGTAACATTGTAGCAACTTACAGATACAAATCCAATAAAGATAAAATCGCTGCTTTATTTAGATCCAAATTTCCTGATGGAAATTTAAAGTTTGAAAGAATTATTTGGAGAAAAGCAGAATTAAGAGATTTACCTAGCTTAACAGAAGCTTTTGAAGGTGTAAAGAAAGTATATCATTGTGCAGCCTTTATTTCATTTGCTTTCAGCGATCGTCAAAAACTTTACGAGATAAATCAAAAAGGAACATCATATATAGTTGATCTGTGTTTAAAGAATAAGATCGAAAAACTTGTTTATGTTAGCTCCATTGCTAGTCTGGGTTCGGAAGAAAACGAGACCACAGTTGATGAAAATAGTACCTGGGACAATAATATTGACAAAACTCCATATGGATATTCAAAATATGGCGCTGAAATGGAGGTGTGGAGAGGCAGTCAAGAGGGTCTTGATATAGCAATAGTTAATCCAGGTATTGTATTAGGTCCAGGTAGTCCAATGGAAAAAAAAATTAAGTACATGAAAAATTGGTTCAGGTTTTACACCCCTGGAATAAGTGGGTATGTATGGGTAGAGGACGTGATAACTATAATGATTAAATTAATGGATTCAGGAATTAAGTCTGAAAGGTTTGCTTTAGTTGCTGAAAACTGGTCTGGAAAATCAATGATTCTAGCGTTGTTAAAAGCGCAGAAAAAAAACTATACAGTTATTAAAATATCTAAAGTATTTTTTTACATTTTTTGGTTTGTAGAGTATTTGCTTGAAATAATTGGTCTACGAAAAAGATTCTTTACCAAAGCATTAATAAAAATAATTTTTAATGATACTAAAATAAGTGGTGAGAAAATTAAATCCTACATTGATTTTAAATATACACCAATTGGTCTTTCACTAAAAAAATTGAATTTGGATAAAATATAGCTTACTAATAAGGTATCTATTCAATCTCAATTTTTTGGAGACTATCCCTTAACTCATTTAATTTAGATTGAACCTTTTCAAATATATAAGTATATTCTTTAGGGTTTTTTGAGTAAAAATCCTGACTTTGATAAAATTGCAGGCTATCTACCCCATATTTCTGGAGAATATATTGATCAACCAAAATATTTCTTTTTTCCTTGATTGCATATCCATTCCGGTTGATATTCTTCATTAACATAACATCTAACATTATTTTACTCATTAATTCTTGTTCAATTAAATTCTCAGGAGGATTTGTTTCTCTTAGGTGGAAACAGGAAAAAAGGAACAAAAACAAAATAATTATAATAAATCTTTTCATTTAAAGCTTTTTTCTGTCAAAGGTTAATTTCCTTCCCAAGGAGGACTCAATTATTTCGCCTTGATCATAGACCAAGTTACCATTTACAAAAGTTTTTTCAATATAAGCATCAAAGGTTGTTCCCTCAAATGGAGACCAACCACATTTGTATAGTATATTTTCCTTTGTAACAATTGTTTTTTTGTTCAAATCCACCAATACCAAATCGGCAAAATAACCCTCTCTCAAATATCCTCGATTTTGAATCCTGAAAAGAATAGCCGGATTGTGACAAGCTTTTTCAACAAGTTTTTCAAGGGTGATCTTACCTTTTTGAGCCTGAGTTAATAAAGCAATTAAAGCATGCTGAACCAAAGGCCCTCCGGAAGGGGCTGAAGTATACAAGTTTTGTTTTTCCTCAAGTGTATGCGGAGCATGATCAGTAGCAAGGATATCGATTCTGTTGTCATTAAGTGCTTTCCAGAGCTCATCACGATCAGATTCTTTTTTAACTGCTGGGTTCCATTTTATTAGATTACCCTTTTCTTTGTAATCATCTTCTGAAAAATATAAATGGTGAACACAAACCTCTGCCGTAATTTGTTTGGAAACTAATGGTTTATTATTGGAAAATAAATGGGTTTCCTTTGCTGTAGATAAATGAAAAACATGTAACCTTGCTCCTGTTTTTTTTGCCATTGCAATAGCTTTGGAGGAGGAAAAGTAGCAAGCGTCTTCACTTCTGATTTTAGAATGTTTTTCAATCGGAATATTATCCCCATATTTCTTTCTGTATTTCGATAAATTATTCTTAATAGTAGACTCATCCTCGCAATGAACAGCTATAGGAAGAGTTGTTTTTGAAAAGATTTCCTCAAGAACTTTTTCATCATCTACAAGCATTTTTCCAGTTGAAGAGCCCAGAAATAATTTTATACCAGCAACTTTTGTGTCATCTATTTTAATAATATCTTTTAGGTTTTCATTTGTACCGCCAAAGAGAAATCCAAAATTTGCTATGGAACTTTTTTCAGCAATTGCATGCTTATCCAGCAGTGCATTAGAGTCAGTAGTTTGAGGTATGGTATTTGGCATTTCTAAAAAAGATGTTATTCCACCAGCTACAGCTGCTCTTGATTCACTTGCGATAGTAGCTTTGTGAGTCAAACCTGGCTCACGGAAATGGACCTGATCATCAATCCAACCAGGTAATAAATGTAATCCCTTTGCGTCAATTACTTCCATTGAGCTTGAAGGAGAGATAGAATCAAAGATTGATGCAATTGTTTCACCTTTTATTAATAAATCTTTTTGAATGACCTTTCCCTCGTTGACTAGGGTAGCGTTCTTTATTAAAATTTCCCTCATTTATTTATGCCAAAAATATCATTAATTCTCAAAATTAAAACGCCTAATAAGCCTTCCCAAATAATTCTTCCGTCCATTTTTGACAACCCTAGGGTTCTGTTAGTAAAGATTATTGGATGTTCAATATAACTGAATTTTTTCCTCCATGTTTTATATTTCATTTCAACCTGAAAAGCATACCCGACAAATTTAACTTTATCGAGTTCTATTGCCTCCAATACTTCTCTTTTGTATCCAACAAAACCCGCTGTAGGATCTTTTATCGGCATTGAAGTTATCAATCTAACATAAGCAGAGGCTAAATAGGACAATATAATACGACCTAGAGGCCAATTGACAACATTGATTCCTTTGATATATCTTGAGCCGATAACCATATCTTTACCTTCTTTTAAGTAATCAAGCATAGTAACCAGTTCACTTGGATTATGAGAAAAATCTGCATCCATTTCGAAAACATAATCATACATTTTATCAATAGCCCATTTGAATCCATGAATATATGCTCTACCCAGTCCATCTTTATTTTTTTTAACCTCCAAAAAAATCTTTTTTGGATAGGATTCAATAATTTCTTTTACTTTAGTTGCTGTTCCATCAGGAGAGGAGTCGTCTACTACTAAAACATCAAATTTCTTTTCTCTAATTATGGCTTCAATTACTTTTTTTATGTTTTCAGCCTCATTATAAGTCGGAATAATAACCAGTACTTTTTCCATAGGTAGATTGTAAATTTACTAAATCAATGGAAATAAAACTTTGTGTGAGAATACTTCCTTATTTTTATTTCATGTTTCAATTGATAAATAAACTAAGGCTAAATGAAGATTGGGTTACATTACTAATACTATTAGTTTTTTTTCTAATTGTTTCTTTGTACAAAAGAAACCCCAGTCAAATAGTTATTCTTTTAAAATTTTGGAAAATTAATAGCTTTTCAATTATTAATCAAAAAGAACAGTTTTTCAATCCCTTCAGTTTATTCAATTTTATTTTATTAACTATCATTTTTATTAGCTATTCACTACTAAGTTATTTTTTTTATGAAAGAATACTCTCCAGTCCATTTGGAAAAATTCCATTTCTATATTTTATGATTTCTATAACATTTATTGTTAGTTTCAGATACTTTTTTTTGAAAATTGCTATTTGGTTCTCTGGTTTAACCGAAATATTAGTGAGAGCAATTTATAATAGCTTAAGCCTCCACGGATCGATTAGTCTTTTTGTTTTATTCAATTTTGTAATATTCTACTATGGTACTAATCAAATCCAAGATTTAATTTTATTTATATCAATAGCGACCTTAATATTAATCATTTTTACACACACTGTATTATATTTTAAAATTGCATTTCGAGATCCACAATACTCTTTTTATATATTTTTATATATTTGTGGTTTCAAATTAGCGCCCTGGCTTTGGCTCTACAAAATATTTTATTAGGACTTTTATAAATAATATATAAAGTATGAAAGTGAAGACTATATTAGTGTCACAACCTGAGCCTGCAAGTGATAAATCCCCATATTCTAGGTTAAAGGAAAAGCACAAATTAAAAATTGATTTTCGTCCTTTTATTCATGTTGAGGGTTTGACCGCTAAAGAAGTGCGGTTACAAAAGATTAACTTCTCTGATTACAACAATATAATACTAACTAGCAGAAACGCCGTTGACCACTTCTTCAGAATTACTGAAGAAATGCGTTACAAGGTTCCTGATGCAACAAAATACTTTTGTCAATCTGAGGCGGTAGCTTACTACCTTCAAAAATATGTTGTTTACAGAAAAAGAAAAATATACGTAGGGGATAGAAGGATAAATGATTTGGAAGCCATTTTCAAAAAATTTCAAAAAGAACGTTTCTTACTCCCATCATCTGATGTCCTTAAGCCAAGTATACCAGATTGTTTAGACGATATGGGAATTAATTGGGATAGAGCACAATTATACAGAACAGTTGTAAGTGATCTTTCAGATTTGAGAGATGTATACTATGACGTTTTAGTTTTTTTTAGCCCCTCTGGAATTGAATCACTTTTAAAAAACTTTCCTGATTTCCAGCAAAAAAATACCCGAATAGCAGCTTTTGGTAATGCCACTGAAAAAGCAGCAGACAAAGCTAAGCTCAGGATAGATATCAAAGCTCCGACACCCGAATCCCCTTCTATGAGTATGGCAATTGAAAAATATATCCGCACTCTAGGAAATTAGATTTTATCTACAATGCTTTAATTTTTAGAATTCTCAAAATCAAAATTATCCAAGCTGAAATTAATAAAGTTCCACCTAATGGGGTGACGGGACCTAAAAATGATAGATCTGTTGAAAAAAATTTTTGAAGGCAGAGTAAAAAAATACTAAAACTGAAAAGTATAGTTCCCCAAAAAAATAGACGAAAAATCAAAATATTTTTTGGAATTTCAAATCCGCCTATAATAAGCATGCTAAGTCCATGGTACATCATATACCTTATTCCCGTTTCAAAAGCATCAAACTTCTGTATATCTAAATAAGATTTCAAAAAGTGACTTGCAAAGGCACCTAGAACAACAGATAAAAGGGCAAAACATGCCCCTGCCAATTTAAATTTTCTCATAATTATAATTTAAAATAAAAATAACTTTTAAATGTTAATTAATTTAAACTATTAACTAAATTCATAGTCTAGATTAAATTTTTTAACTCAAATAATTGAAAAAGGAAAATAAAAAAGTACTTATAGATGGATTGGATAAAGTAATCCTTAAGGCACTTATGACAAATGCAAGAAAGTCTATTAATGAAATAGCGAAAACTGCAGGAATATCTGGTGCTGCCGTCCATCAACGACTGAAAAAGCTTGAAAAAACTAATCTTATATCGGGATCACAGCTCGTCATTAATCCGAAGGTATTGGGCTATAAAACTATGGCTTTCATCGGAATATACCTAGACAAAGCAATTAGAAATCCAGAGGCCGTTAAACAACTTGAAAAAATTCCAGAAGTAATTGAATGTCATTACACCACTGGGAATTGGAGTATACTTATCAAAATTCTTTGTGAGGATAACCAGCATCTAATGAATGTATTAAATCACAAAATACAAACCATTGAAGGAGTATCTAGAACAGAGACCTTTATTTCTCTTAACCAACAAATCAAAAGACAGATTCAGATTTAGGGTTTTAGATACAACTATTAATTCTTTCTATTAATCAATGCAAAAACAATTATGAACAATTGTAAAATGCCTGAAATTATATTAGCAATAATTACAGCCAAACTTTTAATCAAAAAACCGTAGTATAGCCATATGCAGATCCCTATCAGCATAATTACATACATTGAAACTGAGACCCCTTTAGCATTTTTATTTTTCCAAATTTTAAAAACCTGAGGTACAAAAGCAAAAGTGGTAAAACTAGCAGCGAGAAGTCCTATTATCTCAATTTGGATAGAATTCATTAAGTTACAATATTGATTATTTTACCTGGTACAACGATTATTTTTTTAGGTAAGCTGCCACTTAGTTGAGAAAGGGTTTTTTCTTCATTCATTACCTCCTTTTTAATTTGTTCAATGGTTAATTCTAAAGAAAGTTTCAGTGTAAAGCGCATCCTTCCATTAAAGGAAACAGGATACTCCTTCACTTTTTCTTCTAATTTACTAGGATCGAATTTTGGGAAAGGCTCAAACGCAATGCTATTAGTGTTACCTATCCTCATCCATAATTCTTCAGTAAAATGGGGCGCAAATGGAGAAAGCAAAACCAAAAGTGGTTCCAAAACCTCTCGGTTAGAACACTTCAATGCAGTCAGTTCATTGATACATATCATAAAACTACTGACACATGTATTAAATGAAAGACGCTCTATATCTTCAGTAACTTTCTTGATGGTTTGATGAACAACTTTTAAGCTTTCTGTGCATGCTACTTGATCATTAACCAAGAAATGGTCTTCTTGATAAAACAATCTCCAAAACTTCTTGAGAAAGTTATGGACTCCAGAAATACCTGCAGTATTCCAAGGTTTATCCTGCTCAATAGGACCTAAAAACATTTCATACATTCTAAGGGTGTCTCCTCCATAAGTATCACAAATCTCATCTGGATTTACAACATTGTGTTTTGACTTTGACATTTTTTCTACCTCCCTGCCAACAATGTATTTTCCGTCCTCTAATATGAATTTAGCGTTTTCGAAGTCTTTTTGCCAACTCCTAACTTTATTTATATCCAATTGATTACTAGAATTGACTAAAGAGACGTCAACGTGGATGAGCTCTACCTCATGATTTTTTATAAGGCCTTTGGATAAAAATTTTTGTGTTCCCTTTTTTCGATAAACAAATGCAGAATTCCCAAGTATCATACCCTGATTTACTAATTTCTTTGCATACTCATCCACTTTCAAGTATCCCAAATCAAAAAGTACCTTTTGCCAAAAACGCGAGTACAAGAGGTGACCAGTTGCATGCTCATTACCACCCATATAGAAATCAACTTCTTTCCAGTAATTAATTGCCTCGTTTCCTACAAACTGCTTATCATTAGATGTGTCCATATAGCGATTAAAATACCATGAACTTCCAGCCCACCCAGGCATGGTATTTAATTCAATAGGGAAAATAGTTTTGTGATTAATTTGATTAATAGGTACGACTTTTTCGTTTACTTCATCCCAAGCCCAGTTTTTAGCATTACCTAATGGAGGTTTTCCATCAGGTGTTGGGAGATATTTTTCTACGTCTGGTAATTCTAATGGAAGATTTTTTTCTGATATGGGATATGGAACTTCTGACTTAAAATATATAGGGATTGGCTCTCCCCAATATCGCTGACGACTAAATATAGCATCTCTTAGTTTGAAATTAACTGCTCCCCTACCATAATTATTCTCCTCTAATTCTAAGATAATTTTTTGAATTGCCTCCTTATAATTCATACCATTTAAAAAACTTGAATGGGTGAGTTTTATATTACCTTTTTCTACAAAGGCTTTTTTACTAACATCAATACCATCAAAAATATTAATGATTTGAAGTTTAAAGTGTCGTGCAAAATCAAAATCTCTTTGATCCCCGCTAGGAACAGCCATTACTGCTCCCGTTCCATAACTGGCTAAAACATAATCCCCAATCCAAATAGGAATTTCAACTTTAGTGAATGGGTGAATTGCATATCCTCCAGTAAAAACACCACTAATATTTTTCACTTCAGCCTGCCTTTCCCTGTCCGATTTAGCTGAAACCTTCACGATATAATCTTCGACCTCTTTTTCATGCTCAGGCGTAGTTATTGATTTTACCAATCCATGCTCTGGAGCAAGTGTCAAATAGGTTACTCCGAAAATGGTATCAGGTCGGGTTGTAAAAATCTCTAGTTTATTTTTGTTATCCTTAATTTGAAAAAAAATACTGGCGCCAATAGATTTCCCAATCCAGTTTCTTTGCATTTCTTTTAGTGAGTCTGGCCAGTTGACTTGGTCTAAACCATCTAATAATCGATTAGCAAAAGCAGTAATTCGCATACTCCACTGTGTCATTCTCTTCTTGATAACAGGATGCCCCCCGCGTTCTGAAACCCCATTAACGATCTCATCATTAGCCAAAACAGTTCCTAAAGCAGGGCACCAATTAACTTGCGTTTTGGATAAATAGGTCAAACGGTATTTTAGTAAAATCTTTTCTTTTTCTACTTCAGTAAAGGCATTCCATTCATTTGCTCCAAATAACTGAGTGTCTTTTTCACAATGGGCAGATACTTTATGATTCCCCTCTCTTTCAAAATCCGAAATCAATTCTGAAATTGGAAAGGCCTTATCTTTAGAAGTATTATAATAAGAATTAAATAATTTAAGGAAAATCCATTGCGTCCAACGATAATATTTTGGATCTGAAGTCTGAACCTCCCTAGTCCAATCGAATGAAAACCCCATTCGGTTTAGTTGCTTACGATATCTTTTTATATTGGCCTGAGTTGTCTTGGCAGGGTGCTGGCCCGTTTGAATTGCATATTGTTCTGCAGGTAATCCAAATGAATCATAACCTTGAGGATGCAAAACATTAAATCCTTGATGTCTCTTGTAACGTGCAATAATATCACTTGCTATATAACCTAAAGGGTGCCCAACGTGGAGCCCGGCTCCAGAGGGATAAGGAAACATATCTAAAATATAAAACTTTGGTTTTTCGCTTTTATTATGGGCTTTAAAAGTTTGATTACTAGCCCAAAACGTTTGCCATTTTTTTTCAATTTTCTGAAAATCATATTTCATTTAAGGACTTCTTTTAAAAGTATAAAAATAAGCTTATTGACCGAAAGGAAAAAGTTTACCAATCTCAGGGTGTTTTTTATTGATGGTTTTTTATTTTTACGTAAATAATTTAACTTCATTGAAGCAGTTACCTGAAGAAAAATTCAATAAACGAAGGTTGATTTCAACCTATTTATCTGTAGTAGTGAGTATCTCTTTAGTTCTTTTCTTGACAGGAATCCTGGGAATACTCCTATTAAATTCAAAAAAAGTTGCTGACCATTTTAAAGAGCAGATTGTGATGACGGTTTATATTAAAGATTCCGCCAAAGAAATTGAATTAAAGCAAATACAAAAAACATTAAGTCTAAATTCGGCTACTAAAAAAGTGAATTTTGTCACAAAAGAAGAAGCTTCTTTGCGTCACGAAAATGAAATTGGTGAAGATTTTATCGAATTTTTAGGCTACAATCCTTTGATGAATTCCATTGATGTTTATTTTAAAGCATCTTTTTTGAATCCGGCAATGGTTTCTAAACTCAGTAGGGACCTAGAGCGCTATGGCTATGTAAGTGAGGTGGTTTATGATCAGCCACTGTTAGAACTATTGGACGATAACATAAAAAAAATCACTTTTTGGATGATTTTTGCTGGTGGTCTTTTTATTTTGGTAGCAGTTTTATTGATCAATAGCTCGATTCGACTTTCTATTTACAATAAAAGACTAATAATAAAAACTATGCAATTGGTTGGCGCGACGAAAAGCTTTATCAGACGACCTTTCATCAAAACCCACTTATTTATGGGTTTTATCGGAGCAACTATTGCTTTAGTAGGTTTGGGAATTTTAATCTATGAGATGGATAATTACTTTCCTGAATTAAAAATCTTAGAGAACCCCATTGAACCTGCATTAATTTTTACTGCAATTCTTGCTCTTGGGTTGGGGATCACTCTAATTAGTACTTTCTTTGCTACACAACGTTATTTGAATCTTAAATCAGATGCTATTTACTAATTTATCGCTATGAGTAAAGAAAAAGAAATCAAAAAAGAATTTTTATTTGGTAAAATAAACTTTCGATTATTGTTAATTGCTTTATCATTTATAACATTTGGTTTTATTTTAATGGCAGGAGGTGGAAGTAAAGATCCCAATGTTTTTAATCCAGAAATTTTTAGCTTTCAAAGAATTCGTCTTGCTCCAACATTTGTATTGTTGGGGTTTGTAATAGCAATTTTTGCCATTTTAACTCCGTCTAAAAAAAGTTAATGAGCGCACTAGAATCCCTTATTTTAGGAATTATTCAGGGGCTTACGGAATTTTTACCTGTTTCTTCAAGTGGACACCTAGAACTAGTAAAAGCTATTTTTGGAAATGATTATGGACAAAACCAAAGTTTACTAATTACCCTTAACCTTCATGCAGCAACTGCTTTGAGCACTATTTTTGTTTTTAGAAAAGACATCTGGTTAATTTTTTCTGATATATTTCGTTTTAGAAAAGGTAAAAGTTTAGATTTTTCTTTGAAAATATTAATTTCAATGATGCCTGCAGTTTTAATTGGACTATTTTTTGAGAACTTCATTTCATCCTTATTTGATGGGAAAGTTTTATTGGTAGGAGTAATGCTGACCATAACAGCTATTTTACTTTATCTGGCCGATCAAATAAATGAAAATAATAGTTCGATAGGTTTTAAAAATGCATTTTTAATTGGTTTAATTCAAGCAGTGGCGATTATTCCAGGTGTTTCTCGAAGTGGTGCAACCATTGCCCTTGCTGTAATTCTCAAAATCAACAGAGACAAAGCTGCCCGTTTTTCATTCATAATGGTCATTCCTTTAATTTTTGGCAGCATGGCAAAAAGTCTTCTTGAAGGAAATATATTAGCTGAGTCTCCAAATATTATCCCTTTAATAATTGGCTTTTTAAGTGCTTTTATTACAGGAATATTTGCGTGTAAGTGGATGGTTAGTTTGGTAAAAAAAAGTCAATTAAAGTATTTTAGTTTTTATTGTATGATTGTTGGTCTAATATCTATTGTATATTCCCTTTGAAATGGAATTTACTCTAAAATCAATATCTAATGGAAAATTACTGTTGATTGATAAACCTCTCGGATGGACATCTTTTCAAGCGGTGAATAAAATTAGATGGGGCTTAAAAAGTAAATTCAATCTTAAGAAGCTAAAGGTTGGCCATGCTGGAACACTCGACCCACTTGCCACTGGATTATTACTAATTTGCACTGGAAAAATGACCAAAAAAATACCTGAGTTTCAAGCTCTAGAGAAAACCTATACTGGTACAATTACACTTGGTGCGACAACTCCTTCCTTTGATTCAGAAACACCCATCGATAAAAAATTCAAGATAACCCATTTGAATAATGAAGCCTTGATAGCTGCTAAAGAAAAGTTTAAGGGTGAAATTGATCAATCCCCACCAATTTTTTCAGCCATAAAAAAAGAAGGGAAACGACTTTATGAATACGCTCGCGCTGGTGAAAAAATAGAAATAAAATCTAGAAAAATTAAAATCCATCGTTTTGATTTCAAGAAGATAGAGCTCCCTAATATAGCTTTTGAAATAAAATGTTCAAAAGGAACCTACATTCGTTCTTTGGCCAACGATTTTGGAAAATCTGTCGACTCAGGCGGCTATTTGAGCTCATTAAGGAGAATCAAAATAGGACCCTTTAAAGTTATAAATGCACTTACGCCACAGGAATTCATTGAGAAACTGGAATTATAAAATTGCTCTGATGGTTTCAGAGTCCTTGTTTTTTAATAATTTTACTTAAAGTTATAGGACAATGCATTTAACACAAGATCAAGTAAATGAAAGGTTGAAAAACAAGGGTTTTCTTGCGCTAGATGTACCTAAAGATTTGGATCTGGCCGCTGAAATTAAGCGTTTAAAAAAGAAAAAAAATGCTGTATTATTAGCGCATTATTATCAGGAAGCTGTTATACAGGAATTGGCAGATTATTTAGGCGACAGTTTATACCTAGCTCAAGCAGCACAGAAAGTATCGGCTGAAATAATAGTTTTTGCCGGTGTGCACTTTATGGCTGAGACTGCAAAAATCATAAACCCTAATAAAAAGGTTATATTACCAGATCTAAAAGCTGGATGTTCATTAGCTGACTCTTGCCCTCCTTCTGATTTTAAAAAATTTATTGACCAATATCCTGGAGCTCATGTGGTCACCTACATCAATTGTTCTGCTGAAATAAAAGGATTAAGTACCATCGTCTGTACTTCAAGTAATGCCAAACGGGTGATCGAATCAATTCCAGAGGGTGAAACAATAATTTTTGCCCCAGATAAAAACCTAGGACACTATCTAATCAAGGAGACAGGGAGGGATATGATTTTGTGGGAGGGATCATGTATTGTTCACGAAGCCTTTTCTTTCGAGCGGATTGTCAATCTATCCAAAACATATCCAAAGGCTAAATTCATAGCCCATCCAGAAAGTGAGTCTCAGATCCTAGAAATCGCTGATTATATTGGCAGTACTTCAGGTTTATTGAAGTTTGTACAAGAAAATTCTGCTACTGAGTTCATCGTAGCCACTGAAGCAGGAATTCTTTATGAAATGGAAAAACGCTGCCCTAATAAAACATTCATTCCTGCTCCTGTAGAGGACGAAACTTGTGCCTGTAGTGAATGTGCTTTTATGAAGCTAAATACTTTGGAAAAATTATATTTATGTTTAAAATATGAAAACCCGGAAATTAAGCTTTCTGATTCATTAATTGAAAAAGCAAAGCTCCCCATTGTTAAGATGCTAGATCTAGGATAGTTATGATCACTGATATTCTTGTTATTGGAAGTGGTATTTCAGGCCTAACCTACGCCATCAAGATTGGAGAGCAAAATCCTGAATTAAAACTTACAATTATTTCTAAAAATAATCTTTTGGAGAGTAATACCCGCTATGCTCAAGGTGGAATAGCTGTAGTTTCCAATTTCCAAAAAGATTCCTATGACAAACACATCGAAGATACTCTAATTGCAGGTGCAGGAAAATGCGATAAAGAAGTAGTAAAGTTTGTTGTTGAAGAGGGCCACGAGCGATTACAGGAATTAATGGATTGGGGAACACAATTCGATAAAAAAGAAAAAGGATTGCATCTAACCAAAGAAGGTGGACACTCTGAAAATAGAATTGGTCATCACAAGGACAGCACAGGACTTGAAATTCAAGAATCTCTAATTCGCAAAATCAAAACATTTCCAAATATTTCACTTTTAGAAAATCATACATTGGTAGATTTAATTACTGATCACCATACGGGAAGTCTCAATAATCGTTGCTACGGTGCATATGTCATCCAAAACTTAGAACAAGAGATTATTAGGATTTCATCAAAAATAACGGTTTTGAGTACTGGTGGAGCTGGACAGCTTTTTTCTCACACCACCAATCCACTTAATGCAACTGGCGATGGGCTTGGTGCTGCTTACCGAGCTAAAGTGCTCATGAAAGCATTGCCTTTCGTTCAATTCCATCCCACTGCATTATACCCAAAAATTGAAGGCAATACCTTCCTAATATCCGAGGCAGTTCGAGGTGAAGGGGGTATTCTTGTAAATTCTCAAGGAGAACGTTTTATGCTAAAATATGATGCTCATGCTGAGTTAGCACCACGAGATATTGTAGCTCGTTCTATTGCGAATGAAATACTAAAATCCGATCAAGAATATGTTTATTTGGACTGTAGAACTATTAATAAAAAGGACTTCATTAATCAATTCCCTACTATTTTAAAAAATTGTAAAAAAATAGATTTAAATCCGCTGATTAATCTAATTCCTGTCATTCCAGCTGCGCACTATTTTTGTGGTGGTATACAAGTTAATCCTTTCGGAGAAACAATGTTAAATGGCCTTTATGCTATTGGAGAATGTAGTTATACAGGATTACATGGAGCTAATCGGTTAGCTTCAAACTCTTTACTCGAATCTTTAGTTTTTTCTCATAGAGCTGCCTTGAATTCTTTAAAAGAAATTAATGGAAACTTACCTTCAAAAGAATTTTATGTAAATGTTCCAGAATGGAATGGAGCCCAATACATTTATGATCAAAAAATTTCTGCCATAGAAAAGTTAAAAAAAGATCTTCAAAAAATCATGGCATCTAAAGTAGGAATCTTTAAAACATCTGAAGGGCTGGTAAAAGCAGAAAGTGAACTTAAAGAGATATTTCTTAAAACAAAGGATATCTACAATGAAAACAAACTTACACTCGAGGTTTGTGAATTGAGAAATATGGTTAGTGTAGCCTACTTGATGATTAAACAATCACAGGAGCTAAAAGAAAATATTGGGGTGTTTTATAACCATGATAATGTCGCATAGTTTTTACAAAAAACACCATTTAGCAATCAATCGATTTATCGAGAATGCTTTATCTGAGGATATCGAAATGGGAGATCATAGCGGTCAAGCTTGTTTTGATAATCAATTAGAAAAATCGACCGTTTTAAACGTGAAAGAGGACTGTATCATCGCTGGAATTGATTTAGCCGAAAAAATCTTCAAGCGGTTTGATCACCTCATAAAATTAACTCGCAATTTTCAGGATGGC
>MDTG01336477.1_pt1 | contig 15180 bp, 14 predicted proteins | sample 811421 | NCBI WGS metagenome assembly MDTG01 (sample SAMN05326645, study PRJNA326480) | marine metagenome | isolation source: seawater | place: Pacific Ocean: South East | collected 2011
AAGTTCTTCCTTTATCTCTATTTCAATATATTTTTTTTTATTTTTTTGTGAGCACTGAAAATTTTGATATATTTCTTGAAGATTAATATCCTCTTTTATTTTTTTTGATCTAGCTATTTTCTCAGCTAGGATTCTTGATTTTGAAAAATCTTTAATACCATATTCAGCTTCAATTCTTTTAAATATGTCTGTAGGAATTATGCAATCTCTTAAAAAAAGTGTATCAAAGAAGTCAACAGATATTATTTTCACTTCTTCACTTAGAATACTTAATTCTAGATCCATCAAAATGCCATGTGAATTTTTCATTTTTCTAAATTTAATTACTTATATACTCAGAAATGGTCAACCCATTCATATCCTCTTTTGAAATTAAGATCTCTTTATCATTAGCATAATGACTTAAATCTAAATTAATTTCTTTGTCAAAAGGGCAGATTTTTATTTCATGAGACTTTGAATACTCTTGAGTAGCCTTATAATTGACAATAGTATCATCTTCTAAAGTTAAAAAAGCATGACCATACTCACCGTCTAAATAGATCTGTTTGTTATTTTTGCTATCAATGTGAAATGCAAGGTATTTAAGAAAATTAGGTGATTTTGGATTTAAGTTGAATACAAAGTCAATCACAGCACCATTTATCACCCTCACAACTTTTGTTTGTTGAAAGGGTGATCTTTGCAAATGAATACCCCTAAAAGTAAATTTTTTTCTAGAAAATGACTGATTTTCCTGAATAAAGCAAATATCACTTTTAAAATGAGTTTTAAAAGTCGACTTTTTATAGGATTCAAAAAAATGTCCCCTTGTATCTTCATGGATTTCAGGGATTAACTCAAAAACTTTTGAAAATTCTGTTTCAACTATCTTCATCTGTACCAATTAACATTCTTAATTTTTTGAAATATGATGAACTCTTATTGCTGCTTGCATAGGAATTAAGCTCTTGAAAACTAATCAATTTATTTTTATAAGCATTAAAATAAGGACATCCAAAAACAAAATTATGCTCTCTTTCTAAAGACTCTACACAATTAGAACAGTCTAGAATATTTTCAAAAGTACCATTGTCAAACCATTTGATTTCCTCATCTAGATAGTCAATCTGTAAATTTCCTACTTCTAATAATTTATTGTTGAGATCAGTAATTTCTAATTCCCCTCTTTTTGAAGGCTTTAATTTGTCAACAACCTTCAATGCATCATTTTTATAAAAATATATTCCAGAAACAACCTTAGAAGATACATAGTTTGTAGGTTTTTCAATTATTTCTTGTGCACCGTAAGAATCAGTAGACAGTACTCCAAAATTATTCGGTTTATTGTGATTAACAATAAAAATTGAAGAGGAAGTTGTTTCTTTAAGTTTTCTATAAAGTGTTGATTCTAAATTATAAGAAATGAAGATATTGTCTCCAAGCAATAAGAAAAAGTCATTGTTTTCAATATTGTCTTTTGAGATAAGCAAACCATGTGCAATTCCTTTCGGTTTATTTTGAAAAACGTATTCAATTTTTATACCCAAACTCGAACCATCACCCAGAAGTTTAAAAAAATTTCTGTACTGATCATGTTTGCAAATTATTACTATTTTTTTGAGTCCAATATTCAAGAACAACGATAATGAATAAAATATCATTGGTTTATCAAAAATAGGAATAAGTTGTTTTGATATAGATAATGTTGAAGGGCTCATTCTTTTGCCATCACCACCTGCAAGCAGCACCCCAATTCTTTGTTTACTTGTTTTCATTTCTTAAATATTCTTCCAAGTATATTTTCCAATCTTTTACATCAAGCTTAAATTCATCCTTAATTTTTGCATTACTAAGTACTGAAAAATTAGGTCTTGGTACATCTTTTTTTTGGCTCTTGTAATTGATATTTATCAGTGAATTCAAATTATCGCCTTTAAGTTTTTTTTCAATAAATCTAGCACATTCATATCTATTGCAATAGCCATCAGGAACTAAATTATATATACCTGAAGCATTATAAAAATTTGAGTGAGATATAATTTTTTCGATAGTCTTTGAAATGAAACCAGTATTTGTAGGTATGCTATATTCAGAATTTAAAGCTTGAATTTTTTTATTCTTCAAAAGCGATTTTTTAACAAATTCAACGAAATTATCTTTTAATGAATCCCCATAAACCCAACTTGTTCTAAAGATATAGAAACGATCTAAATTTTTTCTGACAATTTTTTCTGATTCTAATTTAGTTGTACCATAATAATTAACTGGATGTGTTTCATTTTCTTCATTTACAGGGTCTTTATTTTTATTTGAAAATATATAATCAGTTGAAAAATGTATAAGCATTAGTTTTTTATTTTTAAGCGAATCAACTAGGTTTTGTGTATTTATACAATTCAATTTGTAGCAATTTTCACGATCAATTTCTGCTTTCTTTACATCAGTATAAGCTGAACAATTTATTACTATATCTGGCGAACATTTTAATAATTCTCTGTCTATTGAGCTGATGTGACTGAGATCACAATCATTTTTTCCAAATGGAAAAATTTCGAATGATTTTGAAAGATCTTTTAAAAGTGCCTTTCCAATCTGACCATTAGCACCAAGGATGGCAATTTTAGTTTTTTTCATAAATACGAATTAACTGTTTGGGTCAAATCCTCATGAAAGTTTCTATTTGACCTCCATTTCAATAATCTTTCTATTTTTTCATTACAAACTGCATATCTAAAATCATGTCCTTTTCTGTCTTCAATGAATTCTACATAGTTGGTATGACTGAGATTTTTTTTCGGAAACATTATTTTAAATATCTTTTCAACAAGCTCTATATTAGTTAATTCATTTTTTCCTCCTATATTAAAATTTTCACCTGTAATCCCTGAATTTATAATTGTAAAAATTCCATCACAATGATCATCAACATATATCCAATCTCTAATATTGCTTCCATCTCCATAAACTAAAACCTTCTTTTTTTTCTTTAAGCTTTCAATAACTGAGGGTATAAATTTTTCTTTCATTTGATTGGGCCCAAAATTATTAGAACAAAATGATGTTGTATATTTGAAACCAAATGTTTTTTTTATGGATTGCAAATAAAGATCAATAGATGCTTTTGATGCAGAGTAGGGATTGCTTGGCCTTAATGGAGAGGACTCTGTAAATCCATTTTGATTTAAATCTAAAGAACCATAAACTTCATCTGTAGATACATGATGAAAATGATAATTAGATTTTTCATTAAAATAATCTCTGCAGTTTTCAATAAACCTAATTGTGTCTAATACATTATTTTTAAAAAAAAATTCAGGATCTTTTATAGATCTATCAACATGAGTCTGTGCAGCAAAATTTATTACACATTCAATGTTATTTTCTTTAAGAATGGATTTACACCTATTGTCACCAATTGAGCATTTTTCAAAATTAATTAATTTATGTATATCTGAAGATAGATTTGTTAGACAACTTCCTTCTGTTAAATTATCAATTACAGTTATATTAATATTACCTTTGCTTAGAAGAAGTTTAAGAAAATTTGATCCAATGAAACCCATTCCTCCAGTTACAAGAATGTTTTTAAAATTGTTTATCATAATTTTTTAATTACTAGTGATATCAGTAATGCTATATTTGACAACCATCTTTGTCTATAAATGCCAATTTTAAAAAATTTTCTAATTCTTTGAATAATATTTGAGTTCCGCATATCAATAAAATCTTGAACAATTTTTTCCGAGTTTCTTGGCAGATTAAATTCTGAAGCTAAATTTAAATTTTTGTCATTCCATTCTTTAAAGTCTCCCCTTAATAATTTTTGTATCCTTTCAATTTTGGGAAAAAGACCATTATTAGAACCAATTTTATTTTTTGAGTGGTTGCGGTACTTCACATAAGGTTTCTTTGAATAATATATTTCCCCCTCAAATAATGTTACTAAGAGGTAAGTAGTCCAATCATGACTTACAACATTATTGAGATCTTTAATTTGATCAAGAAGGATCTTTGTTTGCAGGTTAAAACCCATTGTATTCCCTCCTGCAATACTTTGAACCAAAGAATTTCTTAAACTAGGTGGCCTATCAAATTTTGGAGAAAAACCCTTTGCCTTACCGTTTTCATCTATTATTTTTGTTCTTGAGCATATGAGGCTCGGAACGGTGAAATCTCGATTTAGAAAATCTAGTGAAATTTCAATTTTTTCTTTCTCCCAGATATCATCTTGGTCACAAAAAAAGAAATAATCGTAGTTATTATTTACAGATTTAAGTGTCTTAAGAAAATTTTTCTGAAAACTTGAATATTCTATTGATGATATATAAACATTTATATCAATTGGAAACTTATATTTTTTTATAATTTCAAGGGTCTTATCATCAGAACCATCATCATTAATGTATAAGTCAAATCTACTCTCAGATTGATTCTTCAATGAATCAAGTTGTTCGAGGATGTATTTTTCTCCGTTTTTACAGCAAAGTATTACTGCTATTCTATTTTTCATTTATTCTGAAAAATTTCTATAAATTGTCAGAAGAATATTAGAGCTAAGATATAAGATAACAAATAAAAGAGATACCAACATTGATTTTAAAAATGGCCTTTTCTTTTCAGGATACTCAGCTGGAGTAGGGTTGCTGATCAATATAACCTTGTTGCTGGTATAAAATTTGCTTTTATCTGTCTCTAAGAATTCTGAAAAGAGCTTTTCATTATTTTTATTAATTATTGATTCAGATAGCTGCATGGGGAAAATATCTATATTATTTTTATCATCTGAATCATCATTGATTTTTTCAATGCACTCATTCCTTTTATTTGTATAAAAATTAGACAGCACTTCGATTTTATTGTCCTCAAAAGAAAAATATTTATTTGCCTCTGGCTGGTATTCTGGAATTGAGTTGCTTACCAAATTACATAATGAGTTGGTAGAGATAATCATTGACTCAATATATTGTTTTTTATCAAAATAAAATTGTATTAAAGTTAGTATAATTTGATTCATTGCTAGGGAGTGTTGGCTGTTGTAACTAGTGGTTACTAGGCTTAAAATTCCAGTCTGCTCATTTAAATTTATTTGCAAAAATTTTCTGACATAATCCCTATAGTCATTTTCAAAGTTTTTATTTAAATCAAAAAAATTTGGCTCAAGAAAACCTTCAATACCTTCTGAGTTAACCGTATCTATTAATTTGTCCATAGCTTCATCTGAAAAAATATAAGCTTCAACTTCGTAAATTTCTTTATTTGCATTTGTTCCTAAAGAAGGTACTAAATTAAGGCTAAGATCTATACCTTCATCATCTCTTATTTTAAGATTTGATTCACTAATATATCTATCACTCTCTATTAACCAGAAGTAAAAAAAAGTAACTAAAAATACTGTTAAAACTGCTTTAATTATTTTCATTTGTAAGTTGGTTATAATAATCTATTCCTTCTTGGACAGGAAATTTTTCTGATATTGTTCCGCGATGTAAAACAAATACATTGTCTACATTCTTTAGAATTTTTTGTGTAATGTGTGAACAAAGTATTAACCCACGTTCTTTTATAACCTCGGAGAAAAACTTGTCCGCAATTGAACTGAAATTTTTATCTCCAACAGAAGTTATTTCGTCACAAACATAGAAATCAAAATCAATCGAGAAAGCTAAGAAAAAAGCAAGTCTTGCTCTCATACCAGAAGAATACGTAGATACAGGTTTATCAATCATATCACCAAGCTTAGAGATCTCGCTGATTTGAGTTATCAATGGTCTTGGATCAATATCGAATACCGTGCAAATAAAAACTATGTTCTCTACACCAGTTAAGTTGTTAGAAAGACTGTCAAAAATACCTATTGGCCATGACGTAGTGCCATTGATTTTTATCTCGCCTTCTGTAGGTGGCTCTGAACCACATAAAATTTTACATAGAGTTGTTTTGCCTGCACCATTTAACCCCAAAAAGCCTACCTTTTCACCTTTTTCAATTTTTAAATTTACGTTTTTTAAAACTTCTCTGCTTTCAAAAAGCTTTGAGGAATATCTTTTTGTAATATTATTTAACTCTATCATTTGAATCTCCTATAGTGGAGAAGCTCAATTCGGAAATAATAAAGCAAAGGAAAAATTAATAACCCAATCAGAATGAACCAAACTAAATAACTATCAGAAAAATAAACCTCTGATCCAGGATAGTCCATTGAGAATCTTACGCGTTCCATTACATGCACTAACGGGTTAATCAGGAAAAACCATAGAAATTTCTCAGGAATTATATCCAATGAATAAAAAACAGCTGATATAAATAATAATGCTCTTTGGAAAAAAGCATGTAACTCTATTAAAGCGTTATTCCTAAAAAGGATCAAAGCCATATTGATATTGTAAATAACTCCTAGAATCACAATAAAGATGAATGATCCAACCAAATAATAAAGATCATACTGAATTTCAAGTGCCCAAAGAAGTAGAAATATGAAAACCAACTCCGGAACATAAATTGATAAGTGTTTTAATGGACTCGAAAAAATTAAAGAGAAAAAGTTTACCCTAGGCAGGTTAAGCAAATTCATTTTTCTTGTTAAGAGAGCTGAACTTGAAACAAATTCCAAGAAAAAAAAGAAGAAAGAAAAATTTATAAAAAGATATTTTATTGCTTCAAGATATGTATAACTGCCTCTCAGCATTCCAATTATAAGTGCTATTAAAAATGTAAATAATATTGGCCTCAAAAATCTGTAGACTATCCCACCTGTAAGGTTTGCACCAGAAGATTTAAAATCCTCAAAAACTAATGCTTTAAGAGTATGAGATAGAGAAGTTATAAAATCAGTTTTTTTAGGCTTAATTCTAATAAAATCCATAGGTCAACTATACTATAATTAGTTTTTAAATTTTATGAATATATTGCTCACAGGTTCGTCTGGTTTCATTGGTTACCACTTATCAAAAGAACTTACTAAAAAAGACTTTTTTGTAACAGGCATAGATAATCATAATAATTATTACGACATTAATTTAAAGCAACTTAGGAAGAGTCTCCTAGAATCAAAAAATTTTGCATTTTTGAATCAGGATATCCGCAATTTAAAATTATCGGATAAACATTTTGATTTAGTTATTCATTTAGCAGCACAAGCAGGTGTTAGGTGTCCGAGAGATAAAGAATATTTATATGATGAAAACAACGTAAATGGATTTAAAAAGATATGTGAATTTTGCATTCAAAATAAAGTAAACAAATTAATTTATGCCTCAAGTAGCTCAGTTTACTCTGACTCAGACAAAAAAAAATTCAATGAAAAAAATACAATCCTTGATCCAATTTCAAAATATGGAAAAACAAAATTATTTAATGAACAATATGCTTCGAAAATTTCAAAAAATTTTGGAATTCATTGCATTGGCTTAAGGTTCTTTTCAGTATATGGGCCATATGGAAGGCCAGATATGGCATATTTTAAATTTGCTGAATCTCTTAAAAAAAATAAGAGAATTAAATTAAATAATCTTGGTTCTATGAAAAGAGACATGACTTATATTGACGATATTGTGGATGGGATTTTATTATCAATTAATTATTTAGTTAAAAATGAAGACAGAATAAAAAATGAAATATTTAATTTAGGCAATGGAACACCTATTTTGATATCTGATTTACTGAAGATGATGGAGAAAAAATTAGAAAAGACAGCAATAATTGAAAATAATTTTACAAATAATGAATCGGCGTATACTCATGCTGATATAGGTAAAGCAAAAAAATTTTTAGGCTATAATCCAAAGACTTCAATCGAAGTTGGTATATCTAATTTTCTTAAATGGCACATGAAATATGAAAAAATCTGATAAAAAAATTGGAATAATTGGCCATGGTTTTGTTGGTAAGGCAACTGATTGGGGATTCAAAAAAAATGTGGAGAAATTTATTGTTGATCCAAATTATAAAACTACAATTGATCAGCTTGCTGATTTCAACCCTGATGTAGTATTTATCTGTGTGCCTACACCAATGAGAAATGACGGAGGTCAAAATTATGAGATACTTCAAGAAACAGTTTATGAGTTGAATAATAAATGTTCCAATACAATAAAAGTCATAAAAAGCACCGTTTTGCCCTCTGTTTTAGAGAAACTAGAAAAAAATTGCACAAATATTGTTTATAACCCAGAGTTTCTTAGAGAAAAAAGTGCAAATTATGATTTTGAGAATTCTGAAATGCTTATTTTTGGAGGTCAAAAAAGCTTATCTAAGAAAGTATCAAAAATCTATAAAGAATACTCTGTTTGTAAAACTGAAAAGCACGTTTTCTGTGATATTAAGACAGCCTCATTCATTAAATACGCCATCAATACATTTCTAGCATCTAAAGTAACTTTTTTTAATGAGCTACATGAAATTTTTATTAAAATGAATGTGAAAGATGATTGGACTGATGCTATAGAGAGCATTTCCACCGATTCTAGAATTGGATCAAGTCATATGAATGTGCCTGGACATGATGGAAAAAAAGGATTTGGTGGAGCATGTTTCCCAAAAGATACTATTGCTTTTGTTAAATTTGCTTCCGAAAATAACGTAGATTTAGATATTCTTAAGAGAGTTATTGAGAAAAATAATATGATCCGGTCACAGTATAGTAACTTAGACCCTAGAGAAGTAGAGCAAAATATTTCTTTCAGTGATAAGATTTAGCAACTACAAGCCCAGGTGGTGAAATTGGTAGACACAAGGGACTTAAAATCCCTCGAAGGAAACTTCGTGCCGGTTCAAGTCCGGCCCTGGGCACCATAAAAATTAAGTTCCATTTATTGACTAAATACATACTAAGTATTAATTTTGAACAGTGAGTTATGATAGTTGCCCATACAATAATTTTCCAAAAAAATCCTTTTGGCATAAATCAATTAAGCTTAAAGAAACGACTAGATTGCGTTTAGAAGTTAATCCAAAATTCAAAATAAATAAAAATTCAAAGATAGCAACTGCTGGAAGTTGTTTTGCTCAAAATCTTACCTATTTTTTGAGTAACAATGGTTTAAATATTTTGTCATTAGAAAATGTGCCAAATGTAATTGAAACAAATCTGGCAAAACAATATGGATATAAAACTTTTTCAGCTAGATATGGAAATATCTATACATCAAGACAACTAATTCAGCTTTTAAAGCGAAGTTTAGGAATATTTAAGCCTAAAGATGACATTTGGAAAGATTCTGATGGGAATTTTTATGATGCATTTCGTCCTTCATTGAATCCAAAGGGATGGTCAAACATCAATGAGTTTTATGCAGACCGAAAAAAACATTTGGAAACATTTAAAAATCTCATAATATCAAGTGATATATTTGTTTTCACACTAGGCCTTACTGAAGGTTGGCAATTGAAAAAAGATGGTTCTTTTTATCCAATATGTCCTGGATGCGGTTATGGGACATTTTCTTCATCTAAACATGAATTTGTGAATTTAAGAGTTAACGAGATTGTAGAAGACTTGCAGGGATTTATCGATATTGCAACAGAAATCAATCCAAGTCTAAAATTTATTCTTTCAGTTTCACCAGTACCATTAATTGCAACAGCGACCAATGAACATATCTTTATTGCGAATAATTTTTCAAAATCAACTCTTAGAGTAGCTGCAGATGAAATAACACGATTAAATAAAAATGTAGAGTATTTTCCAAGCTATGAAATGATTATTTCAAATAAAATAGAATTTTTTGAGGATGATTTAAGATCAGTAAGTTTAAAAGGAATTAATCATGTAATGAATGAATTTATGGAAAATTTTACGGTGCTGAAGTATAAAAAAGAAATACTTGATGATAAAAAGAATTCGAATATTGAGCACCTTTATACAGATGTTATTTGTGATGAAGAAAACTTAATTGAAGGGCTAAACCAAAGATGATAATTATTGGAAATAGTCATACCATTTCTCTAAATATTGAATTTCTAGAACATAAAACGCGATATGAAAATATTAATCATGTAGAGTATGTGAAAACATATTTTGATGATTTAGTAAAAAGCAGTGATGAATTTAAAATTGAAAACATCATCCAACAAGAATTAGCTAAGAATGGTAAACAAAGTCTTATTTTAATATTTGGTGGTGAATTTTATAATATTTTGTCAACACAGCTCAATGAACATATTGAATTTGATTTCTTTTTGCCAACGCAAAAAAAAATCAGAGATGAAAATTTAAATTTAATTCCTTATAAACTGCTTTATACATTTTGTATGAGTAGATTAAAAAAATTACAAGACTCTATAAAGAAATTAAAAAAACTCAATTTGCATGAAATATATTTATGTCTCCCTATTTACCCATCACGAAGAGAATTGTTAGAAGAAACTGCAAATCAAAAATTATTAATAGAAAATGACGACATTAAAAGTGTAAATATATTAAGAGATTATATAAGAATTAAACTATGGAATTTAAATAAAATAGTTTTAGAAGACTTATGTAGGATTTGTGAAATCAATTTCCTTCTGCCCCCGGAAAATACATGCAATAAAGATATGCTTTTGTACAGAAAATTGTCTCATGATGGAGTGCATGGCAATAGAAAATTTGCAAAATTATTACTCACAAATTTAAACAAACTACAAAAGCATTAGACCGCTCTGTTCCAAAGCTTTGTGCTATAATTTTTTAAATGAGAAATTCAATATTACCGACCTTTGCTTGCCTTATTTTTTTTCCATTTTTGCTTGCTCAAGACTTGCCTGAAAACATTAAAGAAACTTTTTCTGAAAAAGAAATTGAAACATTTCTTTCACTTCCATCTGAAGCTCAAGAAAAAATCATATCTAATTTTGGTAATTTGAACCAAGTTGTTAATAAAAATATGGCTGAGAATGTTAATTCAGAACAAGATACAGTCTTATCTGTTAGGAAAAACGATAACGATCTTTACAATTCAAATACCTCAGAATATAAGATTTTCGGTTTTGACTATTTTCTGAGCATTCCAACAACTTTTACGCCTATTAATGATGTTCCTGTGCCCACAGATTATGAATTGACTTTTGGCGATGTAATTGAAATAAATTTTAAAGGCGAAAAGACAGGTTCGTATGATCTTACAGTTTTACAGAACGGAACAATCTACATACCAGAAATAGGTGAAATAATGGTAATTAACGAAACTTTCGAAAGAGTTGTTGAAAAAATAAATGATGCTTTCACTAATTTTTATATATCAGTACAGCCATCCGTTAGTATGAAAAAATTAAGCTCAATTCAAGTAATGGTTTTAGGATCTGTGCAAAATCCAGGTGCTTATCTCGTAAATCCGTTTACATCAATTTATAGCATTCTCTCTTATGCTGGCGGAATTGCAGAATATGCTTCTTTGAGAAAAATAGAGCATAGAAGAGGTGAGCAAGTAAAAAAAGTTGATATGTATGATTTTTTGATAAATGGGAACAGCAAAAATATATCTCTAAGATCTGGAGACATAATCTTTGTACCTAGTACTAATAAATTTGTACTTGTTGAGGGCGAGGTTAATAGGCCTGGGTTTTATGAGATTTTAGAAGGGGAAGACTTCCTCGATGTGCTGAATTTTTCGCAAGGATATACTAAGTTTTCAAATGAAAAAATGTTTCAAATTAAAATTTATGGTGAGCAAAGGATTGAAAGCAAGTTAATAACTGACCTAAAAATGGAACTAGATTTCAATAAAATTATCGAAATTCTAATTCCAAAAGATGTCCCTACAATTGCTGACAATATATATATATTTGGCGAAGTTTCTGACCAGGGACCTTTTCAATATAATCCTTCGCTAAATCTTGAAAGTCTAATCAAACAACTCAGTATTACTGAAAAAGCTTATAGGTTTTTTGGTGTCCTCGAAAATAAAAATATGATTAATAACGCAAATCAATACATTCCATTTTCTTTAAATGATAATGAAACTTTAAAGGACATTTCAATCTACCCAGGTTCGAAGATTTACCTCTTTAATTATGAAAATATTGGAGATGTAAATGATGATTACATAAAAAGTTTACCTCAACCAGTTCAGACTCTGATCTCGAATTATTCCGTAAGTTTTAAAGGCCAGTTTCTGAAAAACATTGATATTCCAGTTTATGGAAAAGTATATTTAAAAGACCTTACCGAATTTGTTGGAGGTTTTGCTCCATCAGCAGATAAAGAAAGAATAGAAATAATTTCTCCAATCGATAACGCCACTTTTACAAGTCCTGGAGAATATTACGAGTTTTCCTCACCAATAATGGTTTCAATATATGCCCCTAAAATAAATTCTCAGATAATAAATGTAAAAATTGATGGAGAAGTTAATAATCCAGGGACTTACCCAGTATTATCAGGAACCACATTAAATGATCTTTATAAAAAAGCAGGTGGATTAAAAGATACTGCTTCAGCTGATTCTATTATTTTCTTGAGAGAAAAGCTGAAAGCACAAGAGCAAAAAGCTTTAGAAATCGCCCAAAACTCTCTAGTAAGTTCTATTGTAGATACAGCAACAAATAATGCCTTCCTCAACAATATGAATGCTAATTTAGATGTTCTTAATCTTCTTAATGATTCCTATAATGTAGTGCCTGTGGGAAGAATCTCAGGTGATCTGCATCCAAGTTCTGAATTTTCAATAAATCTTCTTCTTGAGAACAATGATGAAATTTTAGTTCCACTTAAACCACAAACACTCACAATTTTTGGTGAAGTCAATAATCAGCTCACAACCTCTTTTGAATACGGAAAATCTCTTAAAGATTATATTAAGCAAGCTGGTGGGTATAAAGATTCAGCAGATAAATCTAAAATCTTTGTAATAAAATCGAATGGTACAGCTATGGAGTACCAATCAAGAATATTTGAGGTAAATGAATTCAAAATTGAACCTGGGGATACTATAATTGTTCCAAAAGACTTAGATAGAGTATCTGGTTTACCACTTGTGAAGGTTGCAACAGATATTCTGTCATCTCTAGCATTTTCAGCTGCATCATTAAATGCAATTCAGGATTAAAAGCGAAATTTTTCTCTTTCTAGTTTTTTTTGCAACTACTTTTTTTCTATTTCCATATTCATCATCAAGCTCTTTTAATTCTTTGAGTGGAAATATTTTAACTCCTTCTGCCTACACCTCAAATGAGGGTGAAATAAAGGCTGTCTATTCAAAAATTTCTCCATTAAATAAGATAAATTTTATAGCTTCTCCATATGATTGGCTTGAAGCTTCTTTTTATTACAATGATATTAATGTTCGTAGGTACTTTCCAGGCTCCAAACAATCTTACAAAGATAAAGGATTTTCTTTTAAGTTGAGACTCAAAGATGAAGGAATTTATCCAGCAATATCAATAGGTTTTGAGGATATAGGTGGAACTTCTATTTTTAAATCTGAATATATTGTAGCTACAAAATCAATCAACCAAACAGAGATATCTTTAGGTATAGGTTTTGGCGCATTAGGATCAAGAAGCTTAATTAAAAACTTTTTTCGAGAAGGGGATCGTAGTAAATGGGATTTTTCAACAGGAGGAGAGTTTAATTTTAATGATAGTTTTAAAGGCGATGCTTCAATTTTTGGAGCAATTTCTTACGAATTTAAAGCATTTAAAAATTCGAAACTAATTTTAGAATATGATTCTGATAATTACACTCAATATTATGATTTACTTCCAGGCTATGAAAGGTATGCACCAAGATCAAGATATAATATTGGAGCTAAAATACCAATCTCCAAGAACTTCACAATTGGAATTGCTCATGTAAAAGGAAATGAACTTGCATTATCTCTTGAGGGAAAAATTAGTATTTCCAAGAAAAAAAATAACTATCCTAAATTTTCAAATACAAAAGCTTATAAAAGCGAGTACATTTCAATTTTAAATGACCTAAGAAAAGTTGGAGTCTTCTTGCAGAGAGCTAATATTGATCACGAAAATAAGAAAATTGAACTTGTTTATGCTCAGTCAAGCTTTCATGACCAAGATATTTTAACTAAAAAGATAATGAATTATCTTCGAAAAAATTACGGAGAAAATTCATATGAAATTGTTTTAAATGCAATTAATGGTGCATATGATCTTTCTAGCTTCAGATATAGAAGCTATTCTGAAAAAGTAACTTATGAAAAATTTAATAATATTAATTATTTTTTTAATCCTAAAATAAAATTTCCAATAATTAATCATTCAATAGGCCCTAATTTCACATCTCATATTGGAAGCCCAAGTGGATTTTTCTTCGGAGGAATTGAGGGTACTCTCAATACAGAGATTGCCTTCAATAGGAATTTACAATTAAACTCAGCATTTGCATTTCCAATCTATGATAATTACAAGGATCTTGAATATAATTCAAACCCAACTTCGTTGTATCCAGTTAGAACAGATATTCAAGAATACCTCAAAGATGGTCGAATAGGATTTAATGAGTTTACTTTAAATTACTATTCAAAAATATTCGATCAAGATTATTTTCAAATTTCAGTTGGACATTTTGAGCAAATGTATTCAGGCATCCATTTTGAATACTTAAAAAGGAAGTTTGATAGTCCTTTTTCCTATGGCTTTGAGGTTTCAAAAGTTTATCAACGAGATTACTCAAAAGAATTTAGCAAGTTTCGAGATTTCAATACAACAACTGGTCATGCCAACTTCTATGCATATGAACAAAGAAACAAAATTCTATTTCACTTTTCAGCAGGTAAATATTTAGCAGGTGATCTCGGGTTTACAATGGATGTTTCAAGATATTTTTCTAATGGTGCCAGGTTGGGTGTTTTTTTTAGTAAAACTAATGTTGAAGCTGAGCAGTTTGGAGAGGGATCTTTCGATAAAGGTGTTTACGTTAAATACCCTCTATTTATATTTAATTCAAATAGAAACTCAAGATCTTTCAATAAATTCTTATTTCGTCCTATAACTAGAGACGGAGCTGCAAAAATATCTTTCCCACGAAAATTATTTGATTTAACTAGAGATTCTCAAAAGATAGAAATTCTTGAAAATAGCTAGGGAAAATTCCCTTAACCGCTAGATGTGCTACTAGAAGAGGTTGAAGTAGTTGTAGTTGTAGTTGTAGTTGTAGTTGTAGTTGTAGTGCTTGGCTCAGGTGTAGGTTCAGGTGTTGGTTCCGGTGTTGGTTCAGGTGTTGGCGCTGGTGTAGGTTCAGGTGTTGGCGCTGGTGTTGGTTCC
>MDTG01410982.1_pt1 | contig 15180 bp, 18 predicted proteins | sample 811421 | NCBI WGS metagenome assembly MDTG01 (sample SAMN05326645, study PRJNA326480) | marine metagenome | isolation source: seawater | place: Pacific Ocean: South East | collected 2011
AAACTCCTGCTCAAAATGAGCAGGCTAGCGTTCAAACATGGGTCAGTTCTTAGTGGAAAAATCCCCCAATCCCGGGTCACTTCTCAACGAAAATCAACACTATAGCTTCATGAAGGCTATACAGCGCAGCTTGGTGTGCAAATGTCACACGACTCCCGGCTGCGACGTACGGCCGGCATGCAGCGGCGGATCAATGCAGTGCGCCCACCAGTGGCGCATCGCCGTCGCGGATGCTCACCCACCGTCCAGTGTGATAGGTCGCCTGTCTCTTCAAAAACAGGTAGCCGGTCTCGTCCCAGGGGAGAATGTCATCAGTAAGATTGTCGAGTATGTAGTCGCCGACTTCCGTTCTGACGGTGAGGACGGCATGCCCCTCTCCGTCGGATTTCTTGAGAACCGTGAGCAGTAGGTTTGCGGGCGCAACGCCCTCATTCATCAGGACGCGGCGCTTTTGGAGCGCATAATCCTCGCAATCACCCCTGTCGGTCGGATAGGTCCAGAATTCGTCCTTGTCGTAGATATCGATGTCATACATCGGTTTGATCGCCCTGTTGATAGATTCCGATAGACCGGCGAGGCGCCGCCGAAAATCATCGCTCCACACTACAGGACTGACGTCATTCGATCGTACTGAGCACTCCTTCGGCATGCGCTTGCACAGTTCATAGTGTCCGATCGGCTGAGAGGTTCGGCCTCCAGTCACCATTTGGCTCGGATGCGCAGACGCCGCCCCGGAAAAGCAATGCCCAGCAATGTGGCAAGGACTCCCAGTAACCTCCTGCGCGGCATCGTTTTCACCCCCTTCGCCCGAACCGTTACCAATACGTTAACAAGGTGACGGGCGGCTGACCATTGCAGATGAGCCACAGTGTGCGATGCAATCTGCCTCGCCGGTGCAGCGGCGGGCCATGACTGCGCGTCCCGACTGATCGGTGCTCGCAAGAGGTTAATGTGCACGCGCCTCCTGCGCCACAGATGGCCTTTCGCTTCGCCGTATCCGTGACGAACCTACGGTGAAGCTGGCTCCGGGGAACAGCACTACCGCGCTCGGCGTTGGACGGGCTAAGCAAACTTCGGGAGCGTCGGCTTCACGTGAGGCCTCCAACGAATCTGGAAACGTCATTCCAAAGGAGCGAGAGTGAATAATCTGTGGCTGGTCGTCGGTCTTGCTCTACTTCCGGGGCTGGGCAACTTTGCCGGGGGAATGGTGGCAGAGTTCGTCCGCACGACGCCGCGTCTTCTCAACCTCGCGCTGCACGCGGCCTCTGGCATCGTCATCGGCGTCGTCGCCATTGAACTGATGCCCGAGGCCCTCGACAATCTTGCCGGCTGGTGGATCGCCGCCTCCTTCGCCGTAGGAGGCGCGGCCTATGTTGGAGCCGAGATATTGATCGAGCGGGTGACGTCTAAAGACAGCCGCGGCGGCGGCAGCACAATGTGGATGATCTATGTTGCCGTCGCGGTCGACCTTACCGGGGACGGGTTGATGATTGGATCGGGCTCGGCGGTCGCGACGTCGCTCGCCATCGTCCTGGCCGCCGGGCAGGTGCTGGCGGATTTTCCCGAGGGCTATTCGGTGGTGGCGAATCTACGGGAGAAGAAGGTGTCGCGGGGCAGGCGAATTGCCGTCTCGTTCTCTTTCCCCGTCTATTGCCTCGGGGCGGCGCTGATCGCCTGGTTGCTTCTGCGGAACGCGCCGTACGTCGCCCTGAGCTTCGTCGCCGGCCTTTTGACGGTCGCCGCCGTGGAAGATATGCTGGAGGAAGCGCATGAGGCCGCAGGAGACACACGAAGCTCTACGCTTGCCTTCGTCTGCGGCTTTGCGCTTTTCGCGCTCGTCTCCGCCGGACTCGGCTCCCTCATCGGCAAGGACGGCTCGCAGGGGGAAAACACATCAGAAGTTTATACGTTGAAGGATCACATGATCCATGCCTCATGATCACAGCCACGCCCACATAAATCCGAAATCGGGGGACCGGCGGGTCTCCGTCGCCATTTGGGCGAATGGCCTCCTGACCGTCGCGCAGATCGTCGGCGGCATCATGGCTGGCAGTCTCGCGCTGATCGCCGACGCGCTGCATAACTTCTCCGACATGGCATCCCTCGTCATTGCCTTCGCGGCACGCAAGATTGCGCGCCGCCCGGCCGACAAACGCATGACCTTCGGATATGGCCGCATCGAGATTGTCGCCGCCCTGATCAACTATACCACGCTCATACTCGTCGGCTTCTACCTGATCTATGAGGGCGGCATGCGGATGATCGAGCCTCCTGAGGTCCAGGGTTGGACCGTGGTGATCCTCGGCAGCATCGCTCTCGCAGTGGATACGCTGACAGCGCTGCTTACCTACTCGATGCAGAAAGGCAGCGTGAACATACGCGCGCTCTTCCTGCACAACCTGTCGGACGCGCTTGCATCGGTCGCCGTGATTATCGGCGGCTCCCTCATTATCCTTTACGACATGCGCTGGGTTGACCCCGCGATCACGATCGGTATCGCGCTCTACATCTTATATCTTGCCTTCACCGAAATCGGTGGCCCAATCCGGACGCTGATGCTTGGGAGCCCGCCGGATATCGATAGCGACGCCGTGATCAACGCGGTGCGGAACGTCGCCGGGGTCCAGGACGTTCACCACGTGCATCTCTGGCAGATGCAGGAGCACGAGGCGGCGCTTGATTGCCACGTGGTCCTGACAGCGAAGGGCTGGAAGCGCATCGAATCTGTCAAGGCCGACATCAAGGAGCGTCTGAAGGGCCGCTTCGGCATCACCCATTCCAGCCTGGAATTCGAACACGTCGATTCCGCCCACGATGACGCCGATCTCTACGGCCATGGCGGGGCGGCGGGAAAAGAGAACGACCATGTTCACGGAAACACTGACAACGCAGGATGACGTCGTGGGGATTGCCTGCGAAGGCAAACTGACAGAAGACGACCTGAAACGGATGCACGCGCTGCTGCACGAACGGTTGCGATCGGAAGACAAGCCCGGCCTTGTCGTCGACCTCACAGGATTCGAAGGTTACGAGGGGCTTGCCGCGCTGCGCGAAGACCTGAAGATGGATGCGACGCACCGCAACGACTTTCGCCGTATCGCCGTCGTCGGCGACAGCACGTGGATGGATTGGGGAACATCGCTGGCCGGGCTTCTGACGCGTTCCGAGATGCGCTGGTTCGGGCCCGGCGAGAAGGATGAGGCCGCCGAGTGGGCGCGCAGCGGCTGATTCAATCTGACATCAGTCGGCCCCGCCGGGCGGTTGCGGCCGATCCGGGTGCTCCTTGTTCTGCCTGATCACCCGATATCCGGCTGCCTGTTGTTGTCGGCGCGCCTGAGGATCGACTGGTTGCACGCGGCAGCGGAAACCGCGACGGCATGACGTCAGAAGTCGAACAACTCGCTCAGGAACAATTCCTTCTTCGTGCGGTACGGCTTGCAGCCGTGCCCGTGACCTTGTTGGCGGGGCGCCTCTCGGCTTGGCGAAGGAGCCGACTGTGTCGCCGATCGCTCTATGATCTTGTCCAACTCGCCACGGTCAAGCCACACGTCGCGGCACTTCGGACAATAATCGATCTCGACACCGCTGCGTTCGGTCATGACGAGTGTTTCATTGTCAACGGGACATTGCACCTGCTCGCATCTCCTTTTCTCGTTTCCGCCCCTCAGGTCAATTCCGTTCCGATATAACTTCTCAATCGCCCGATTCAACTAGGGCTCTCCGGAGCGTGACCCGCGCTTGCACTGGGACAACTGCGATGCTAACTTGCAAATCGTTTGCATTTGCAGGAATGGAAGATGGGCGAAATCAGCGATTGCTTCAGGGTAAGATTGAGCAGACGCGGCGTGCTAGGCGCCGGCATCCTGGCGGCGGGGGGAACGGCCGTAGCTGCCACCGCCGCTCAGCAATCCTCTCGAACCGAACATCCCGGCAGCACCGCGCGCGACGGAATGGGCTCAGCCGGTCATGGCTCAAGCCATGGAGCGATGATGACCGTCGGCGAGGTCGATGAGGAGCGCAACGGCTTCGACACCCTGAAACTGCTGACCGACTGGGAGACCGGGACTGTCTCCCGTCTGCCCGATGGACGCGTGCTGCGCACCTTCGAGATCGAGGCGGTCGACAAGGAGATCGAAATTGCGCCCGGCGTGATGTTCCCGGCCTGGAGCTACAATGGCCGGATACCCGGCCCGGCGCTCAGGGCAACCGAAGGAGAGCGATTGAGGATCGTCTTCCGGAATTACGGATCTCATCCTCATTCAATCCACTTCCATGGCATCCATTCGGCGCGCATGGACGGCATTCCCGGCGCTGGCGTGATCGGACCAGGCGAGGAATTCATCTACGAGTTCGACGCGAAGCCGTTCGGATGCCATCTCTATCACTGCCACGCCTTGCCCCTGAAACGGCATATCCACAAGGGGCTCTACGGGCTCTTCGTCATCGACCCCGATCCCACGCTGCATCCCGACCAGGCCGACATCGCCCGCTCCCGACTGCTGGGAACGCCTGAGAATGCCGAGTGGCAGGAACTGGCGATGGTGATGAACGCCTTCGACACCAATTTCGACGACGAGAACGAGGTCTATGCCGTCAACACTGTCGCCCACGCCTATATGAAGCGGCCGATCCCGATACGGCGCGACAAGCCGGTGCGCGTCTACCTCACCAATCTCGTCGAATTCGATCCGATCAACTCGTTCCACCTGCATGGTAATTTCTTCGACTATTACGATCATGGCACAACGCTCGACCCAACGTTACGCACCGTCGATACGATCACGCAGTGTCAGGCACAGCGCGGCATCCTCGAGTTTTCCTTCAAGGATCACGAGCCCGGGCTCTACATGTTCCATGCGCACCAGTCGGAGTTCGCCGAACTGGGCTGGATGAGCTTTTTCGACGTCAAGGAGGCCTTGGCATGAACGGGCCCAATCCTCCAAAACCAGCTGGCACGGTAAATTTGGAAACGGGACGCTCTCGCGCAGCCCTCGTCTGGCTTCTCCTGCCGCTCGCCGTCCTGGGGCTTGCGATTGCCTGGCTCATAGCGGCCGACCCATTGCGCTCCTTCGACAATGGCGCGCCGCCGGTGGAGAACGTGACTTTCGAGCGAACGGTACTCTCGTCCGACGGCATCGACGTTCTCGTGCGCGCCGGCGGTTCGGAGCCGATGACCATCGCCCAGGTACTGGTCGACGATGCTTATTGGCAGTTCACGCAGGAGCCATCAGGTCCTCTCGCGCGGGGAGAGACCGCCTGGATCAACCTGCCCTATCCCTGGGTTCAGGGTGAAGCCCATGTGGTGAAGATCATCACCAACACCGGCGCGACCTTCGAGCACGAGATTGCCGTTGCCGTGCCGACACCTGTCGCCACTGCGGGCAGCCTCGGCGGCCAGGCGCTTCTGGGCATCTTCGTCGGCATCGTGCCGGTCGCCATCGGCCTGATGTTTTATCCGGCCCTGCGCGGCGTGGGGCGGAGCGGCATGAATTTCCTTCTCGCCATGACGGTCGGGTTGCTCGCCTTCCTGATGGTCGATGCCACAGGCGAGGCGCTGGAGCTTGCGGGTGAGGCCGCCGCCATCTTCCAGGGGCAGGCGATGGTCATTTTGGCGGCTGCGGCCAGCTTTCTCCTGCTGATGGCGATTGGCAGGCGCGGTGGAACTCCGGCGGGCCTGTCGCTCGCAGCCTTCATTGCGCTCGGCATTGGTCTGCACAATCTCGGCGAGGGCCTGGCCATCGGCGCCGCCTTCGCCTCGGGCGCGGCGGGGCTCGGAACCTTCCTGGTGCTCGGCTTCACTCTTCACAACATTACCGAGGGTATCGGCATCGCCGCACCAATGCTGAAGGCACGGCCGGCGATCTGGACCTTCCCGGCGCTGACGCTGCTCGCCGGCGGGCCGGCCGTACTGGGTCTGTGGATTGGCAGCCTCGCGTTCGCTCCGCAATGGGCAGCGCTTGCGCTTGCGATCGGCGCCGGCGCGATCCTTCAGGTGATCGTCGAGGTCACCGCCTATCTTATCAAGTCCGATGGGCGCGGCGCGGCAACGCTTTCCTCATGGCCCGTCCTGTCCGGAGCAGCCTTCGGTGTGGCGTTCATGTATGCGACAGCCATGCTGGTGAAAATCTGACCGAAGCCCTGTAAACTGGCACTGCCAATACGGGCACTCGCATGTACTCAATCGCCTGCCCTAACACTCCGGCAGTCCCCGCCCGTCGCGCCTCAGCCCGCCGCTTCCACCGGCAGGCCCGCTGCCCGCCATTCCGGCAGGCCGTCCTCCAGGCGCCGTATCTTAAAGCCGCGGGCACGCAACGCCGCGACTGCCTCGAACGACAGCACGCACCATGGACCGCGGCAATAGGCGACGATCTCGTGATCGGGGTCGAGTTCAGCGAGCCGGGCTTCAATTTCGCCAAGCGGGATATTGACCGCGCCGGGGACGTGCCCGACCGCGAATTCGTCCGGTGGGCGGACGTCTAGGACGGTCACGAGATCGTCTCGCGTTCGCCGTAGCAGTTCCTCGCGCGAAACGGGCTCCATGTTGTCGCGATCGTCGAAATAGTCCCGGCGTATGTGATCAACCGCAGCCAGATTGCGCTCCCCGACATCCGAAAGCGCAGACAAGAGGTTGAGCACATTGTCGTCGGCTAGCCGGTAGAGCACGAATTTCCCATCCCGTCGCGAAACGACCAGGCCCACGCGTCTTAACTGCTGCAAATGTTGTGAAGCATTGGCGATCGACAGACCGATCCGCTCCGCCAACGCGTCCACGCCGCGTTCCCCCTGCGCCAGATGTTCGAGGATCTCCAGTCGATGTTGTGACCCGAGCGCGCGGGCGAGGGATGCGAACTCGGCATAAAGCGCCTGTTTGGGGCCAGTTGACATTCTCGCTTGCCTTACACTATAACATTCAAGTGATAAATTGAATGTAATCGGCTTTTGCCGGCTTGGCAAGGCCTACGCGAGATCCCATGAGCGACCTTATTCTTTCAAACGAACCGCTGATCCGGATGGGCTTCTTCCTCGGCATCCTGCTGGCGATGGCGATCTGGGAGGTGGCCGCGCCGAGGCGTCGTCGAGAGATACCGCGCCTCCTGCGCTGGAGCAGCAATCTCGGCGTTGTCGTCATCGACACGCTGCTGGTGCGCCTCACCTTCCCTATCGTGGCGGTCGGCCTCGCCATTGTCGCCGAGCAACGCGGCTGGGGCCTGTTCAATATCTTCGACGCGCCGGCCTGGATCGCCTTCGTTGTCTCGGTGCTGGCGCTCGATCTCGCCATCTATCTGCAGCACGTGATGTTCCATGCCGTGCCTGCCCTTTGGCGGTTGCATCGCATGCATCACGCCGACCTCGAATTCGACGTGACGACGGGCCTGCGCTTCCATCCGGTCGAAATACTGCTGTCGATGGGCATCAAGCTGGCGGTCGTTGCAGCGCTGGGGCCGCCGGCGGTGGCGGTTCTCGTTTTCGAGGTACTGCTCAACGCCACGGCGATGTTCAACCATTCCAACATTGTCATTCCGCCAGCCATCGACCGGCTGTTGCGGCTGATCGTGGTGACGCCCGACATGCACCGGGTGCATCATTCGATCCACCCCAGCGAGACCAACTCCAATTTCGGCTTCAACCTGCCCTGGTGGGACCGGTTGCTCGGCACCTACCGGCCGCAGCCTCGCGAGGGGCACGAGACGATGACCATCGGCATCGAGCAGTTCCGCACCCGCCGGGATTTGTGGCTCGATCGCATGCTGGTCCAGCCGCTGCGCGGCCCTGCTAGCGGATATCCGATAAACCGCGAGGAGGGAGACGAGCGGTGAACGCCCGACAACTTCTTCCGCGCCTCGTCTTACTTGCCGGCGTCATGGTGGCCATCGTTTGGGCTGCCTTCAACCGCGACCAGTTGGACCTTGCCGCACTCGATGCCTGGCTTTCCGGGCTGGGGCTTCTGGCTCCCCTTGCCTATCTCGGTCTCTATGCCGTTGGAACAATCGCCTTCCTGCCTGGCGCCTTGTTCGCTCTGGCGGGCGGCGCCCTGTTCGGCCCGGTTTGGGGCACGCTCCTCAATCTCGTCGGCGCGACGATCGGGGCAAGCCTTGCCTTCCTCATCGCCCGCTACCTCGCCGGCGGTTGGGTGGCGGCGCTAACCGGGGGCAGGCTAAAGCGGCTGATCGATGGCGTGGAGGCGGAGGGCTGGCGCTTTGTCGCCTTCGTGCGCCTCGTGCCGCTCTTTCCCTTCAATCTGACCAACTACGCGCTCGGCCTTACCCGCATCAGTCTCCGGTCTTACGCCATCACCTCGTTCATCTGCATGGCGCCGGGCGCGATCGCCTATACCTGGCTCGGCCATGCCGGGCGCGAGGCGCTCGCCGGCGACGCTTCGGCAATTCGCTATGGCTTGCTCGCGCTCGGCCTGCTGGCGGCGATCGCCTTCCTGCCAAGGCTGATCCGCCGGCTGCGCGGCGACCAGAACCGGTGGATCGACGCGAGTGCCCTGGCGGATCGCTTACGTGACGGCGGCATCACAATCGTAGATGTCCGCGGTCCCGACGAGTTCGCTGGCCCGCTTGGCCATATCGAGGCCGCGCTGAACATCCCGCTCGGTGAATTGCCTGGCAGATTGACCGAGATCAGCGCGTCTCAGGCGCGGCCTGTCATTCTCGTCTGCAAGACGGACAAACGTTCCGCAACTGCCGCAGCAATGCTCGGAGCAGCCGGCTTCAGCGATGTCAGCGTCTTGCGTGGCGGCATGGAACAGTGGAACCGGGACGGACGGCCGATTGCGTACAACCAGGCGACGGAACTGGCCCGATAACGCCATCCGTCGCCGCAACCGTCCGGGTCAAATCGAGAAGGAGAACGAAGATGACAAGATTTCCAGTATCGACTGCCTTTCTGGCGGCCACCGCAAGCGCCCTTTTTTCGAGCACGGCATGGGCGCAACAATCATCGCCCGAATATGATCGCTACGGCTGGGGCCCGCACATGATGGGATGGGGCGGCGGCTGGTTCGGCATGATCTTCGGGCCGATTTTCATGATCCTCGTGCTTGCAGTCGTGATCGCGGTCGCGGTTCTCATTGTCAGATGGCTCGGCGGTCCTTGGCACGCCAACGCGCCGCATCAGTCTCCAACGGCGCAATCGCCTCTTGATATTCTCAAAGAGCGCTTCGCCCGTGGCGAGATCGACAAGCAAGAGTTCGAGGAGCGCCGACGCATCCTCAGTGAATGACTCTTACCCGTACCGGAGACAACGTGCATGAAGACCCTGTTCATCCTCAACGATCCGCCCTACGGCACAGAGCGCTGCTACAACGCCCTTCGCCTCGCTCACACACTCCTGGAGAAGGAACCGGAGGCCGAGATCACGGTCTTCCTGATGGCGGATGCCGTCATCGCCGCGCGCAAGGGCCAGAAGACACCGGACGGCTATTACAACATGGAGCGCATGCTCAAGCGCGTGCTTGCAAAGGGCGCGGTGTTGCTCTGCGGCACCTGCATGGACGCGCGCGGTATGACCGACGACGATGTCATGGACGGCGCGCGGCGCAGTACCATGGATGAACTCGGCGATGAGACGCTTGGCGCCGACAAGGTGCTGGTGTTCTGAACCAATGGTCCGGTTCTATCTCGACTACAATGCGAGCACACCGATCGACCCCGCTGTCGCTGCCGCCATGCGGCCGTTCCTCGAGGAGGATTTCGGCAATCCCTCCAGCGGCCATTGGGCCAGTACTTCGGCCAAAGCCACATTGGAACGGGCACGCGGTCAGGTCTCAGTATTGCTGGGATCGGCACCCGAGGAGATCGTGTTCACGAGCGGTGGCAGCGAAGCCAACAACCTGGCGATCAAGGGTTCGTTCTTCGCGCTCCGAGACAAAGGCGACCACATCATCACGACCGCGGTCGAGCATCCCGCCATCCTCGCCCCTTGCCGGTTTCTCGAGCGGCTCGGTGCGAGGGTTACATATCTTCCAGTGGACTCGACTGGCCGGGTTGACCCCGAGGATGTCCGCCGGGCGATCACGCCGCACACCATCCTGATCAGCGTCATGCATGCCAACAACGAGGTCGGCACCATCCAGCCGATCGAGGAGATCGGTGCCATTGCGCGAGAGCATGGCATCCGGTTTCATACCGACGCTGCGCAGTCGGTCGGCAAAATCGCGACGCGCGTGGACGATCTTGGCGTCGACCTTCTGACGATCGCCGGGCACAAGCTCTACGCGCCAAAAGGTATCGGAGCGCTCTTTGTACGCGGCGGCATTGAACTCGAACCCCTTATCCACGGTGCAGGCCATGAGAGTGGCCGGCGGGCCGGTACAGAGAGCGTGCTGCTCGCATCCGGTCTGGGCGCTGCTTGCGAACTCGCGCAAGACCTGTCGTCGATGGAGCGGATTCTAAAACTCCGCGATCACTTCTGGCATGCCCTGCGGGACCGCTTCGGCGATCAGATCGTTCTGAACGGCCATACCGAACACCGCCTGCCGAACACGCTCAACGTCTCCTTCGTCGGCCTGGTCGGTGCCGACGTTCTTGCGCAACTGGATGGAGTGGCGGCATCGACCGGCTCGGCATGCCATGCGGGCCGGGTCGAGCTTTCGCCGGTGCTCGATGCTATGGGCGTGCCACGGGAGGTCGGCATTGGCGCTGCGCGCTTCAGTCTCGGTCGACACACAACCAGTGCGGAGATTGATGACGTCCTTGCGCAACTCATGCTGATACCCGCCTTATCAGCGTGAAGTGCGTGGCACCTCCAGCGGCATCGATGGGCCAATTAAGATGACTACGGGTGTAGAATTTGAAACTTCGACGTTCAGAGCATGAGCTGGGAATGGGCAGGCGCTTAGATCAGTCCCAGGCGGATCGCGATGGATGCCGCTTGCCGGCTGTTCGCAGCCCCGAGCTTTCGGGTGGCCTCATCGAGATAGGAGCGCACTGACCGATAACCAATCCCGACTGTTTCCGCGATGTCCGGCATCGACATCCCGTCCGCGAACCATCTGAGGCATTCGGCTTCGCGCGGCGACAAATGAATTTCGCAGGCCAGCGACGCATCACGGGTGGCGCTGCCGAGCCGGGAATGCACAAATGCCACCGCCATCGCCGCGGTAACCGGGTCCGGCTCCTCGTCGACGCATACCTTTGGTTTGTTCGAGGACAAGGTGAAGACCATCCGGTCCTTGAACCCGAGCGGCGCCGAGATTGAGAGCCCTGACCTGATCCCGAATCGCCCCGAATCTTTGAAGAATTGTGTGACGTCCCGCCGCCCGATCCGTTTGGCCTCTTCCGCTGACCAGGTGAAAATAGGCGGGCCGTGCTTTGCCTTCGTGACTACCGGATCGACGAGCACGTAGTTTCTCTCGACGTAGCGATCGCACCAGGGCTGCGGATAATTCGACACCGCGAAACTCTCCTGCCCGCGCAACAGCAGATACGCGAAATAATCGAAGCCCGCGTCCTCAGAAAAGTCCCGCAAGGCGCGCCGGGCCGCGCGTTCCCCGAGAGGAAGCGACAGAGTGTCGATCAAGTGTAAAAGTAGCTCGTTCAATACAATATAAGTCCGACATACTAGAAAACTGCGGATGCACGGGCCACTACACTCTGAGGCACGACTCACAGCTCTCAACATTATTGATAAGCCTTCGGGAAAATTATGTCTTGATCGACCAGAATATTAAACCGGTAGCCGGGACGGATCTCCAGAGTTGGCTGCACATTGAGGTTCTTCGACACCGTCTGCTCCGAGATCTGGCCGAAGGTTTCGGCGAAGGAGCGGCGCGCCGCGTCGCTGGCGCTATCCATCGTCGTCGACGTGCTGTTGTCGTCGGGGAGCAGCATCTCGGTGCCGGCGCCGATGAGCGCCACCAGGATCGCCGAGCCGAAGGTGCGCAGATAGTGGTTGTCGACCTGATCGTGGAAACCGCCATAGCCGGCGCCGTCCGTTCCGGCCATGCCGCCGATCTGCAGGGTCGAACCGTTCGGGAAGATGATGTCGGTCCAAACGACAAGCACCCGGTTCTGCCCAAATGTGACCTCTGAATCGTAGCGACCGAACAGCTTTGCGCCCTGGGGGATCAACAGCCGCCTCCCTGTCGCGCTGTCATAGACATTCTGCGACACCTGCGCGGTGATGCGGCCGGGAAGATCGGAATTGATGCCGGTGATCAGCGTCGCTGGAATGACCGAACCGCGCTTCAGCTCAAAAGGCGAGACTTGCGGTACGACCGGGTTCGGCAGATAGCCGAGATCCGCGATATCCTGGTTGAAGAATTGCTGTTTGGACGCCTGCCCGTTCGGGTCGGCAGCCTGGCCGATGCCGGATTGAAGAGCGGCGCTATAGAGATCGAGCGCGCTTGCCGGCCGGTTCGAGGTCGTCAGCCCTGTTTGCTGAGACGTCGGCGTCGCTGCAGCATTCGCGTTATCAAGGTCTTTCAGATTGACCGCGATCGGGGAGTCAAACGCAGCGCCCTCCGCTTGGATGCTCGCCATCTGCTGCCGCTGATACTCTCTGAGGACCTGCTCGTCCTGTTCGCGCTGCAGCCGCGCCCGCCAGACTGCTTCCGGTTCAAGCGTCGGCTCAGGGGCGGTTACGACGGTCGGCGTCGGCTCTGGTTCCCGCTGAAACGGGTTTCTCGGCCGTTCAGGTTCCTCGGGCGGCGTCGGCTGGACCACGATAGGCTGCGGTTCACCGATGATCCCGTCCGGCACACCTTGCTTCAGGCGCTCGGCGTCGTTGGAAGCGGGCCGCGCGGACGATGGCTCGATCTGCGGATCCCCGCCGAAATGCAGCCCTCTTGAGGACAGGCCATAAAAAATCACCGCCAGGAACGTCACGACCAGCAGGATGGCGACGATGACCGGAACGCGATTGAGGCGCCTGATGCGCGGTCCGTCCTGCGGACCGGCACCGCCGAGCTTCAGGGACTCGGTCATGATGCGGCCTCCGGTCCACGCTGCATGACCGACAAGGGACTGGCCGGTATCGCGCCCGTGGGGCTCAGCGTGTACATGCGGGTCAGTTCGACCTGGAGCGTCGACAGCCGCACCAGCACGCCGCCCTCGAAGGGATCGACAGAATAGGCCAGCGGCGTGACGACGGCCCCTTTAGTCGCCTGATCTGTGACGACGGCATAGCCCCATTCACGAAGCGCCGCCTCGAGAGCCGGGCCAAACGGGCCATCATCGCCGCGCAGCTCGATCGTGGTCGTTCCCGGCCCGACCTGCTCCGCCAGCCGCCCCACCATGTCGCCGGCAATGGCAGTCGCTGATTCCGGTGTGAGTTCGGCCGTGACTTCACTCCGGATGAGGCCGGGTCCGCTCATGGTCTGGCATGCGGCGAGCAAGGCCAGGAGCAGCAGGGCTGCGGGCAAACGGAACAAGGTTCTGATCGCGCGCATCGCTCTACCCTCCCCGCCGGATCGTGATTTTTTGCTGTTGCCGGCCGACGCCCGAGACCAGGATGGCCCGATCGATGTTGTAGTCGACGACCATTATCGTGCCGTTCATGCGGTAGTTGACGATCCGGTTTTCCCCGCCGGAAACGACGAACAGGACGGGTGCCTCCTGCCCTGACAGGGAGGAGGGAAACTGGATGTAGGTCTTGATGCCGTCGCTGTAGATCCGTGTCGGCCGCCAGCGCGCCGCGCCGCTGATATGGAATGCGAAGTCCAGCTGATCGGCCGGTACGCCGGCGCCGGGCACAACGCTCGCCTCGATGCGCGCGTTGATTTCGGCAAACCGCGCATTGATGTCTTCGGGATAATCGAAGCCGACGCGGGCCATGTACTGGCTGTGATGCGATTTGAGCTGAATATGATAGGTCCGCCGCGAGGTGGTCACGACCATCGAGGTGACCAGACCGGCTTCGGAAGGTTTGACGATCAGGTGGATCGCCTGTCCGCTCGGCGCCCCCGAGGTTGCCGGTTCGACTTTCCAGCGCACGGTGTCGCCAAGGAGGACGTCGCGCACCACCTCCCCGGCCTGAAGCTCGATATCGCAGACCTGTAGTGGCGAGCAGACGACGGACGGCTGAACCTCGCCATAAAGGAAGATCACCTTGCCGTCGGCGCCGCGCGTGACGACGCCCTGCCGGTGCTGCCATTGCCCGGAGAGCTGCGTTCCGCGCGCTTCGTTGCTTGTGAGCTGCTGTCCCTGTGCGGGCAGCGTCGCCGCCGCGATCATCACGCCGGCGCAAAACGCGATGCCGCGGATATTCTCTTTTCTCATTCACCTATCCTCCGGGGCAGTTTCATGTGGGCCGCGTGTCTTTGCCCCAGACGTTGCCGTCTGGCGCGAACGCGGCTCAGAGCTGCGCCGTCCAGTCAAAATCCTTCAAATAAAGTCCGATGGGGTTGAGGCGGATCACCGCCTCGTCCTGCGGCGGGGTCAGCGTCACCGTGGCGACACCGCGGAACCGCCTCGTTGCGAGTTCCTTGCCCTGCCGGTCCCGCTCGTATTCGGTCCAGTCGATCTGATAGCTCTGGTTGGAAAGCGGCACGATATTGGTCACCTCGATCGCGACGGTCAGGGACCGGGCCCGATCGAAGGGCGAATTGCTCCGGAACCAGGCATTGACCTTTTCGGTCGCCGGGTCCGACGATCTGAGATGCGCATAGGCCCGGTCGATATATTGCTTCTGAACGACCGTGTCGGGCGTCACTGAGCGAAAGTTCGAGACGAAGCTTCCAAGCGTCGCGCGCACCACACGGGGGTCGGCATATTCGAGCTGCTGCGGGAACCCTGTGGTCGCCGCCGTCCCCAGCTTGTCGACCTCGACGATGTAGGGGACGAGCTTGACCTGCGTGCTCTGATAGAGCGCGTAGGAAAACCCGATGACCGCCATGAGCATGCCGGTGATGCCAACAATGCGCCAGGCCGCGGCTGCCTTCACATATGACCCGTAGCGCTCGTTCCATTCCTGGCGTGCGGCGAGATAGGGATTTTCCGGAATAGTGGTTCTGGCCATGGTTTCTGTCACGCCTTCTCGTCACGGTTCGGGCCGGGAGCAGGCCGTCCCTGGGACTGATCGAGCTTCGCGTTGGCAAGACCAAGGGTCGATGCGCCCCATGTGCCTGGAACACCGATCGCCTTGTCGCGTGCGGCCGAGGCGGCCGCACCGCCGGCGGCGCCCATGCCGCTCGCCATTCCCTTGAGCGCTGCCCCGCCAAAGGAACTGCCGGCG
>MDTG01401456.1_pt1 | contig 15179 bp, 12 predicted proteins | sample 811421 | NCBI WGS metagenome assembly MDTG01 (sample SAMN05326645, study PRJNA326480) | marine metagenome | isolation source: seawater | place: Pacific Ocean: South East | collected 2011
GTCCCGCCTTAACCTGGTGTACATCTTCACCCGTGAAGAACAGGACATAGACCTTTACAACGGTCGTATCGACCACGAGAAGTGCGACAAGCTGTTCGACCACTGGATCAATGCCAAAGAGCTCACTGCTGCGTTTATCTGTGGCCCTCAGCTGATGACCGAGACCGTGCGGGACTCGCTGCTGAATCATGGCATGGAAAAAAGCAAAATCCATTTTGAACTCTTCACCCCGGCCGGTGGCGTGCCTCAGGCCCGGAAAGACCGCGATCCTGCCCACGTGGATCCGCAGTCTGTCAGCGAAGTAACCGTTATTGCCGATGGCCGCTCCCTGACCTTCCCACTGGTACGCGACACCAAGAGCATCCTGGATGCCGGGAATGAGGAAGGCGCTGATCTGCCTTACTCGTGCAAGGCCGGTGTCTGCTCGACATGCCGCGCCAAGGTGGTGGAAGGCGAAGTGGAGATGGACCAGAACTTTGCTCTGGAAGACTACGAGGTGGAAGCCGGTTACGTGCTTTCCTGCCAGTGCTACCCGATCAGCGACAAGGTGGTTCTGGACTACGACGAAATGTAGTTTCCGCCCCCAAAACAAGACAAGAGCAAGGCAAGTCCCGCAGCAACGGGGCTTGCCTTCGCGTTTCAGAAACGAATGGAGTTTCCCATGTCAGTCCTGAAAAGTTTCATTGCCGGCCAGTGGGTCGGCGAAAAGCCCGCCAAGGCTCTGCCAAGCGCCGTTAACGGCGAGATCGTCGCCCATACCCACGACGACACCCTCGATTTCAAGAACGCTGTTGAGTATGGCCGCAAGGTTGGCGGCAAAAACCTCATGGCGATGGATTTCCAGGAGCGCGCCCTGGCCCTGAAGGCCATGGCCCTGTACCTCCAGGAGCACAAAAAAGAACTCTACGCCCTGTCGATGCATACCGGTTCCACCAAGGGCGACAACGGCATCGATATCGACGGTGGTTTCGGTACGCTGTTTTCCTACGCCAGCATGGGCCGCCGCGAACTTCCCTCGGGCAACGTGGTTCACGAAGGCCCGGTGACTCCGCTGGGCAAGAACAACCACTTTGCAGGCACCCATATCCTGGTGCCCCGCGGCGGCGTTGCGGTTCACATTGACGCCTACAACTTCCCGGTATGGGGCATGCTCGAAAAGTTTGCACCCACCTTCCTGGCAGGCATGCCGTCCATCGTGAAGCCGGCCACCTCAACCTGCTACGTGACCGAACTCGCCGTCCGCCTGATGCAGGAATCCGGCGCGCTTCCGGAAGGCAGCCTGCAGTTGATCATTGGCAGCACCGGCGACCTGTTTGACCATCTGGAAGAGCAGGATGTGGTGACCTTCACAGGCTCGGCCGCAACGGCACGGAAGCTCAGGAACCACCCGAACATCATCAATCGTTCGATTCCGTTCAACGCTGAGGCCGATTCACTGAACAGTGCTATTCTGGCGCCGGACGTCACCCCGGAGCACGAAGAATTCGAGGTCTTCGTGAAGGAAATCCGCCGCGAGATGACTGCCAAGGCCGGTCAGAAATGTACCGCCATTCGTCGTATCTTCGTACCGAAAGATCAGGTAAACGCGGTCTGCGACAAGCTGAAAGAGCAGCTCTCCAAGATCACCGTGGGTGATCCCTCTGTCGAAGGCGTCCGCATGGGCGCATTGGCCTCCGTCGACCAACTGGAAGATGTGAAAGCCAACATCCAGGAATTGCTCAAGACCAGTGAGCTGGTTGTGGGTGGCGAAGGCAACTTCAAGGCTACCGGCGATGGCACCGAGAAGGGCGCGTTCATCGAACCGCACCTGCTGCTCTGCCGGAACCCGGAGAACGGCTGTGGTGCCCACGATATCGAGGCATTCGGCCCGGTTGCTACCGTCATTCCTTACGACACCATCGAGGACGCGGTTGAGCTTTGCTCCAGGGGCCGCGGCTCCCTGGTCACCACTCTGACCACCCGTGATCCCGCCATTGCTGGCAGGGTCGCCCCGCTGCTTGCCGCGTTCCATGGCCGCCTGCACCTGCTGGATGCCGAAGCCGCAAAAGAATCCACAGGCCACGGTTCGCCCCTGCCCATGCTGAAGCATGGCGGCCCCGGTCGCGCCGGTGGTGGTGAGGAACTGGGGGGTATCCGCGCGGTTCACCACTACCTGCAGCGCACCGCAATCCAGGGCTCGCCCAGCATGCTGGCTGCGGTTACCCGCGAGTATGTACGCGGTGCCGATCTGATCGAAACCGACGTGCACCCGTTCCGTCGCCACTTCGAAGACCTGCAGATCAACGAATCGCTGCTGACTCACCGACGCACCGTTACCGAAGCCGACATCGTCAACTTTGGCTGCCTGTCCGGTGATCACTTCTACATGCACTTTGATGAAATCGCAGCGCGGGACTCCCAGTTCGGCAAGCGTATTGCCCACGGTTATTTCGTGCTTTCCGCTGCTGCCGGCCTGTTTGTCTATCCGGGCGAGGGCCCCGTGCTGGCTAACTATGGTCTGGACACACTGCGCTTCATTGAACCGGTTGCCCCGGGAGACACCATCCGGGCACGACTGACCTGCAAGCGCAAGATTGATCAGGGTCGGACATCTCCGGACGGACATCCTCAGGGTGTGGTGGTCTGGGACGTCCAGGTTCACAACCAGAACGACGAAATGGTTGCGAGCTACGACATCCTGACACTGGTTGCCAAGAAGCCCGAGTAACACCGGGCTTTCCTGTTTTCTCCCTGTCCTGGACCCCAGGGAGAAAGCGTCAGGCAAATAAAAGGGGGACAGGTCGCAAGACCTGTCCCCCTTTTATTGGTGCAAGAAAAACCCGGGCGCTTACATGCCCAGATAGGCTTCCCGCACCTTCTCATTGCTGAGCAGCTCACGGCCGGTCCCTTCGATCACTACCTTGCCGGTTTCCAGCACGTAGCCGCGATCCGCCAGAGCCAGCGCCTGGGAAGCATTCTGCTCTACCAGGAAGATGGTAATACCCTCTTCCTTGAGTTCCTTGACGATGTTGAAGATCTCCTCGATGATCAACGGCGCCAGACCCATGCTGGGCTCATCCAGCAGCAGCAGTCTTGGCTTGGCCATCAGGGCACGGCCCATCGCAAGCATCTGTTGCTGGCCACCGGAGAGCTCGCCTGCCAGGTTATGGCGCTTCTGTCGCAGAATCGGAAACTTGGTGTACATCCGTTCCAGATCGTCCATTACCTCGGGGGTTTTGCCACGGGTATAGGCGCCCAGAAGCAGGTTGTCATGAACGCTCAAGTCCTTGAACACCTGCCGGCCTTCAGGCACCTGGACGATGCCATCAGCTACCCTCTGATCGGCAGTGATCTTTGAGAGATCCTTGCCTTCAAAGGTGATGGCACCCCGGTCTGTGGGCTGAAGACCCGAGATAGTCATCAACAGTGTGGATTTGCCAGCACCATTGGCGCCTACCAGTGACACGATCTCACCACTGTTGATGTGGATGTCCACATCATGCAGGACTTCAATCTGGCCGTAGGAGGTCACCAGTCCCTTGATGGACAGCATCTCTTCTTTGGCATGAGGCGCCGTCACCCGGTCTGCGTGCTTCAGGCCAAGACCACCGAATTTCTCGGGTGTATAGCTGACAATCTGGTGCCGCAATTCCCGGAATTCCTCCCGGACGCGCTCACCGAACAGCGGATCGTTTTCCACGTCCCGCGCTTCAATGATCTGCTGCCAGTCTTCCTCGGTCAGGAGTTTACGGGCCCGTGGAATAACCACGCCCTCTTCCTTGCGAATGTGTTTGCGCAAGGCTTCCGTGAAACGGGCCAGAGCATGGCTGAACTCTTCGCGACCTTCCGGCCAGCCTTTTTCGCACTCCGCCAACAACTGGCGCAACTCCACCAGCTTTTCGTGACCGATGACATAGCCCCTGGCCAGCTTCTCCAGCAGAGGCGCTGTCTCGGGGGACTTCTCACTGAGCCGTTTGTAGAGCTCAATGTCCGTGGGCGTGCTATGCACCCGCTGGGAGAAGTGCTGGATGTAATCAAAAATAGTCTTCAGCAGCCGCTCATCCGGGCGCTGATCGTTAAGGTTCATATCACTCAGCAACTGATCCAGCAGATCCAGAATCCGCCACAGCGCCTGGTGCTCATGAACAATAATCCGTACGGCCTGCTCACTGCGTGACTGGGCAGGCGCCATTTCAGTATTTTGCTCGCTCATGTGAAATGTCTCCTTGCTCAGCCACCCAGATAGGCGGCGATAACATCCGGGTTCTGGCGAATTTCCTCAGGGGTCCCTTCCGCCAGAACACGGCCATAGTTAAGCACCAGCAACCGGTCGGATATCCCCATCACCAGTTTCATGTCGTGCTCAACCAGCATTACCGTGGTGCCCTGATCCGCAATTTTCCGGATCAGATCCTCCAGGGCAGCGGTTTCAACCGCGTTCAAACCGGCGGCGGGCTCGTCCAGGAGGATTACCTTTGGTTCAGCGGCCAATGCCCGGGCAATCTCCAGGCGCTTCAGCGCGCCATAGGACATCGCCGATGCTTCGGCATCCAGGTAGTCACCGCATCCCACATACTCCATCAGCTCGGCGGCGCGCTTACGGGCCGCGGCCTCGTTGCGGCGCAAGGAAGGCAAACGGAACAGGGTCGTAAACAGGCTGCTTTTGAGCTGCAGATGCCGACCCAGCATCACGTTTTCGATGGCGGTCATGTTCATGCAGATCTGCATCTGCTGGAACGTGCGGCACATGCCCCGCTCTGCCAGTTCATTGGGCTCCAGCTTGGCGGTGCTCTCACCGTTCAGCAGGATCTCGCCTTTGGTCGGCGTATAGAGCCCTGTGATCAGGTTAAACAGCGTTGTCTTGCCGGCACCATTGGGGCCGATAACAGAATAGACCTGTCCGGCTTCAACCGAAAAGCTGACGCCTTCCACCGCATGGACACCACCAAAGGCTTTATCCAGTCCCTTTACTTCGACCAGTGCTGTCATGCCTCACCTCCCGCTTTCTTGCGCATTTTCTTGGAAACAAACGCGGTCAGTGTGGGCAGCAGCCCTTTTGGCATGAAAATCATGGTGAGCATCAGGATCAGGCCGAACATGACATGTTCCAGCTCCTGGAAATCTGCCAGAACCTGGGGCAAAAGCTTCAGCACCACGGCGCCAAGAATGACACCGAAGGTCGAGCCCATGCCACCCAGAACAACCATGGTGATGAACAGGATGGAGAATTCGAAGCTTGCTACCGCAGGCGTAATGAAGCCCTGGAAGTGGGCATAAAGACTGCCCATCAGGCTGGCGTAGATCGCCGAGATCACGAACACCAGGCTTTTGTATTTCGCGGTGTTCACACCGACAACGCTGGCAGCCACTTCCGAGCCGTGAACCGAACGCAGCGCCCGGCCAATCGGCGATTCAATCAGGTTCAGGGCAAACCACACCGCTACCAGAAGCACCACGCTGGCGAAGATATACCAGGCCTGGAAGCCTTCGATCGTGATACCGAACAGCGAATAGCGACCAAACGCGCTCAGCTCCCAGCCAAATATTTCGAAGGCCGGCACCGGCATACCGTCTGGCCCGCCGGTCAGTGCACGCTCGTTGTTCAGGATGATGGCAATGATAAAACCAACGGCAAGGGTCGCCATGGAAAGGTAGTGGCCTTTCAGACGCAGAATCGGACGGCCGACAATCCAGGCAATCGCGCCCACAACGATGGCTCCAACCACCAGAGCAGGTACCGATGACCAGCCATAAGTACCGGTTGCGATGCCGGTAAAATAAGCGCCGAGGCCAAAGAAGCCGGCATGTCCCAGGCTGATCTGGCCGGCAAAACCTACCAGAAGGTTCAGGCCAACAACCGTAGCGGCAATGATCGCCATCTGGGTAACCAGTTCGTAGTGGAACGGGTTGCCCAGAAACGCGGGCAGAATGACAAGAATGAGGGCGAGGATCACCAGTCCCCGCAGGCGCGACTGCATAAACGTGTTCAACATCAGACGCGCTCCACTACCTTGGCACCGAACAATCCGCGGGGCATGAAGAACAGCACCAGCAGGATCATGGAGAATGCCACGGCATCCTTGTAGTCCGATGAAATGTAGCCGGCCGCCATGGCCTCAACGATGCCCAGCGAGAGACCACCAACCACCGCGCCAACGCCGCTACCCAGGCCGCCAATGGCAGCCGCCACAAAGCCTTTCAGCCCGAGAATGATACCGATGTCGTAGGACGTGAACGTGATCGGGGCAACAACAATACCGGCCACAGAGCCCAGTAATGCCGAAACCATGAATGCCAGCATCAGAACCATCTGAGTCCGGATACCGACAAGGCGCGCAGCCTCCTTGTTCATGGATGTCGCCAGGATAGCCTTGCCAATCAGCGTCTTGGTAAAGAACAGCACCAGGCCGACCACCAGGATCGCGCCAATACCGAGAACCCAGAGGCTCTGGCTATTCAATACCGCTCCGAAAACTTCAATAGGCTGGTCTGTGCTGAAATTCTGCATCACGTGGTATTCCTTGCCCCAGACAACCTGGGCAATACCACGGATAAAGATCGACGCACCGATGGTGATAATGATCAGGGTAACAACATCGGCCTGCTTGGCAGGTGCAATCGCGAACCGCTGCAGGGCGACGCCAAGAATACCGGCCAGAATGACCGCCAACACGACTGCCAGGATCATGGGCACGCCCATGGCCGTAAGCGAAACCGTAGCCATGCCTCCAATCATCAGAAACTCGCCCTGGGCGAAGTTGATGACGTGACTGGCGTTGTAGATGAGGGTAAAGCCGAGGGCTATCAGGGCGTAAGTCGCACCGATAGTAATCCCGGTGAACAGGTACTGTAAGAATTCTGCGAGCATAGCGGTGGTTCCGGTCGAACATCGGCTGGCGACTTACCCTGAATAGGGGTCGTCGCCAGCCGCGAGACAGGTTAAAGGGGTATCAGTCGATCAGTTTCCATTCGCCATTCTGGACTTCCAGAATGCGGAAGGAGTCTGGATCAAGGCCGTTGTGGTCTTCCGGTGACATGTTGAATACACCGGTTACGCCGACATAGCCCTGGATATTCTCCAGTGCGTTACGAACGGCTTCCGGATCGGTCGAGCCGGCTTCTTCCATAGCGCGGACCGCCAGCATCAGGCCATCGTAGGCGTAGGCACCGAAGGTGGACACCTTGGAATCCCAACGGGCTTCGTATTCAGCCTTGTAGTTCTGAACCACTTCTTTCTGGGGATCGTCGTTCGGCAGGGAATCCGGCACCAGCAGCGGAGACGCTGGCAGGCGAAGGCCTTCTGCAGACGAACCGGCGAGCTCGAGGAAGCTGTCGGATGCAACACCGTGGGACTGATAGAACGGGAGTTCCATGCCCAACTGAGCATAGTTGCGGGTTACGATGGCCGGGCCCTGACCGAAACCGAAGTTCAGCACCGCTTCCACACCACTTGTGTTACGGATATTGGTCAGCTGGGCGGTCATGTCTGTATCAGATCCGCTGTAGGTAACGTCGGCTACAACCTCCATTCCCATCGCTTCGGCCACTTCCAGAGTCTGGGTACGACCCGAGCTTCCGAAACCACCGGTACCGGAAATCAGACCAAACTTGGTAATGCCGCGATCCTTCATGTCGGTCAGAATACGCTCTGCCGCCATGCGGTCGGTTTGAGGAGTCTTGAATACCCACTTTTTGACCGGGTTGGTGATAACCACAGCACCGGCCAGGGAGATGAACGGCACTTCTGCCTGCTCAATCAGCGGTACCGCCGCCATGGTAGCGCCGGTAGTACTGCCGCCAACGATGATATCAACCTGGTCCGAGCGGATCAGGCGACTGGCAAAGTTACGGGCAGAGGAAGCGTTGCCAACGTCGTCATAGTGGATCAGCTCCAGTTGACGACCAAGGACACCACCTTCTTCATTAATTTTTTCAACGTTCATCTCGAGCGTTTTCAGCTCGGGATCACCAAGGAACGATGCCGGGCCTGTCACTGACAGGAACGAACCGATCTTGATGGGTTCAGCTGCCTGAGCGCTCATCATCATGAGACCGGCGGCTGCAACGGCTGCGCATTTGCCTGCGCGACGAATCACTGTTTTAAACATTGTTTTTGTTCTCCCGTTTTTTGCAGGGGCTTGAGTTTTTGTTTCTTCGCTCCCGGTATGATTCGATACCATTGACGAATATCAAATGAAGTTATTGTATCATAACGCTCGTGTCAACTGATTTCCGGGAGTGCCAACGCGGCTCTGTCAGTAAAGCCGACACTGGCAGAACACGCCAGCACCGCTGATCGAAAGACAAACCTTTACCTGACACGTAAGAACCGCATAATACGTACAACGTGTTTCATTGATTCTTATTTGCGAACTCAGGCCATGACTGCAAAAAGCCAGCTAGAACTGCTCGTCAAGAACTTCCAGAAAAAGCGACCCCTTCGGGCCGGCTCACTCATCATCACCATCTATGGCGATGCCATCGTTCCCCGCGGCGGCAATGTCTGGCTGGGAAGCCTGATGAAACTGGTAGAGCCCATGGGCATCAGCCAGCGACTGGTTCGCACCTCGGTGTATCGTCTGGTTCAGGAATCCTGGCTGCAGACCGAAAAGGTGGGCCGTTGCAGTTATTACAGCCTCACCGGCCCGGGCCTGCGGCGGTTCGAGCAGGCTTTTCAGCACGTCTATAACCTGGGCGCCGAAGAATGGAGTGGAAGCTGGTGCCTGGTCTACCTGAACCAGCTTTCCCCGGAACTCAGGCAAAAAGTCCGGGAGGAACTCAAGTGGCTCAGTTTTGGCAGCATGGCACCCGGGCTGATGGAACACCCACGCTTCACTCGCAGCGAACTGATTCCAATGCTTCAGGAATGGGGTGCTCTCGAAGACACCATCGTGATGCAGACCATGCCCATGGAGCAGAAGAGCCCAAGAGCCCTGAGACTGCAGGTTCGCGAAAGCTGGAACCTTGAGGAACTGGGCGGCCGCTACCGACGCTTCCTGACCCAGTTCCGGCCCCTGTGGCGTGAACTCCAGTCTGAGGACACTCTCAGCCCCGCGGAGTGCCTGATACTCCGGATCCTGCTGATCCACGAGTACCGCAAAATTCTTCTGAGGGACCCGCTGCTGCCCGATGAACTGCTACCCGGTGACTGGGAAGGCCGCAGCGCCAAACAGCTGTGTCGGAACCTGTATCGTCAAATCTATGTGCGGGCCGAGCAGTGGCTGGACGAGAACCTCGAAAACGCCTCCGGCCCCCTTCCAGGTCCGGGTGAGAAGTTTTACAAGCGGTTCGGTGGATTGCGGGATACTGCCATCCAGACAGATCCGACAACAGAACCAGAGGTTCTCTAGGCACCCGCTCAGTCAGTTGCCGAGCGGGACGAGGATGCCAGTTGTTCCCGGGTTTTCAGGCGCCCTTCCCGGCGAATCTCGGCATTGTCGTACCGGCGCTGTTGCTCGTCCGTTTCCGGTATCACTTCCGGGACATCCACCGGCCGGTCATTCTCGTCCAGAGCAACAAAGGTGAAAAAGGCCGAGAGAATGTGCCGCGTATCGCCGGTGAAACTGTTTTCGGCCTCTACCCTGGCACCGATTTCCATGGACGAGCCCCAGCTCCGGTTCAGCGACAGGCTGAACAGCAGCGTATCGTTACCCTTCGCCGGTGCCCTGAAATGGATTGAATCCACGGCAGCCGTCACACAAACATGGGCGGAATGCCGCTCTGCCACGACCAGCGCCAGCCGGTCGCATTTTGCCATGATCATGCCGCCGAACACGGTATTGTGGGAATTCATGTCGTTTGGAAACACCTTGTAGACGTGCTTCTCAATCGCAGATGCTGATACGGGTTTTGAAGGCTTTCCTGGCATGATCTGCTTTCCTCTTCGAGTGACATTCGATTGCGGAATCAATTCAACCCGCTGTCGCGGCTTCGCCCTGACGCTGCTGCGCCCGCCTTGCCAGGTGAAGCATCAAAACGCCTAACGCCATCACCACCAGGGTCAGCCAGAGGCCGTTGGTGTAATTACCTTCCACATCCGCGAGATAGCCAACCACCGCGGGTGCGATCATCTGGGCGATACCGTAGCTGAAGGTCAACCGGCTCATGGGCCGGGAAGGGTTCTCGGGGAAAACCCGCCCTACCATTGCCAGCATCATGCTGACGATACCGATAAAGCTGGCGCCATAAATCACGGAGCTGAGCATCACGCTGGCGAAGCTGGTGTTCACGATCAGCATCAGGATGCTCACGGAGTTCAGGGTGTAGGCCAGATAAAGCGCCAGCCACTGGCCCCAACGCCGGGAAAACACATCCCACAGCCAGCAGGCCGGCGTTGCAGCAAGACCTGCAATCAGCCAGACCAGCCAGCCCTGCCCCTGAAGCTCGGGCATGGATTCCGCAATTGCTACGAGGAAGGTGGCTGTCACCACATAGCCCACACCGGCGCAGAAATACGCCAGCTGGAGGATCCGTATGAACCGGCTTCGCTCGTCACCTGCCTTGGCCGCACCTGTTTTCGGCAAGGCACAGGCCCGGTAGTCCGGCATCCAACGCCAGGCGGGCAACAGAAGCCCAAGGGCCACCAGCCCGTAAATCACCCATTGCTGATCCCAGGTGAACGGATCCTTGATCAGCTCCGCCACCACAGCGGTGAGTACAATCCCGAGCCCGATACCGGAAAAGAACACGCCGAGCTCGGACTTCTGGTTGTTCTTGATCAACCAGCTCATCAAAAGACCGGCACCCAGCAACATACCCGCTGAGGTGCTCAGACCTGAGATAAAACGCAGAATGGACCACACCCACACATTGGTGGTGTACCCCATGAGAACCGTTGAAACCACGGCAACCACCAGGCCAAGCTGGTAGAGCCTTACCTTGAGACCAAGATCGCTGATGCGGGTAATCAGCACTGCGCCGGTCAGGTAGCCGGCGTAGTTCACGGTTGCCAGCATGCCGACGACGGATTTGCTCAGCCCCAGTGCCGCGACCATTTCCGGGATCATCGGCGTGTAGGAAAACCGGGCAATACCCACCATGACCACAACAGCAATCACGCTGGCGACCAGCACTTTTATTGTTTCTATTGGCTTCACAGGGTGTCCTTACTTCGGAACGACTTTAACTCAGGCGCGGCCCAGGAACTTGCGCTCCTCCACGTTAATGCGGATACGATCTCCGGTGGAGATGTGCTCGGGAACCTGAACAACCAGGCCAGTGGCAAACCGGGCGGGCTTGGTTCTAGCCGTCGCAGAGCCACCCTTTACAGACGGGTCCGTCTCCTCAATTACCAGCTCCACCGTAGGCGGAAGAGCCAGCGAAACCGGCGAATCCTTCAACAGGATGACCATGACACCCTGAGTATCTTCGGAAATGAACAGCAGCTCTTCGGCAATGGCCTCGCGGTTCAGGCTGTACTGAGTAAAGTCCTCGGTATCCATGAACACGTACTCATCGCCATCGGCGTAGGAAAAGGTGGCTTCCCGGCGGGTAAGGTCGGCCAGGTTGAGCATGTCCGAATCCTTGAAGGTCTCGTCCAGCTTCTGGTTGGTCACCACATCGTACATGCGCATGCGGTAAAGACTGCCGCCAGCCCGGCCCTGGGGCACGGAACGCTCGATGTCCTTTACAAAATACACCCGACCATCATATTCAACGGCGGAATTCTTTTTGATTTCACTGGCTCTGGGCATGTCTTCTGTTTCCGTAAAATTTGGGGTTTTGGGGCTGCTGATATACCACGACTTCGCCCCGGAATCGATAGATCTTAACTAACCAGGGCACGAACATCCGACAGGAAGCGGTCTACCTGCTCATTGGTCGTTGCCCAGGAGCACATCAAGCGGGCACTGCCACCGATAAAGTTGTAAAATCGCCAGCCTTTGGCCCGCAGTGCCGCCTGCAAAGGCTCCGGCATCTCCACGAAAACGCCGTTCACCTGTCTCGGGTAGCGTAGCTGGATACCTGGAAGACCTTCCAGCCCCTCGGCAAGACGCTGGGCACAGGCATTGGCATGGCGGGCATTCTCCAACCACACATCGCCTTCGAGAAGCCCGCACCAGGGTGCCGAGATATAACGCATCTTGGAGGCCAGCTGGCCCGCCTGCTTACAGCGCCACTCGAAATCCTCCGCCAGAGACCGGTTGAAGAACACCACCGCCTCACCAAGCGCCAGGCCGTTCTTGGTGCCGGAAAAACAAAGAACATCGACACCGGCTTTCCAGGTAATTTCCGACGGATGTACATCCAGCGCAGCCACCGCATTGGCGAAGCGGGCGCCATCCATATGGATATTGAGCTTATGGTGATCGGCGACCGCCCGAATGACCCTGAGCTCCTCGGGTGTATAGACCGTCCCGACCTCTGTGGCCTGGGTCAGGCTGAGCGCCTTGGGCTTGGGGTAGTGAATATCGGTCCGCTTGGTCACCAGGTGCTCGATGCTCTCCGGTGTCAGCTTGCCGTTTGCACCCTGCCCCAGAAGCAGCTTGGCACCGTTGGAGGCGTACTCCGGGCCGCCGCATTCATCGGTTTCAATATGGGCCAGCTCGTGGCAGATCACGCTGTGAAACGACTGACCGATCGAGGCCAGGGCCAGAGAATTGGCGGCAGTGCCATTGAACACGAAGTAAACGTCACAGTCGGTATCGAACAGCGTCCTCAGGCCATCCGCCGCCTTTTGCGTCCAGCTGTCCTCGCCGTAGGCTGGTTCATCCATCCGGTTGGCCGCCTCCATGGCTTTCCAGGCCTGCGGGCACACACCGCTGTAGTTGTCGCTGGCAAATTGCTCGGACTGGGACACAACGCGCTCCTGAATTCTGAAAGGAAAGCCTTTAACGTTATAGGAACCACCCATCATTGCCAACTTGCGTTCCATCCCAATTCGGGTGAGGCCGGGGGAATGACAAAGCCCGATACTTTATACTCTTGCCCCTGAAAGCCAGCAGACCAAGGACTCTCCCGCCATGGGGCGCTTCAATATCGCCAGTATTCCCGGCCGGATTATCACCGCCATTATCGCAGTCGCCTGCCTGGCAGGCAGCTACTATGCGATGACGACCGGGCTCAGCCAGCTCACCGAAGCACGGCAACTGGAACGCCTACCAGAAATGCCCGTCGGCGCTTTGACCACAGGCCCCTATGTGATCGCAGGCAAGGTCACGGATCAGTTGGGAACTCTCGAAACGCCCTATTCCAACACCGAGGCGGTCTACTATCGCTACAAACTCGAGGAGGAATATCGCGACTCCGACGGTGATCTGCGTATCCGCACCCTGGATTCCGGCGCCCGCGGCGGCGACTTCCAGCTCAGGGACCAGACCGGCTCAGTCATTGTAGCTCCGGGCAGCGATCTGGAAGAGGTCGAATGGAATCTGGAGCGAACCTATCGCAATCAGTCCGGCCGCAGAATCTACTCGGAGTGGGCGCTCATTCCCGGACACACGGCGCGGGTAATCGGCCAGTACAGCAGCGAAATCGGGGCAGTTACCTTTTATGGCCTCGAAGACTTCAGCCTTCCGGCCATGGTTTCCCGGAACACGCTGACCGTGGACAGTGGCGACCGGTTCTTCGAGGCAGCCATCCGCATTTCCATCGCAACTGGCTTTCTGGCTCTGGGTATCGCGCTGTCCCTTCCGTTGATCAAAGTTCACCGGTTCTGGGTCTATGTTCTGGTAATGGCCATTGCGGTGTCCGGTACGCTCTCGGTGCTTGGCATCAACAAGCTCCGTCAGGAATGGTCTGCCATCGCCGATTTGTATGAGGGCCGATACCAGCACGCCTGGACCAGCCGCCGACTCGCCGCAGCCAGCATTATTGCTGCCCTGTTGCTCTTGTGGTTGTCGATCCGGACCGTCAAGTTCAAGCGCCTGATCGAAGCGGTACCTACCAGCAGCACCCGGGGACTCAGTTTTGGCGTCTCGGAGCTCAAGGCAATTGTGGATGTCGATGAAGACCATCCCCCGCTCAGGGATCCACTAAAAAACGAGAAATGCGTGGCCTTCGACTACAAGGTTGAAGAAAAGCGGGGTTCCGGAAAAAACGAAAAATGGCGGGTTATTGAGCATCGGGAAGAACTAGCGCCTTTCTGGCTGGAGGACAGCGAGGGAAAGGTTCTCGTCCAGCCAGACGGTGCGAAGATCGAATACCCGCAGTACCATTCGGAGCGCCGGGGCGACAGGCGTTACACCGTCCGCTTTCTCGAAACCTTCGTGAACGTCTACTGCCTGGGTTTTGCCGGCCTGGATCGGGGGCAAGGGGCTTTGCGGGCATCGGCCAATATCGACACCATTCTCCAGCAACGCCATGAGCTGTGGCCCAACCTGGAGAAAATCGTAAAGGCGTCTCTGGCCCACGAAAAACAGCTGCTGAAAGCCATTGCCCAGCTACGCAGTGCGGACCCTGTCGAGATGAGTTCGAAGGGCCAGGCCGACAAGCTTATCCAGTTTGAACAGAACGTAACCAATGCCCTCCAGGCCCGGATCGAGGGATATCCGGACCTGAAGAACAATGAGGACATTCAGAAGTTCATGTCGATCATGGCAGAGACGGAAAACTACCTTTCGCTCTTGCGAAACAGCTACACCGAGAGCGCCATGATCTACAACACCCGGATCCAGTCTTTCCCTGACGTGATCCTGGCAAAACTGTTCCGTTTCCGCGAAGCACCGCAGTTCAGTTCGGAAACGTGAGCTAGCCGTTCAGGCCAAGGTGCTCGGCATCCTGCTCGATGCAACGATCCAGCAGCGCCAGATAGTCCGCTTTGGCCTTCAGCTTGGTTTCACGATGGGCGCGCATGTTCAGGGTTTTGAAATGCTGCGCCAGCTCGGTGGCCCGCTCAACCAGCTTGTCCTGGGCAACCACCTCATCCAGGAACCCCGCCTCTACTGCCCCTTCCGGGTTGTATATCTCAGCGTTCACGACCGAACGGTAAAAGTGGGCGGGCGCCAGTCGATGGCGGGCAATTTCAATCCCGGCGTGGTGCATGGTCATGCCGATTGCCACCTCGTTCAAGCCAAGCTTGAAGGGCCCCTCAATACCAATGCGGTGATCCACTGACAGCAGAATGAACGCGCCCTTGGCAATGGCATGGCCGCTACAGGCACCAATAATCGGCAACGGGAATGCGGCCAGACGCCGGGTAAAGCTGGAGCCGGTTTTTACCAGCGCGGCTGCTTCTTTCGGCCCCTTCTGCATTTCTTTCA
>MDTG01064406.1_pt1 | contig 15178 bp, 15 predicted proteins | sample 811421 | NCBI WGS metagenome assembly MDTG01 (sample SAMN05326645, study PRJNA326480) | marine metagenome | isolation source: seawater | place: Pacific Ocean: South East | collected 2011
AAAAAGGAATTGGTCTTTTAGAAGGACTTGGGGATAAGATTCAGTCTTCTTCCTGGCTATTAAAAAAATAAAATGCATATAAAAAATATTTGTTGTATTGGAGCAGGGTATGTAGGAGGGCCAACAATGGCAGTAATTGCACTTAAGTGCCCTCATATAAGTGTTACTGTTGTGGATGCAAATCCTGATAAAATAAAAGCTTGGAACGGACCCTTAGATAAGTTGCCTGTTTATGAGCCAGGCCTTGCTGAGGTGGTTGGTGAGGCTCGCGGCAGAAATCTTTTTTTTTCTGAGGACATCGCCAGAAACATTGAAAAGGCTGAGATGATCTTTATGGCGGTTAATACTCCTACTAAAACTGAAGGAGAAGGTGCAGGGATGGCAGCTGATTTAAGGTATATTGAGGCCTGTGCTCGTGATATTGCTAAATACTCAAAAACAGATAAAATAGTAATTGAAAAATCAACTCTTCCTGTTCGGACAGCAGAAAAAATCAAAGAAATCCTAGAAGAAAATTCTTCTAATATCCATTTTGAAATTCTTTCCAATCCTGAGTTTTTAGCAGAAGGCACCGCCATTCAGGATCTCTTTAAATCAGATAGAGTCCTAATTGGTGGAGATCAGACGGACTCAGGTCAAAACGCGGTCCAGGCATTAGTGAATATCTACGAGAATTGGATCCCAAAAGTGAAAATCTTAACCACCAACGTTTGGTCTTCAGAGCTTGCCAAACTAGCCTCAAATGCTATGCTAGCCCAAAGAATATCATCCATTAACAGTCTTTCTGCACTATGTGAAAAGACTGGAGCCAATATTGATGAGCTTTCTAAAGCCATTGGAATGGACCACCGAATTGGCCCTCACTTTTTAAAGGCCTCTGTTGGTTTTGGAGGGAGCTGTTTTCAAAAGGACATCCTTAATCTAGTTTATCTCTGTAAGTATTATGGCCTTGATGAGGTTGCAGAATACTGGCACCAGGTAGTTAAAATAAATGATTACCAAAAAGACCGTTTTGCTCAAAAAATAATTGAACACTTTGGAGGAGGTTTGACTGGGAAAACTATTGCAATACTTGGTTGGGCTTTTAAGACAAATACAAATGATTCTAGGGAATCAGCTGCTATTTATGTAGCTGAAAAGCTATATGAAGCTGGGGCTAATCTTCAAATTTATGATCCAATGGTCTTGGAAAAGACCATATGGAACGACATAAAAAATTGTTGGGCTAATATTAAAAACTTCACTAAACTCCAAGCTAGAATTTATATTCACCGGTCTTTAGATTTCGTTTTGAGCAGTGATATTGTGGTAATTACAACTGATTGGGATGAATTTAAAGTATTCAATTGGGATAATTTATCTTCGGATGTTATAATTTTTGACGGGAGGTATTTTTTGAAAAAAAATGATAATATTAAAAATTAAGTCAATTGAAAATAATTTTTGAGTCATTTAAAAAATTAAAATATTTACTGAATAAAAGGCAAAAGCGATTTTCAATCTACTTAATCGTTTTTTTGATTTTTGGTATGTTCTTGGAGAGTTTAAGCTTGGCTTCTGTAATCCCGGCTATAACAGCCCTCATTTCTGATGAAAACCCTTTTGCTTATATAAACATAGATCTCATTTCAAATTTGACAAGTAGATTTAATAAAATAGATCTGACGGAAATTGTTTTATTTGGCTTAGTAATAATTTATTTTTTAAAAACGTTATACATGATTTTTTTAACGTATGGCCAGAATAGATTTATATACAATTTATATGCTAGTTTTTCTAAGCAGTTATTGCAATATTATCTAGAGGAATCCTATGCATTTCATTTAAAAAATAACTCTTCAAAGATGGTAAAAAATTTTTTGAGAGAAATTTCAAATTTAGTTGCTTTGACAAAAAGTTTAATCACATTAACAACCGAAATATTTTTGTTTTCATCAATAGTATTAACGGTAATAGTATTAGATCCAATCTCTGCCTTTATAATCGGAGGAACAATGTTTGTTGTTTTTATAACTTTTTCACTTGTAACAAAAAAAAGGATTAATTTTTACTCAGAAAAAAGGGAATATCTTGATACCAAGATTTCAAAAATAGTTACCGAAAGTCTTAATGGAATTAAAGAAATTAAGATAAATAACTTAAAAAATTTCTTTTTAAAGTCTTTTAATGGTTACCAAAACTTAAATTCTCTATATGCTAGAAACTATCATACTATTTTGAGCATACCTAAATTCTTATTTGAATTTACAGCATTATTAAGTTTGATAGTCTTTATCATGATAAATTTATACATGAATGTGAATATAAATGCAATACTTACTTCTACTGGGTTATTTGTTATTGCAGCATTCAAAATTGTTCCATCACTAAACAAAATTCTTAATGGTTTTCAAACGGTAAGATATTATAAAAACTCCTTAGATATTTTTTACAAATATTTGGTAAATACAAAAATCTTGGATGAGAGTTCCATAGAAAAAAATATAAATTTTAGTAAAGAAATAGAATTTAAAAAGTTGTCGTTCTCATATAATAAATCACAAAAAAAAATTCTTTATAACATAAATTTAATTTTAAAAGCAAACACTATTATTGGTATTATGGGTGATTCAGGAACTGGAAAAAGTACTTTTGTTGATATTTTGTCTGGTCTATTATTGCCCACAGATGGATTTTTTGCAGTAGATAATATAGATATTAACTCATACAATATTGCAAGCTGGAAGAAATCGATTGGTTATGTACCACAAAATGTATATTTAGTGGATGACACTTTAAAAAACAATATTGCCTTTGGAATAAATGAAGAGTTGATTGATGAAAGGAGGGTTGAAAATTGCATAAAAATAACAGGGCTCGAAAATTTTGTAAAAAATAAAAAAGAGGGTTTAAACTACTTTGTTGGAGAATTTGGATCTAGACTATCTGGAGGCCAAAGACAAAGAGTTGGAATTGCTCGGGCACTCTATAGGGAACCAAAGCTTTTGATTTTAGACGAGTCAACAGCCTCTTTAGATAAAACAACGGAAAAAAAGATATTTGACACCTTACTAACTCTAAAGAAAAAGGTCACGATTATAGTTATATCTCATGATTTAAATAATTTTTCTATTTGTGATAAAGTTTTGAAAATAGAAAACGGAAATTTAAAAGAACTTAAATTAAAATATGAACTTTAAAATAGGTAAAATAGAATTTGGAAGAAACCTACCACCTGTAATATTAGGAGAGATAGGAATTAATCACGGGGGATCATTAAAAGTAGCTAAGCAAATGATAAAATCTGCTCACGATGCCGGACTTCACATTATAAAACATCAAACACATATCATTGAAGATGAAATGATTCCTCTTGCCAAAGAAACTATACCCGGAAATTCGACTAAGTCCATTTACGAAATTATGAATGAGTGTGCGTTAAATGAGGAGGAGGAATATGAACTTTATCAGTATACAAATTCTCTTGGATTAGAGTTTTTATCTACACCATTTTCGAGAGCGGCAGTCGATAGATTAGAAAAATTTGGAGTTAATGGATACAAAATAGGAAGTGGAGAATGCAATAATCTACCACTTGTAGATTATGTAGCTAATCTTGGCAAACCTATAATTTTGAGCACAGGTATGAATGATTTGAATTCAGTAAAAGCTACAGTAAATACAATAAAGAGTAGAGTACCAATTGCATTATTACATACTACAAATTTATATCCTACTCCTCCTAATCTGGTTCGTTTAGGTGCTATGGAAAAGCTAGCAAATGAATTTCCAAACATTCCATTTGGACTTAGTGACCATACTAAAAATAATTTATCATCACTTGGAGCCATAGCAAAAGGGGCAACAATTATTGAAAGGCATTATACTGATAATAAAAGCAGAAAGGGACCAGATATTTTATGTTCCATGGATGAAAAGGAAGCCCGTCAACTTGTTAAAGATTCATTAGAGTTATTTTCGATGCTGGGTGGTGAAAAAGTGGCAACTAAAGAGGAAGAGGTTACAATTAATTTTGCATTTTCATCGGTTGTTTCCATTAAAGAAATTAAAAGAGGTGACATTTTAAGTCGAGAAAATATCTGGGTTAAAAGACCAGGCACAGGACAAATTAAAGCAAGTGAGTTTGAAAAATTAATAGGTAAAAAAGCGATAAGAGATATTAAAAATAATACTCAGTTAAAATTAAATGACTTTAGTTAGAATTAATGAAAAATAAGTTTTTTAAAAAAATAGATCTTTCAGATTTAGATAGAAATAATAATTGGCGATTAAAAATCGCCGAGAAGCATAGAATTTCCTCAAATAAAATTATATCAAAATGTAAAAAAATCTCCATCTGTCCAGTTTGTGATTCGAAACAAAGAAGTATTTACACAGTAGTTTTTGGCTTTACATATTTTAACTGTAATAATTGTAATCATTTATATAGTGGTCTTATTCCCTCTGCAGAAGCTTTAAAATCACTTTATGCTGAGACAGAAGATAATTCAAATGTTGAATCAGTCCAAAGAGAAATTTATGCAAACGAAAAATATTTTGACAAGAGGTTAAAAGAAATTGCTTATCCAAAAGCAAAATTTGTTTCAGAAAATATTGATGAACGTGGTCTATGGATAGATTTAGGAGCAGGAGTTGGAGATTTATTACTTGCAGCTCAAAAATTTAAATGGGAAACTCTAGGTTACGAAAGTGATAAATTACAGGTTGATTTTGCTAAAAATAAAGGCGTAAAAATGATTGAAAAATATCTTGATTTATCCAACCCATTAGCTGAGATAAAACAAGCAAAAATAGTCTCTTTGATTAATGTTTTAGAGCATCTAGAAAATCCAAAAGAAACTATAATTAATATCTCTGAAAGTCTAAATCGTGGAGCATATTTTTTATTTGAAGTTCCTCGTTTCCCCTCTTTAAGTAGTTTTGCAAATAAATGTTTTCCAGAAACTAGTGCAAGAAATATATATTCACCGGACCACCTTCACCTTTTTTCTGATAATTCAATAAGTTTAATTTTGGAACTAGCTGGACTTACAAAAAAATCAGCTTGGTACTTTGGTCAAGATATGTATGAAGTATTTGGGAATATTGCTTGCAATGCGGATACAGAACTCGACTCTCCCTTTCATAATATTTTACCCCTAATTAATGACTTACAGAAAGTAGTTGATTCAAATAAATTATCTGATACCATGTTAATGCTAGTACAAAAAAAATGAAAAGAATTGCTTTTTTGACTGGTACTAGAGCAGATTTTGGTAAAATAAAATCACTTATTAGTATTTTGAATTCTAGTAAAGATTTTAAAAGTCACATTTTTGTAACGGGTATGCACTTAGATCCTAAATATGGATATACCGTTGAAGAAATATATAAATCTGGTTTTAAAAATATATATGAATTTAATAATAATAATATTCACAAACCTCTTGAAATGGACATTATATTGTCAAATACAATTGCCGGGTTTTCAAACTATGTAAGAGGTCTAAGACCAGATATGATAATTATTCACGGTGATAGAGTTGAAGCTTTAGCTGGAGCAATAGTTGGATCTTTGAATAATATTTTAACAGCGCATATTGAAGGTGGTGAATTGTCAGGAACAATTGACGAACTTATAAGACACTCAGTTAGTAAACTTTCTCATATACATTTTGTATCTAACAATAAAGCTAAAAATAGATTGAATCAAATGGGAGAATTACTTGATTCTATATTTGTTATAGGTTCTCCAGATGTTGATTTGATGAATTCTCACAACCTCCCTAAATTATCAAAAGTTAGGTCTAGGTATGAAATAGATTTTGAGGAGTATGCAATAGTAATATTACATCCAGTAACAACTGAAATAAAATACTTAGAAAAACAGACAAAACTTTTTTTCGATGTTATCGAAAAATCCCAAAAAAAATATGTAGTAATTTTTCCAAATAATGATCTAGGAAATGAAATTATAATTGATCGAATAAACAAAATTAAATCAAAAAAAATTAAAGTTTTCCCATCATTAAGGTTTGAATATTTTCTAACACTATTAAAGAATGCTTTATTTATTATTGGAAATTCAAGCACTGGGATTCGTGAAGCAGGTTATTTTAATGTGCCGTGTATAAATGTGGGAAATAGACAAACAAATAGATCTCTTTCTAAACACATTATAAATGTTGATTTTCATTCAGCTAGTATTTTAGAATCAATTGAAAACATTACTAATTTCAAGAGTAATATTGAGCCTAAAGAAGAATTTGGTATAGGAAAGAGTGATAAAGAATTTTTAAGTATATTAAAATCAGAAATGCTTTGGAAAACTAATCTTCAAAAGCAATTTCAAGATATTTAGAAATGTTTAAAGGACAACGAGTGCTTTCAATTATTCCAGCAAGAGAAGGATCGAAAGGACTTCCAAATAAAAACTTTATTGAGTTAGGAGGTAATCCACTAATTTACTGGACCATAAAGTCTAGCTTAAACTGTAAATTTATAGATGATTCTCTAATCACATCGGATTCTGGTCAAATTTTAGATTTTGCTAAACAATTTGACGTAATATTAAAAAAAAGACCGGTTGAATTTGCTGGTGATAATATTAGTATGGTTGAAGTTTTATTTAATTTATTCGAAATGGAACCAAAGCTTAAAGAAGAATATACTTACTTTACGTTACTTCAGCCAACTTCCCCGCTAAGAACAGAAAAGCATATTTGCGATTCATTTTTACAACTTGAAAAAAATAAGATTGCAGATTCATTAATAAGTGTTACTAAAGTTGATAATGGAAGTTTAAAAAATTTAGTTCTCGGAGAAAGTGGATACATTGAGGAAATAGATACAAAAGGTTTTTTTTCTATGAATAGACAACAACTTCCTTTAGTTTTAAAACCAAATGGAGCTATTTATACCATGAAAGTTCATGAATTTCTATCAGCTGGTAAATTAATTTCTAATAAAACAATCCCTTTTGAAATGAAAATTGAAGATTCTCATGATATAGACACATTGGAAGATTATCACTTGGTAAGTAATTTATTCAAATTAACTTGAAGAAAAAAATAATCATTATCACATCAAATGCTCTTAGGCATCAGTTTTTTTCTGAACAAATTTGCAGAAAATTCGATGTAAAAGAAGTTTTTATTGAGGGAGATTTTACCAAAAATAATTATTTTAATTCTTTTTCTGATGATATTGTTAAAAGACATTTTGAATTACGACATAATTCTGAATTAGACTTCTTTTTTGACAATTATGATCTACTTTATACAAAGTCAATTATTGTTGAAAAAGGATACGTAAGTACTACTTCTTTTTTAAAAAGGTTAAAAAAAGTTCAACCTGAATTGATAGTGACTTATGGTTGTAGTATAATTAGAGGGCCAATTTTAGATATCTTTAAAGATAAAATAATTAATATTCACTTAGGAATTTCACCCTATTATAAAGGGTCAGGAACAAATTTCCATGCACTAGTAAATAATGATTTCAAATACTTTGGATATTCAATAATTTTCATGAATGAAAAAATCGATGATGGAGAGATAATTCATCAAAGGCAAGCAGATTATTTTGAACATGATACCCCTCATACTTTAGGAAATAGGCTAATTAAAAAAATGACCTTTGATACCATAAAATTAATTGAAAATTTTAATCGAATTACAAGGAAAAAATCTCCCTCTAATCTAATTAGAGAAAAAATCTACAAAAGAATAGATTCAAATGAAAAAACAGTTTCAAAACTTTATATAGACTTTAATAAAAATCTAAAGTACTATCTAAAGACCGATAAGAAAGATAGAAAAATCAAGCTTATTACTCAAAGGTTCATTAGATGAAAATAATCATGTACCATTATGTTAGGCCTAAGGAAAACTCAAAGTTGAGATATCTTGACTTAGAAGATTTTAGGGCGCAATTATCTTACTTTGAAAAACATTTTGGGTTTATAAGCATTGAAGAATTTAAATATAATATTTTAAATAATATTCAATCCAATAAAGTATTACTAACCTTTGATGATGGGCTAAAGGATCATTACAAATATGTATTACCTGAATTGTCAAAAAGGCAAGTATCAGCATTTTTTTTTATTCCAAGTTCTATTTTTGATCAGAGAAAGATATTAAATGTTCACAAGATTCATTATCTAATTTCAATAGTCGACACAACTTTATTGTTACGATTAATTAAGAAAAAAATAAAAAATAATTCTATTTTAACAAGTTCTCTAGACAAAGAAATTTATTCTTATTCTAAACATGAAAAAAATGAATTAGTTATTAAGAAACTTCTTAATTACACTTTGCCTTTTGAACAATCAAATGAAATAACAGAAGAATTGTTTGATGAATTAAAACTTGGTAATGGATTATTTAATTCTTTATATCTAAATGAAAAAGAAGTTATGGAATTGAAAAATGGTGGACAAGTTATTGGATCACATGCTTTTGATCATCAAGTTTTAAGTAGTTTATCTAAAAAACAGCAAGATTCTCAAATAAATCATTCAATCAAATTTTTAAAAAAATACATGCCTGAAGATTTAAAAATTTTTTGTTTTCCATATGGTTACAAAATGTCTTATAATGAAAGAACACTAGAACTATTAAAAAAATATAAATTCGATTATGCTTTTGTTTTTGACAATAAAGAAAACACACATTTTAATAGACTTGAATTGTCAAGACTAGATTGCAATAAATTCTAAACATGCTTAATAATAAATCCCTTTTAATTACCGGCGGTACCGGATCACTTGGCAAAGCTCTTACCAAAAAGATTTTAAATAAATACCCAAATATTAAAAGATTGGTTATTTTTTCAAGAGACGAACAAAAACAATTTTTAATGAGTCAAGAATTTCCTGAATCAAAATATCCTAACATAAGATATTTTATAGGAGATATTCGAGATTATTCAAGATTAAAACGCGCACTAAATAATATTGATTTTGTTATTCATACTGCTGCCATGAAACACGTGCCAATCGCAGAATATAATCCGATGGAATGTGTTAAGACTAATATCCTAGGAGCTGAAAATTTGATAAACGCATGCCTAACAAAGAATGTTAAAAAACTAATAGCACTCTCCACTGATAAAGCAGCTGCACCAATTAATTTGTATGGAGCTACAAAGTTAACTTCTGATAAACTATTTATAGCTGCAAATAATATAAAAGGATCAAGTGAAATTAAATTTTCAGTAGTCCGTTATGGAAATGTGATGGGTTCTAATGGATCTGTAATACCTTATTTTATATCAATAAAAGACAGAGGTGAGTTCCCCATTACAGATCCAAATATGACAAGGTTTAATATCACTATTGAAGAAGGAGTTAATCTAGTTTTACATGCTCTGCAAAATGCATGGGGAGGTGAAATTTTTGTTCCTAAAATTCCATCATATAAAATAACTGATTTAGCAAAAGCAATTTCACCATCCAACAAACACAAAATAGTTGGTATTCGACCTGGGGAAAAAATTCATGAAGAAATGATAACAAGTTCTGATTCATTTCACACTTATGATTTAGGAAAACATTATGTAATACTTCCCTCAGTGCCTGTTTGGAATACTGAGCATTATATTTCAGAATTTAATGCAATGAAAGTAAACGATGGATTTAATTATAATTCGGGTCAGAATGAGTATTTTCTAACTGTGGATGAATTAAGGATATTGGTAAATAATCTTGTTTAAAATTTAAAATATTTTATGAAACCTATCCCCTATGGAAAACATGAAATTAACAAAGAAGACATCGAATCTGTAGTTGATGTTTTAAAAAGTGATTTCTTAACTCAAGGGCCTAGGGTTGAAGAATTTGAAATGAAATTTGCTGCTTATGTTGGTTCAAAGTATGCAGTTGCGGTTTCAAATGGAACAGCTGCCCTTCATTTAGCTGCACTTTCTTTAGGGGTAAGAAAAGGGACTAAAATAATCACATCACCAATTAGTTTTGTAGCTACAGCAAATTGTATTGAATATTGTGGAGGAGAAATAACCTTTTGTGATATTGACCCGGAAACTTTATGTATGGATATAAGAGCACTAAAAAATATTTTAGAGAAGTCACCTAAGGGAACTTATCAAGGAGTAATTCCAGTTGATTTTGCAGGCTATCCAATTCAAATGGATCAAATACGTTCAATAGCTAATGAATACAAATTATGGATATTAGAGGATTCTTGCCATGCGCCAGGAGGGTATTTTATTGACAATAAAGGAGTAAATCAAAACTGTGGTAATGGATCTTATGCCGATGCAGCAATTTTTTCTTTTCATCCGGTAAAGCACATAGCCTGTGGAGAAGGTGGTATGGTAACTACAAACGATCAAAAAATTTATAATAAATTAAAATTATACAGATCACATGGAATCACAAAAGATTCAAATAAATTAAATTATAATTATGACGATTGGTATTATGAAATGCAAACTTTAGGGTACAACTATCGATTATCTGACATTCAATGTGCTTTAGGTATTTCTCAATTGAAAAAAGCTAAGCTGAACATAGAAAAAAGGAAGTATTTGGCAGAGCGATACATTAGAGCCTTTAGGCCATTAAAAAATGAAATATTTTTTCAAAAAAAATGTATTGGTCATGCCTATCATCTTTTTGTAATTCATGTAAATAAAAGGAAAGATTTATTTTATTATTTAAAAGAAAAAAAGATTAATTGTCAAGTACACTACATACCAATTCATAAGCATCCATATTATAAAAAAAAATATGGAGTGAAAAAATTCAAAAATTCTGAAAATCACTATGCAAAGTGTCTTAGTTTACCACTATATCCAACTTTAAAAGAAGATGAGCAGGATTACGTAATTAAATCAATATTTGAATTTTATGAGTAAAATATTAGCATTGATACCTGCAAGAGGTGGTAGTAAAAGGATAATTAAGAAAAATATCAAATTTTTTTTAGGCTTTCCAATTATAAAATATAGCATAGATGCGGCTTATAATTCTAAATTATTTGATGAGATAATGGTTTCTACTGATGATAAGGAAATAGAAAAAGTCTCAATAGAAAATAAAGCTTTAGTGCCTTTTTTAAGAAGTAAAAAAAACTCTAATGATTATTCAACAACCACTGATGTAATTTTAGAGGTAATAAATCAGTATAAATTACAAGGGAAACACTTTGATTATATTTGCTGTATCTACCCAGCAGCTCCACTTATATGCTATAATAAAATAATTGAAGGATATAAATTATTAAGAAGAGATAGTTTTAACACCGTATTGCCATTAGTAAAATATAGTACACCTATTCAAAGAGCACTTAAATTTAAGGGTCAGAAAATTGTTTTAAGTGATGATTCTTATATAAATAAACGATCACAGGATTTAGAGGAAAAATTTTATGATGCAGGTCAGTTCTATTGGATTCAAACCGAGTCTTTTTTAAAAGAGAAAAAGATTTTTTCAAAAAATTCCGGTGCTATAATACTTTCAGAATTTGAATCTCAAGATATCGATAATGAAATTGATTGGAAAATGGCAGAAATTAAATTTAAATTCAAAAAAGGGATTTTATGAAATATTGTAAAAAATGTTTGTTTCCTGACACAAAGCCAGATTTATTTTTTAATGATGACGGTATATGTAGTGCTTGTTTAACTTCATCAAAAAAGTTTAACAATATTAATTGGGAAGAAAAAAAGCAAGAGTTTGACGATATTATAAAAACATATAAGAAGGATGATATGGGTTATGATTGTATTATTCCTGTAAGCGGTGGTAAAGACAGTACATATCAAACTTACTTTATTAAAGAAGTTTATGGTCTCAACCCTCTCTGCATTTGTTTTGAAACAACATATGAATCAGAATTAGGCAGAAATAATCTTGAAAATATTTCAAAAATGGGAGTTGATCTAATAAAATTTAACAAAAACCCAAATGTTTACAAGAAAATGGTTATTGAGGGATTTAAAACAGTAGGTGATGAAATGTGGCCAAACCACATTGGAATTTTCACCATTCCAGTAATGTTTGCTGTTAAATTGAAAATTCCATTAATCATCTGGGGCGAAAATTCTCAAATGGAATATGGTGGCCCAAATTTAAAATCAACAAAAAGTAACATACTTAATAGACAATGGTTAGAGGAGTTTGGAGGACTTTTAGGTTATAGAATTGAAGATATGATTGGAGTTGACGGTATTACAAAAAAAGATTTAACCCCTTACTTTTATCCACCTGATGATGAAATAAATAATGTTGGAGTAAAGGGTATTTTTTTAGGAAGCTATTTTTTTTGGGACGCAAGAAAACAATTAGAGATAATAAAGAAAAAAGGTTTCAGAGTAAAGGATGATGGTCCTGTTGAAGGAACTTACACCAATTACGAAAATCTAGATGAAAAAACACATGGTCTACATGATTATCTCAAATATGTTAAATATGGTTTTGGAAGAGCAACTGACCATGCTAATTTAGATATTAGAAATAAAAGATTTTCAAGAGATGAGGCATTGAGGCTTGTCAAAGAATATGATGGCAAATATCCCCATAAAGCAATTAAGGATTTTATAGATTATTCTGGCTTAACAAAAACTGAAATTGATAAAATAATAGATAGCTTTACAAATCCTATTTTATTTAAACAAAATGAAGATGGAGACTTTTTGAGAGATGATGATTTTAATTTAGTCCCTAACTTTCAAATTATTTAGTTTGGTAGCAATTATTGATTATGGTTTAGGGAATTTATATTCAGTTAAAAAATCATTAGATAAAATTGGGATTGCATCTGTAATAACAAGAGAATCAAAGGATATTAAGATGTCTGATTACATAATATTGCCTGGTGTTGGCTCATTTAAACAAGGCATGTATAATTTGAAAAAATACGACCTTATAGATACATTATATAATCAAGTGATTATTGAAAAAAAAAAGTTTTTAGGCATTTGTTTGGGCTTTCAACTTATTTTTGAAACGGGAACTGAAAATGGTTTTCATAGTGGACTTGGTTGGATTAAAGGGGAGGTAATAAAGATAGAGTCAGATCTTACAATCCCACATACGGGCTGGAATAATATCAGAAAATCTGAAGAAAAAAATTACATTGACTCTTTAGAAAACAATTTTTACTTTGTTCATAGTTATCATGTCAAGCCATATGATTTAAGTATAATTGACTCATATGTATATCACGGATTAGAACTTGTTTCTTCAATTAAGAAAAATAATATTTTTGGAGTACAGTTTCATCCTGAAAAAAGCCAAGAAGCTGGGCTGAAATTACTCAAAGAGTTTTTCGAATTATGTTAAAAAAGAGAATAATTCCTGTTTTAACTTTTGATGGAAGAAGTCTTGTAAAAACAATCCAATTTTCAAAAACCAGAACTATTGGAAATCCCATACAAACCTCAAGAGTTTTTAATGCAAGAAATGTTGATGAACTTGTATTTACTGATATTAAGGCAACGATTGAAAAAAGAAAGATTAACCTTCAATTAGTTAAAAGAATTATTAATGAATGTTATATGCCTATAACTATCGGAGGAGGAATAAAATCATTAGAAGACATATCAAACCTTCTTAATATTGGCGCAGATAAGATTCTTCTTAATGATGTATTAATTAGTAATCCAAAGTTTGTATCAAATGCAGTCAATTATTTTGGAAGTCAATGTATATCTGCATCTGTTGACGTATATAAATCCAATGAGCAATATTTTATTAGAAACAACTATAATAAAAAATTGTTGGCTTCTGAATTTATAAAAAAAATTAAAAAATTAAACGTTGGGGAGGTAATTCTTAATTCAGTTCATTGTGATGGAATGATGGGAGGATTTGATTTGATAATTTGGAAATTGTTTTCTAGTGAATTTGATTGTCCTGTTATAAATGTTGGTGGAGCTGGGAATTTAAAACATTTTGAAGATCTATATAGATCTGGTTTTGACGGTGATGTCGGCGTATCGAGCCTTTTCAATTTTACACAATATACTCCCAATGATGTAAAAGGAGTACTTAGTAAAATCGATATTCCAGTCAGATTAGATTGAGATTAATTGTCAGATCAAGTAATTTAATCACGTAACCATTTTTAATTTCTAATAATTTCTTGGCCTAAAAAATATAATTCCCTAAAGGAAAATGACATTGATTTAAATGATTATTCAATTACTCCTATTCGATATGAGGATAGGTTCCAAATAATGCAATGGAGAAACGATCAGATATATCATTTAAGACAAAATAAAAGATTATCAAAAAAAGAACAAGATAATTACTTCAATAATATTGTTTTTAAACTTTTTAGTAATGAAAAGCCTAATCAAATATTGTTTTCTTTTTTTTGTAAACAAAAATTAGCTGGATATGGAGGACTTGTCCATATTGATTGGAGTATAATGTCTGCTGAAATTTCATTCGTAATAAAAACATCAGATGAAAAAAAATACTTTAATCAATATTGGGATAATTTCTTAGAACTTATTTCAAGAGTCGCATTTAATGATTTGGGGCTTGAAAAAATTTATACGTACTCCTTTGACATAAGACCAAAATTATATAATTCGCTAAGAAAAATGAATTTTCTTTTTAATAAAGAAATCAAAAATCAAATCAGGATCAATAATAAAAGAATTAGTGCTTTAATCTATAATTGTTATAATTATAATCTATTTTTCCTAAATGAAGTAAAAAGTGAAAACAGTCAACTTTTATTCAAATGGGCAAATGATCTAGAAAGGATTAATAACTCTTTTAATAACAAACCAATTGATTGGGAAACTCATAGTAAATGGTTCTCAAAGAAGATTTCATCAAAGAGAACAAAAATTTTTATTTTTTTTAAAGAACAAATTCCTATTGGTCAAATAAGATTTGATTTTGATGGAAGATATTGGGAGATTGATTATTCCATAGACAAAAATTATAGAGCGAAAGGTTATGGTAAAGCTATTGTTCTACTTGGAATAAATAAAATGAATAAATTTAATAATTTCAAAGCTAGAGTAAAGAGTTTTAATTTAGCATCAAAGAAAATTTTTATGGATTTAAAATTTAAATTCAAGGTGAATAAGGAGGATGGCATCATAAACTTTTATAAAAAAAACATTAAAGATGAAAACAATTATAATTCTTTCTAAAAAATCTTGGCATACTAACTTATCAAAAAATCTATCTGAAAAGTTTGAAAAATTT
>MDTG01367153.1_pt1 | contig 15178 bp, 15 predicted proteins | sample 811421 | NCBI WGS metagenome assembly MDTG01 (sample SAMN05326645, study PRJNA326480) | marine metagenome | isolation source: seawater | place: Pacific Ocean: South East | collected 2011
CATCGCCTTTGAGCTCGCTTTTAAACAAGGCGACCACCTCGGCCCGATTCGCTGCGTTCACCACCAAGAGGTAGCGGTCCGCAAAACCATAAACCAACAGGTCTTCGATGATGCCACCAGCCGTATTGAGGAGGCAGGTATACAGTGCCCGGCCCGGGGCTGCCTTGCCGATGTCTCCAGCCAGTTGGGATTGCAGAAAGGCAGCAGCATCCGATCCGGTGAACCAGAGTTCTCCCATGTGGCTCACGTCAAACAGCCCCACATTCTCGCGCACGGCCGCATGCTCCACACGCAAACCAGCATACTGTACCGGCATTTCATAACCGGCAAAGGGGACCATTTTTCCGCCCGCAGCGACGTGGACGTCGTGCAAAGGTGTTCTGAGCAAGGATTCAACCGCTTCCATGAGGCTAAAGTAGCCGGGCACGTGCCCGTGAATGCGCCATTCCCTACAGATTTATCCCCGCCTTTGTCCTCGTGTGCCGACATTGCGTTTGTGCAACGAGACGTCATCCTCGCAGACAGGGCCACCACGGCCATAGAGCGCATCATCCGCCAACTCCAAGGCGCTTCCCTGATCGGTGCGGAACGGGCGAAGGACGAGATTGTGAACCGAATCCGGGGACTGGCATCCAATGCCATGCCCGCCGATGCGCGTAAGGCGCGTTTTGAGGCCATTGCCGATGACATCTGGAGCGTCCTTGCGCACAATCACCGCATCTATTACCTGGTGGAAGCCGAAAGGGTGGTGGTGCTCGATGTCATTCTAGACGCGGAAATCCACTCGGTGGAAGCGGAATGATCCAGCGGCTGGCCTCCGGCCCGCAATGCAGCAACAAGTCCATCACGGACAATTCCCCAAAATCCACCCCGCTTCGTCCTGTCCAGATGTGGGGCCACGGCCGCAATGCACGGTCGGATTGGGCTTTCCACCTCGCGTCGTTCGCTTCGTGAGTGAATTCTGAACGGTCCACAGAATCCGCCTCGCCATGTTGAGGAACCTGGCACTTCAGCCATTCGGCAGACCAACGCAGGGTCTCCTGGTTCCATTCTCCCAAAGATTTCGGCCCGCGGCGAAACAAGACCTCCAATTCTGGCGCCATCTCCTCGAAATAAGGCGCCGCACCATACGCCGTCCTCACGGCCCGCCACAGCTTGTCTGCATCGGCAACCACCCGCGACGTTTCCGCTTGCGGCCGCGGCATGCCTCCGCGACGCTCCACAGGAATGGTCAATGATGCGGGACCCGAAGCCGTGGCGAGTACGATGCGGTTTCGGAAGGTCCGTTTGGGATAGTGTTCCCCGATGTCCAAACGCGCACCTTCGGCCAGACTCGCACACCACCAGTGCACTGGTGGAAAGGGCCGAAGGGGGAGAAGGATATCGGGCAAACGCTCAGCGCACCAGCTTGAACATGCGGTCCCAACGAATGCCGGACTCGCCATGCTGGGCCTCGTTCATCTTGCTGAACCAAGTGAAGGCCGCCCGGCCAACCACGTGATCCTCGGGCACAAACCCCCAATACCGGCTGTCCGCCGAACTGTGGCGGTTGTCGCCCATCATCCAGTAGTAGCCCTGCTCGAACGTGTATTCGCTGACGGCCTCTCCATCGATGTAGACGGCATCTCCTTCGACGCGCAGGTTGTGGCCTTCGTAAGCCGTGATCACCCGCTCGTACAGCGCCAGGTTTCGCGGAGTGAGGGGCAAAGTCTCGCCTGCCGCCGGCAAATGAATGGGGCCATAGTTGTCGAGGTCCCAACTGGAGAAATCAAACGTGTTGGTGTTGGGGTACATGTCCAATGTTCCGCGGCGCGAGGTCGGGTCGTATGGCTGCACTTCTGCCACAAGGCCTTGCGCCAGGAGCGTGGCCGACTCATCCGATCTGAGCGCCATGAAGTAGGTGCCGCCCGGGCCCTTGCCTTGGATGTCAATGTCAGTCAACCCGAAGCGCTCCCGGATGACCTTGAGATCTGCCTCGCGCTTGAGCCGTACGAGGTAATTGAACTGCAAACCCGCTGGAGAGGGAACGACCTCACCATTGATGACCAGCTCCCGGTTCACGATGGACAGGTCTTCACCGGGCAAGCCCACACATCGCTTCACATAGTGTTCCTTCTTGTCGACGGGACGGGCCTTGATGCCGTGGGACCGACTCCAATCCTTTCTGGCCATCGCATTGAACTTGGCTGGCTCGGTCTCATAGGCCACCACATCACCACCGGCAAAGCCGATGGCCCGCTGGCGAAGAAGGGCATGGTAGTCGTGTCCGGCGAGATAAGAATCCACCACCACCGTGTCTCCGTTGGGAAAGTTGAACACCACCGCATCGTAGCGGTCCACCTCACCAAATCCGGGGAGACGCATGTAGGGCAGCTCTACCCATTCCAAGTAGCTCGAACGCAGGTTCGTTCCCGGCAAGGCATTGTGAACGAAGGGCATGGACAATGGCACCTCCGGCACCTTTGGACCATAGCTCATCTTGCTGACCACCAAGTAATCACCCACGAGCATGCTGTCCTCCATGGAGGCCGTGGGAATCATGAAGGCTTCGAACACATAGCCACGGAGCAGGGAAGCCACGACTGTAGCCCACAGGATGGCCTCGCTCCATTCGCGGGCCATGCCTTTTTTCTTGCCGTCCCAATCCCGAGGGCCCACATAGGTGTCTTGCCCACCAAACGCGAGCGTGACCAAACCCACCCAAGGCAGCGCGCCCATCAGCCACTGCTGCGCCGTGGAGCGCTTCCCGAACGCGATGCCGGTCTCCACGTGAAGGATGGTGAACATGATGAGGTTGGGGCCCGGAAAAATGAGCCCGATCCACCAGTGCTTTGGACGCTTCAGCAGCGTGAGCCAGGTCCAGTAATTCAATCCGGGCACAGCGCCATGCCATGCTGTCAATCCCGCACGCTGAAACAGCCGTGGCAGGGTGACCATGTGGATCAGCGGAAGAAGCAGGAGCAGGAGGAGAGGAACCGACATGAGCTCAGGGATGGTGAGGCAATATCAACCCCAAACGTCTTCCATGCTGTGAATCTTGTCAAACGGCGGGGCTTGAACAACCAGCCATTCGGCGCAGAGAACCGCTCCTTTGGCGAACCCAGACCGGTTCTTTGCGGAGTGGGAGAGGGAAATGCGGTCCACCTCGTTTTGCCACACCACTTCGTGTGTGCCCGGCACACCTGGCAAGCGCTGGGCGTGAATGGGGACGACAGGGGCACCGCGCCCCTGCAGGTCCTCACCGATGGCCAGGGCTGTGCCGCTTGGCGCATCCACTTTGAGCGTGTGGTGCACTTCTTCGACGTGAATGGACCAAGCGGATTCGGCCAAAGTCTCCTGCACCGCAACCAACGCTTTTCGGAAAAGGTGAATGCCCACCGAGAAATTGGGCGCCCAGAGCATGGGGTGACCCGCTTCCTTGACCGCCTGCTCCACTTCTTCACGGTATTGGAGCCACCCAGTTGTTCCGCTCACCAGGGGCAGGTTGCGCTCGCGGCACGCCCGGAACACCCCCGTGGCCGCCTCCGGGGTGGTGAAATCGATGGCCACATCGGCATCCGGCCAATCCGCAGCCGCAACCTCCTCGCGGCCCCAAAGCCCGATGACCTCGTGTCCCCGGGATTCGGCCGCCGCTTTGACAGACTTGCCCATCCGGCCTCGGCCGAGCACCACAATGCGAAGGGGAGAAGAACCGTTCATCGGCGGCTTTCGTGTTGGGAACGGGACATCAGCGGGCGGGTCAGCTTAAGGCCCACGACGGGACCCGTCTGTGGGGTCCAGCTCAAATCCTCGGAGACATCGAACCCCAGAAGATGGGCATCCACATGGGCATCGACCACCTGTGCTCCCCACAACAGGACAAACGTGAGGATGCTCTGCTCGAGGTTGGACCGATGAAAGTCCCTGCGTTCCAAAACCCCGGCAGCGTCGAATTCCGTCTCATACACCGTGGACGGATCGTCATCGGTCAGGGCCACATAGCCATCGCGGTACCCCTTGTACGCGGAGCCCTCGGTCTGGATGTAGTATCCGCTCACACCCAGCGCCCCATAAACGAGGGGCACCTTCCACCATTTCCCGTTGTTGACCTGGCCCCATCCGGGCAGGACGGCGCTGTGCCATGTGGTACGTGAAATGCGGTCTGCATCTTCTTCCTGAGACCAGGAGGTTGCCCATCCGAGACTCAGCATCAGGAGCGCGAAAAGGCGCATGGGCATCAGCGCGCGCCTAGATCGTCCAAGAGCTGCTGAAGGTCTTCGGCATCTTGGAAGTACAACTCGATGCGGCCAGCCCCATCGCCCTTGGCTTTGAGGTCCAAAGTGCGGCCTTCAAAGCGGCTTCGCAGGTGGGCCCGCATGGTTTGCATCTGCAAGCTCAATGCAGCCGCAGACGACTTTTTTCCGGGCTTTCGGCCCACGATTTCACTGGCTTCACGTTCGGTTTGGCGAACGTTCAAGCCTTTCTCCAGAATGCGGCGGAACAAGGCCTTCTGGTTCTTGAGTTCCTGGAGCCCTGCCAGCACGCGGGCATGGCCGAAACTCAGATGCCCTTCCGCCACCGACTGCTGGATGATGGCGGGCAATCCCAGCAACCGGATGTAGTTGGAAACGGTGGAACGCTGCTTGCCCACGCGGGAGGCCAACTCCTCCTGCGTCAATGCGCATTCCTCCATGAGTCGGCGGAAGCTGATGGCCACCTCGATGGCGTCGAGGTCCTCCCGCTGGATGTTTTCGACCAACGCCATCTCCAGCATTTCCTGGTCGTTGGCTTCCCGCACATACGCGGGAACCTTGTCGAGGCCGGCCAACTGCGAGGCCCGAAACCGACGCTCACCGGAAATCAATTGGTACTTGGCAGCACTGACCCGTCGAACCGTCAGCGGCTGGATGATGCCAAGCGTCCGAATGCTGTCGGCCAACTCGCTGAGGGCAAACGGCTCAAATGTTCGCCGCGGCTGGTCGGGATTGGCCTCAATCGCACTGATCGGCAGGAGGGCCACCCGGCCCGCCATGTCCAATGCCGGGGCGTCCATGGACTTGGATCCTTTGGGGCCCAAAGACATGGACACACCCGAGGTGTCAGATGCCTGCCCCACCTGCTGGGCTTGCAGCAAAGCGCTCAAGCCCTTGCCGAGGGCGGGCTTCTTGTTTCCCTTCTTGGCCATGGCGACCGAATCAGTTCAATTCAGGCTTGACCTCGGCAGTGGGCAGGGCTCCGTCTTCATCCAAGAACTTCTCGGCGTTGGGCACCTTGGTGAGGTCGTTCTTCTGCAGGATTTCCCGGGCGAGGTTCAGGTAATTGATGGCCCCTTTGCAAGAGGCATCGTGCATGACAATGGTTTCGCCGTGGCTGGGGGCCTCACCCAGCCGGGTATTCCGGTGAATGAGGGTGTCGAAGACCAACTCCCGGAAGTGCATCCGCACCTCTTCGACCACCTGATTGGACAGCCGGAGACGGGTGTCGTACATCGTCAGGAGGATGCCTTCAATGCCAAGGCGTGGATTGAGTCCGCCCTGAACGATCTTGATGGTGTTCAGCAACTTGCCCAGTCCTTCGAGGGCGAAATACTCGCATTGTACCGGGATAACCACGCTGTCTGCAGCGGAGAGCGCATTGAGGGTGATGAGTCCCAGCGAGGGCGAGCAGTCAATCAAAATGAAGTCGAAGTCGTCACGGAGGGGCTCCAACGCCTTGCGCATCCGTTGCTCCCGTTCTGCCTCCCCAATCAATTCGATTTCCGCACCAACGAGGTCAATGTGGGAGGGCAACAACCAGAGGTTGGGGTTGCCCGTTTCCACAATGGCCGCCTTGGCGTCTGCGTCGGAGACGAGGCACTCGTAGGTGCCGCTCTCCACAGCCTTGGGATCCACCCCGACACCGGAGCTGCTGTTGGCCTGCGGATCTGCATCCACAAGGAGGGTGCGGTACTCCAATGCTCCAAGGCTGGCACCGAGGTTGATGGCCGTCGTCGTCTTTCCGACGCCGCCTTTCTGGTTTGCGATGGCGATGATTTTGCCCATGATCAAAACGGGATGTCCAGCACTTCAGTAATGCCGGGAAGGTGAAGTTGACCTCCTGCCGATTCCACACACTGCTTGGCTTCAGCCGTGTCGATGGCGATGGGAGGGAAGGTGTCATAGTGCATGCCAACCACTTGGCGGCAATTCAGCATGTCCATGGCCGCCGGCACATCGGCGTAACCCATGGTAAAGGTTCCGCCAATCGGCAGGATGGCCACGTCTGGCGTCCACAATCGGCCGACCAGTTCGAATTCTGTCGACAGGGCAGTATCCCCAGCGTGGTAAACACAGGTGCCGCAACATTCCATCAGATACCCGCTGGCCACCCCACCGGGACTGCCATCCGGCAGGGTCGAGCTGTGCACCGCGCCCACGCAGCGCACATTCACTGTACCTCCTCCCGACGTGAGGGAGAAAGTGGCACCTGGATTGACGGGACGAACGCGTTCCACGCCCTTAGAACCGAACCAGACAGCCACTTCGTATGGCGCGATCAATTCCGCTCCGGATTGTTTCGCAATGTCCTCCGCATCGGCAACATGGTCTTCGTGACCGTGGGTCAGCAAAATATGGGTAGGACGCAACGCGCTCACATCCACGGAATCCGCGGCAGCATTGGGCCGGATGAAGGGGTCCACCAACAAACAAAGCCCCTCGGTTTCGAGAGAAAAACAGCTATGTCCGTAGTAGCGAAGTTGCATGGCGGGGTCCGCTCAAAGATAACCGGACACCTAAAGGAGAACCGGGGGATTTATCCACACGGAACCCCCGTTTGATGCGCAATCCTGCGCTCACAAATCTTCGAAGCGCACCTCGTCGGAAGCACCACCTTCTTCCCGCTTGGGACCGTGGTGCTCGCCACTTTGATAGTCCCCTGTGCCTTGGAGCTCGGCAATCTTGCCGAGGCTCTCTTGAAGGCCATCGGCGAACTTCTCAAAGTCCTCCTTGTAAAGGAACAGCTTGTGCTTGCTGTAGGTCACTTCACCGCTGGCATGCGTCTGCCGCTTGCTTTCAGTGATGGTGAGGTAGAGGTCCTTGGCTCGGGTGGCGCGAATGTCGAAGAAGTAGGTGCGCTTGCCGGCTTTCACCGAAATCGTGTGCACATCCTCCTCCCGACGGTCACCCCGTCCCCAATCCTGCTTGCGATCGCCGTACATGTCTCCCTGTTTGATTGGGGAGAAGTTAAGGCAATCCGACATCGATTCACCGGAACAGTTGAATCCGTCCCGTGTACTCGAAAGGAATCCGAAGCTGATCTTCCAGATACACCTGGTAGAGGTACAGACCATTGGGGGCGTAGTGCTCCCCATCCTTGACGTTGCCTTGCCACGCCGCGTTGGGGTCCTCCGTTTCAAAAAAGACCTCGCCCCATCGGTTGTAGACCTTGCAATGGTAAGCGGCCGTTCCAGTGGTTACCGGGCTCCACACGTCGTTGACACCATCGTTGTTCGGCGTGAAACTGTTGGGCGCATAGAAAAGCGTGCCATTGACCCCGACTTCACCGCGGGCCACTGCAGTGCAGCCGTATTGGTTGATCACCGTCTGGGTCACGTCAAAGACGCCTGCTCCGTTGAAAATGTAGGTTGGATCACTTTCGTCGCTAGATCCACCATCGCCGAAGTTGTAATAGTGCTGAACCGCACCGGAACTGAGGTCGGTCACCTCCACCAGTGGCTCGAGGATGTCCACGATGTTGGGCTCTATGTCGAAGCCCGGCGTGGGAACCGGGAAGACCTCCACAAAGGCCGTTTTGGTTTCCGCCAACTCCTGGACGCAATACCCGCTGGTGGTCATTTCCAAGGTCACCGTGTATGTGCCCGGAACTTCATAGACATGGCTGGGATTGGCGGCGGACGAAGTGGACCCCTCTCCGAAATACCACGTATAGCCTGCAGCCGTTTCTGTCACCGAGAAATTCTCAAAGCTCACAGGCAAAGGCGGACAGCCCGTGACCGGACCACCATCAAAGCTGATGGAGGGGTCGAACAGCACCTCCAATTCCGATTCAAAATCCCGCTCACAGCCCTCAGCGGTGACCGTGACTTCGACTGTGTATACCCCCGGCTCAGGGAAGGAAAGGCCCTGCAAAATGGGGCCCGACTCAATGTCGGCACTTCCCGGCGCATAGTCCCATTGGAACGTCGCCCCTGGATCCGTCACCCCAATGGCCTCTATGGTGAAGCTGTGCTCCTGGAAACACTCCGGATCGGGCGTTTCAAAAAAGGGCTCCAGTAGCCATGCCACCTCGAACACCTCGGTGGTCGTGTCCGGACACTGGAAGTCCGCGAGCGTGACCAGCTGTACAACATAGGTTCCCGGACCATCATAGGTCCACGTGGGGAAGGCATCATCACTGACATCGTCGTTGCCGGGCTCTCCGAATTCCCAGATGTATCCGGACCCGCCGATGCTGTTGTTCTCGAAACTCACGGTAAATCCTGTGCAGAAATCCTCCTGTGGACCGATGGCCGAAGTGGGCGGCGGTGGCGGCGTCCAATCCAAGAGGCCACTTCCAATGCAGCCGTTCTGGACAATGGTCAGCTCCGCTTCAACGTCCTCACTGCTGGGGAATCCGATGCCCCCAGGTTCGGCAAGATTGCTAGAACTGCTCGAGGCCAAGGCTCCAAAATCCCAGCCGAAATCTGCCCCGTTGTAAGTGCCCACGGTTCCGAAATCAAACACAGGAGTGCCCGTTGAACAGTCAAAACCCGTGACTTCCAATTCCGGATTGACCGGCTCGTACACGTCGTACACAGACGTGCTGGTGTCGGCACAAGGCCAACCGGGATTGGCCACCAGCGTCACAGTGTATGTGCCGGGCTCGGGAAAGGTGTAGCTCGGATAGGCGAGGTTCGACGTGTCCGACTCGATGCCAGGCACACCGAAATCCCAGTGGAAGAAGGAGGCATTGACGGAAAACTGCTGGAATTCAATCGTCTCTCCAATGCACAGTTGGCTGCCCGTCTGAATGGCCACGTTGGAACTGATGTTGGGGTCGCAGACCGTCACGTTGAACTGAAAGTCCCGGTTCGAGGTGCTCAGCAGGACCCCGTCCCGCCATTCTTCCACGCAGATGCCAATCACATATTGACCCGCCGCAGTGGGTTGCCCCGTGATGAAACCCGTGACTGGATCGATGACCAGGGCCGGATCAGAGTCAATGGGGTAGGTGGCCGAATACCCTGCGTCCCAATTCACATCCGTGTAAGGCGGGCCGTTCGGCGGATTGGGCGCCGGTTGATTCGGCGTTCCACCAAACAAGGGTGAGCAGAACGCGTAGGCCAAGCTGTCTCCGTCCGCATCCGTTGCACTGTGGTCAAAAAAGAAGTCGAATCCCGCACAAAGGGCCACAGGAGGCAGGCTGTTGAAAGTGGGGCTGCTGTTGGGGTCCTCCGTCTGGTTGGTCCCCGGAATTTGGGTCGTAAACGTGGCCCCTGCATCGTCCGGTGCATTCAAGTTGATGATGGACGGATTCCGACAGCAACGCTGATAGCTCAGGGTAAATCCATTCGGGGATTCACCGATATCCACCACTTGTTGGTACACAGCCTGTTCTACGCACACCGAGGTCGGAGGTGTACCGCAGGGATTCTCCAACGTCACCGGGATTTCGTTGACGTTTTGAAAGGAGAGGGGAATGCTGACGGAGTTGACCAGCTGGCCATTCGCGTTGAAAATGCCCACCGAGGCAGCATCGTCGAAACCAGTGCCATTCTGGTTGGTCGCACCACAATCTCGGTAAACGACCAAACGAATGCGATAGGCGCCGTTGCCCAAATCCTCGTAACTCATCTCTCCACCCACGATGTGGGTTGCTCCCGCTGTCATCCCCAACAGAATCAAGCCCAAGGCAATACAGGATTTCAACCAAACCAGACGCATCGTCAAAACAAGGACTCTGCAATGTAACCGCGCTGAAGTCCACAGGTTGCGTGAAGACACAAAGTTCTGACCCCGTGTCGAGGGGGGCTGCTCTTGTGCGAACTTTGTCACTTCCACCACACGTGGATTCTTTTTCATGATTGACACGCACGACGCCGACCAACCGTTGGCCACCTCCGATGCGTCCCAGCCCGATTCGGGCCACAAAGAAGCCGAGGCGCAGGACGCGCCGAACCGGGACGCCCAAGACGAATCCTCCGAAGCCGAAGTGGCCCCCGAGGAGCCCCCCAAACTTCCCTTTAAGGAATTGCCCCTCTGCGACGCGGTGCAGGAAGGCCTCGATGCCATGGGCTTCGAAGTCGCCACACCAATTCAGACCATGGCCATACCGCCCATCACCGAAGGGCGTGACTTGATTGGCATCGCACAGACGGGAACCGGCAAGACCGCCGCCTTCCTGCTTCCGACGATGCACAACATCCACGAGGCCGGTGGTGGAGACCACATCAAGTGCCTCATCATCACGCCGACCCGGGAACTCGCCCTGCAGATCGACCAGGCTTGCGAAGGCTTCGGTTATTTCTCCGGAACCTCCAGCGTTGCCATCTATGGCGGCGGCAGCGGCAGTGACTTCGACCGCGAAAAGAACGCCCTCACCACGGGTGTCGACATCGCCATTGTCACCCCTGGCCGAATGATCAGCCACATGAACCTGGGCTATGTCGACCTCAGCAAACTGGACGTCCTCATCCTCGACGAGGCGGACCGCATGCTCGACATGGGCTTCCTTGGCGACATCAACCGCATAGCTGAGCATTGCAACCCCGAGCGCCAGACTCTGCTCTTCAGCGCAACGATGCCCGACCGCATCGGCAAGCTCGCCACTTCCATGCTCAAGGATCCGGTGACCGTTCAAATCGCCCTGTCCCGTCCAGCGGAGAAGGTGATGCAGGTGGCTTACCCGGTCCACGACGACCAGAAGCCCAAGCTTCTCGTGAGCCTGCTCAAGGACCGTGGCCTTGAATCCGTCATCGTCTTCTCCAGCCGCAAGCGCAGCATCAGCATCATCGCCCGGTCGCTGTCCAAGGCCGGACTCAATGTGGGTTCCATCAGCTCGGACCTCGAGCAGAAGGATCGGGAAGACGTCATGCGTCGGTTCCGCAACCGCAAGGTCAATGTGCTTGTCGCCACGGACGTGGTCAGCCGTGGCATTGACATCGACAACATCGAGATGGTCATCAATTACGATGTCCCGCCGAACGAGGAAGACTACGTGCACCGCATCGGCCGAACCGCCCGCGCTGGCCGAGGCGGCATCGGCATCACGCTCATCACCCCGGGCGAGATGCGCAACTTCTCCAAGATTGAGAAGCTCATTGACATGGAGGTCCGCAAGGAACCCCTGCCCGATGAGCTCGGCGAGGGCCCGACTTATGACCCCAATGCTCCTTCTGACCGCGGTGGACGCGGCGGACGCGGAGGCGGCGGTCGAGGCCGTGGCGGTGATCGCCGTGGCGGAGGCGGCCGTGGACGCGGCCATGGTCGAGACGGAGACCGTCGCCGGGGCCGCGGAGGACAAGGGGGTGGCGGAGACCGTCCGCAGGGCCAGAACCAAGGCGGTCAGGGCGGAAATGGTGAAGGCAGCAATAAAAAGCGCCGCCGCAACCGCAATGGCCAGCGCCGCGGCAGAGGCGGTGGAGGCAGTCAACAAGGTGGTCAACAGGGTGGAGGCCAAGCCCAAGGCTGAACATGGCCGGGTACGATGACGCTGACCTCGTCGGCCGACTGACGCCCGAAGAATTCCGCGTCCTGCGCAGGAATGGAACGGAGCGCCCCTTCACCAGCGAGCTCAATGGGGAGACCCGCCAAGGGAACTATTACTGCAAAGTGTGCGACACAGCCCTCTTTGCGCACAGCGCTAAATTCGACTCCGGTTGTGGCTGGCCCAGCTTCGATCAGGAAATTGAAAAGGCGAGAATCACCCGCATCCGAGACACCTCTCACGGCATGATTCGCGTAGAAATACGGTGTGCAGAATGCGACTCCCACCTCGGCCATGTGTTCCCGGACGGACCGACCGAGACAGGAACCCGACACTGCGTCAACGGCGTCTGCCTGACCTTCCGCCAAGCAGAAGAGACCTGAGTCAGCGCTGTTGACGACCAGGACCTCGGCCCATCTTACCGAGGGCCTTGCGGTCCTTGCCCGACATGCGCTGCTGCATGCGTTGGCGGACCACTTCCTTGAACTTCTTCTGGGCCGCGATGCACCGGACCGCGAAATCCGGACCGAATTCCGCAGCCACATCCCTTAGGAATTGGGCGCGCAAACCGGGAAGTCCAATTTCTGCTGACTCAAGGCGGTCGAGAAGACTGTAGAACTCATCATCTGCCCCGGCTTCGAAGCTGTTGAAGTCTTTCTGAATCTCCTTCAGATCGCGGGTGGCTCGGTCCAGTTCCTCTTTGTGCGCGTTGTAGATCGGCCAGAAAATTTGGGCCGACTCAGCATCCAGCTTCAGTTCTTCCGTGAGGAAGCCCACCGCCATGACCTCCATGCGCTCACGCAACGCTTCGCGGTCCACACCGACCGGATGGCCATCCGATTGGGCGAATAAAGCCGGAGAAAACAGGAGCCCAAGCAACAAAGTGGTCAGGGTCATCGAAAAGGGACGGTTCATCATTTTCATATCGTTGATTGATTTTACGTTCAATACAGTGTCGTCCAAGACTCTCCCTCAAATTCAAGTATTGACTCTTCCTCCATCATCTCCATCATTCCGGCCAATTCTTCATCAGACATGGCCTCGAGTTGACACGCAAAAGTGACACAAGGCTCCAGCTTCATCACCTCGCTAAATGCCACGCCAAGCCCAAGAATCAGGGCAATGGACGCCGCCATTGACAGCATCGGAACGAGGCGACGGATACCGCCTTGTCGAGGTGTGGACATCACATCCTCAATCGCACGCTCTACAGCAGCATCCGCAGTGCGGAAGCCATCGTCTTTGCATTTCGGACCAGAGGAATGAAAGTCGGACATCAAAGGAAAAACGAATCGGAATCTTTCGGGTTTAATGGAACAATGATTCTGCCTCTTTTTGGAAAATGGCCTCAATTTTCTTCGTGGCGTGGTGATAGGACGCCTTCAACGCCCCTTCGGACGTGCCGGTTTCTGACGCCAGGTCCGCATACGGACGGTCGTCAAAGTACCGGGCCTGAAAGACCCAGCGTTGCTTGGGCGGCAACGTAGAAATCGCAGCATGTAGCCGCGCCAGAATGGCGTCCCCTTCGAAATATGGGGAGTCCAACACCTCGGCCGTTCGTCCCTCAAGCAGCGTGTCGAGTGGGGCCATGCGACGCAGTTTTCGCTTGCGGGCAGCGTCCAAAGTGGCATTGCGCGTGATGCGCAGAAGCCATGCCCGGCGCTGAGCCTCATTGCCTTCAAATCCATCCCATGCCTTCCACGTCTTCACGAACACCGCCTGGGTCACATCCTCCGCATCCTCAGTCACGCCCAGCATTCGGCGGCTCTGGGACAGCACCAATCGATAATGCTCGCGCATCCAAGTGGCAAAATCAGGCGGAGACGTATGCTTTGAAGCAGAGTGCACGTACCCCAAAGGAACGGGCCACGAACCGGAGCGTTTAACCGAAGGCAGTGCGAATGACCACAAGACCTTCCTCTGCCACACCCGGGGCGGCGGCAAAGGTTTCCGCACCGGACAGCATGACTTCGGCGCCCTTGTCTCCAGAGAATGAACAGGTGGTACCGCCAGCTTCCTGGACGAGCAGCAATCCTGCCGCGATGTCCCACGGCTGCAGGCTGTATTCAAAGAAGAGGTCGAAGCGACCACAGGCCACGTAAGCCAGGTCAATCGCCGCTGATCCCATTCTGCGGATGCCCCTTGAACCTCGCGCAAAGGCCGACAAGGCCTGCAGGTAATCGTCCATCCGATCGAAATCCCAGTGGGGGAAGCCGGTGGCCACCAAACCATCGGAAAGCTGGCCTCGTTCCGCACACTGGACCGGCCGACCATTGAGGTGGGTGCCACCGCCTTGCCAAGCGGTGAAGCACTCGTCGCGGTTGGGATCGTAAACGATGGCCACAACGGGCTGGTGGCCATCCACGAGGGCAACGGACACGCAGAACACGGGCAGGTCATGAATCAGGTTGGTTGTCCCATCCAATGGGTCCACCACCCAGCGGAATCGGGCGTCGTCCGAAGCGCCAGCCGTGCCTTCTTCTGCTAAAAACCCGGCCTCTGGGAGCAAGCCCTGTAGCCCTTTTACCAGCTGCGCTTCCGCTGTCTTGTCGACATGGCTCACCAAGGAATTTAGCCCCTTGACTTCAATGTCGGCCTCGGCCACCCGTTGCTCCACCAAGTACTCTCCAACGGGACGAATGACCTCGACGGCAGACGAAGTCAATGCCGCGGGGTCAAAGGGAAGGGGCGCAATAGCTTCCATGGGTTACCCTTTGTGGCGCCTCGACACCCAAATCGTCAAGGCGAGCCCACCAAGGAAAGTCAGTGTGGAGATCAACTCCGCCTGGGTGAACGTAATGCCCATCCATTCCATCTCGACATTGACGCGAATTCTCTCGATGAAAAACCGCTCAACTCCATTGAACATCAAGTAGATACCAAACAGAAAACCGGGCGCCTTCCAGCGCTTTCGCATGCTCCAGAGGAAAGCGAAAATGGCGGTGGCCATGAGCGTCTCGTAGAACGAAGTGGGGTAGACCCCAGGGTCGAGATAAGTACCGAAGCCTTCGAAAATCGGCCAGGGATCATTCTCGGTAATCAGCCTGCCTGTGTATCCAGCAGGGCGTGGACCGTAGATCGCATTGACGTTGTTTGGGAAAGAGTAGGACCACACCCAGTCCGGCGCCCAAGAGAGCCAATCAGGCTTGGGGTTGGGGTTGGGAATGCCCCAATCGCCATCGCCGCTGATCTGACACCCCATTCGCCCGATGCCATAAGCGAGGATCAGCCCTGGTGCCGTGGCATCGGCAAGGTGGAGAAACGGAATCTTGACCCGTCGGGCATACCAAGCGACCGTTAATCCACCCACGATGAGTCCCCCGTAAATGGTCAGGCCGCCAAGGAAGCTCTGCAAGGAGGGCTCCCGGAAGAAGGCCACGAGCTCGTCCGGGTACTCCAACAGGTGGAAGAGCTTGGCCCCAAACACACCGCCTATCGCGGCATATAACGTGATGTTTCCCGTGCGCTCCCAAGGATGGATATCAATGGTCTTCTTTTCGGGCTTGTCGAGGCG
>MDTG01369344.1_pt1 | contig 15178 bp, 10 predicted proteins | sample 811421 | NCBI WGS metagenome assembly MDTG01 (sample SAMN05326645, study PRJNA326480) | marine metagenome | isolation source: seawater | place: Pacific Ocean: South East | collected 2011
CGATTGCCTTGCTCAAGCGAAATCCTAATTTACCCTCGGACCAAATAGACGAGGTAGCTGTTGCGGCGACCACTCAAGAGGGGGATCAGGGGCTCACCTTGGGCCGAACTTCAGCAATACTATCCGGATTGCCAATAACAACTCCCGGCTTTGCCATCGACCGGATGTGTGCCGGTGCCATGACTGCCGTTACAACTGTGGGCGCAGGAATCGCCGCCGGGGCATACGACATTGCGCTAGCTGGTGGCGTGGAGCACATGGGCCGCCATCCTCTGGGCCAAGGTCTCGATCCAAACCCTCGATTCTTGGCAGAAAAACTGGTGAGCCCCGACGCTCTAAATATGGGAATTACCGCTGAAAGGCTTCATGACCGGTTTCCAAAACTCACTAAAGAAAGAGCAGACCTCTTCGGTATGCTCTCGCAACAGAAAGTTGAAGCGGCCTACAAAGCCGGGCTGATTCAAGCCGACCTCATCCCGGTAGCGATAAGAAGTCGTGAAGGTTTTGGGCTTGCAACCGAGGACGAAGGTCGCCGACCTGAAACCACTTTAGATGCCTTGGCTGAACTGAAAACCCCCTTCAGGCCCCACGGAAAAGTTACTGCTGGCAATGCCTCTCCACTTACCGATGGAGCCACAATGTCCTTAATTGCTTCGGAGGAGATAGCTAGGAAACTGGGCCTAGCGGTCAAGATGCGTATGGTTTCATTCGGTTTTGCGGGCGTTGAACCAGAGGTCATGGGGCTTGGGCCAATCCCGTCGACAGAAAAAGCTCTTGCGAAAGCGGGCCTCTCGATCGACGACATACAAATTTTCGAGCTAAACGAGGCTTTTGCTGTTCAAGTCCTGAGTTTCTTAGATCATTTCAATATTGCTGATGACGATCCTCGAGTCAACCCCCTAGGCGGGGCTATTGCACTAGGCCATCCGCTGGCCGCATCGGGAGTTAGGCTAATGATCCAGTTGGCCCGGCAATTCGAACTGAATCCCTCAGTCCGATTTGGTCTCACGGCGATGTGTGTGGGGTTAGGACAAGGCGGCAGTGTGATCTGGGAGAACCCATTCTTTACGGAGGAGCAATAATGTCTGAAAGCGCGATCTCACAATACGACTCGATCGATTTTTCACCTCTGCTAGATAGCTCAATTGACGAGGTGGTTACACATAGTTATGTCAAATATGTTCCACTTAACAGGTCTGACGGACGACTTGCCCTAGTTACTCTTGACAATGGCAAAGACTTCACAAGGCCGAATACTCTCGGCCCCCACGGCCTGATCGAGCTGCGAGACACACTTCGGTCCCTTCAAACACAGGCCGCTCGGGGGGAAATCCAAGCTGTGGCAGTTACTGGAAGTCCTTTTATCCTGGCTGCAGGAGCTGATCTGTCCAAAGTGCAGGACATCCCAAATCGAGAAACAGGTGTCCTCATGGTGAAGCTGGGCCATCAAGCCCTTGGGCTTTTGGGAGAAATGGGGGTACCGACATTTTGCTTTATTAACGGTCTCGCCCTGGGTGGAGGTCTGGAGATTGCCCTGAATGCCGACTACCGCAGCGTATCAACTGGAGCGGCAGCGCTGGCCTTGCCCGAGGTTTTTCTTGGTCTTCTGCCTGGTTGGGGCGGCGCATGGCTTCTCCCGAATCTAGTCGGGATAAGAAATGCCCTCAAAGTTGCGATCGAAAATCCCCTGAAAATGAATAGAACACTAAAACCTGAGGAGGCCCTAAAAATGGGTCTCGCAGATGCGATTTTTCCCGCGGCACGATTTTTGGAGGACTCCATAGAGTTTGCCGACGATATCTTAAGCGGAAACTTAAAGGTCAAGAGACCCAACAAGCCAGGCGCAGTTGAGCGGAAAACAGTTTGGCCTGTTGCGATCGCAACTGCTCGCTCAATGCTCAAAGAACGCATCGGTGAAGTTGCTCTCTCTCCATACGCTGCGCTAGAACTGCTATCTCAGGCAAAGTCTGCAAAAAAATCAGACGGATTTGCGGCGGAGGACAAAGCCTTGGCAAGCCTAATCGCGGGAGATCAGTTTCATGCCAGTATTTACTCTTTCATGCTTACCCAGAAACGAGCAAAGAAGACTCCAAATGCCCCAGACAAAAAACTCGCCCAACCAATCACGAAGGTAGGCGTGGTTGGTGCAGGATTGATGGCTCGGCAACTGGCTTTCCAGATTCTGCGGCGGCTTGAGGTTCCTGTCCTGATCAGCGATATCCATCAAGATCAAGTTGACGAAGCAATTAGCTGGATGCGGGCACAAATCGACACCTTGGAAAAAAAAGGTCGCCTACATGCTGATGTGGCAAACAAATTGCGGGATCAAATATCTGGAACGACATCAGTGTCGAACTTCAAGTCGTGCGATTTAGTGATCGAAGCAGTATTTGAAGAATTGAAAATAAAGCAGGAGGTTTTTAAGGAACTAGAGAAACACGTTCGGGCGGATGCCATTTTGGCCTCGAACACCTCATCTCTTTCAATTGATGAGATCGCTGCCGCTCTTAAGTATCCAAAGAGAATGATCGGTATTCATTTTTTCAATCCCGTTGCAGTGATGCCACTGGTCGAAATTGTGCGAGGCAAGAAATCCTCAAAGGTTGCCCTGGCTACTGGTCTGGAACTCGTTCAGCGATTGAAAAAAACTTCCATTATCACGGCCGACACAACCGGCTTTGTTGTTAATCGTCTTTTAGCAAGACTTTTAGGTGAGGCAATGCACGCTATTGAAAGTGGCACAGAATACGGGTTGGTTGATGAGTCAGTTAGGCCGCTGGGGCTCCCGATGGGACCTTTCGAGCTCCTGGAGCTTGTCGGCCTGCAAATAGGTGCCCATGTATTGGAGACACACCACAACGCTTTTCCGGACCGTTTTTTCAGAAGCCAAGCTCTTGAATCTCTCGTTTCTCACGGCAAAATTTATGACCGTGATAAAAATAATAAAATCACCGGCATTAGTAAATTTGCTAGGGGTTTAATTGGGAGTGGGACCGGGTACTCGCTTGAGCAGTTACGCGATCGGGTTTACCTTGGCCTTGCAGATGAAGTGGCGAGGATGCTGGACGAAAAGGTCGTAGAAACGGCTGAAGACATCGACATTGCGATGATCCTAGGGGCTGGTTGGCCCTTTCACATGGGGGGGCTGACTCCGTTTCTCGACAGGGAAGGTGCGAGCGAAAAAGTAATCGGGCGAAGCTTTCACTCCCCAGCTATCAGGGGACTTAGCTAAGCCGTTCGTCCAAACCGGTAGTCTCTTGAAAAGCAATATTCTCGGCTCGCTCAAGAGGTAACGGCCGGGCAAATGGGACCTTTGTTCCCAAAACTTGAGCTACAAGGTTACGCGCGATCTGTTGAGCAGATAGTCCGGCTCCTTCCAATATTTCTCCTCGTGAAGCGTGGTCCAAGAATTCGCAGGGAAGCCCTATCTCGTCCACAGCAGTATCAATGCCGGCCGCGCGCAAATCTTGCCTGATTCGTGTGCCGACTCCTCCTACTCGAATGCCGTCTTCGATACTAACTACAATCCGGTGTTGACCCGCGAGAGAGATAATGCTGCCGGCCACCGGAACAACCCAACGAGGATCCACAACGGTGGCACCGATTCCCTGATCAGCTAGGCGGTCACGAACATCAAGCGCTATTTGGACCATCGGGCCTACAGCTACGATTAGCACGTCTTTGTGAGCGGCCTCCGCCATCACGTCGACCCCGTCCGAAGTTCGCCGAACGGCTTCGACATCTCGCGAGACTGCCCCTTTAGGGAACCTCACTACCGTTGGGCTGTCGTCTACTGCGACAGCCTCACGAAGCTCTTCTCGGAGCCTAACCGCGTCTCGTGGCGCGGCTATACGGATATTAGGAACAAGCTGAAGAACAGAGAGGTCCCACATGCCATGATGACTGGGGCCATCAGGACCGGTTACCCCCGCGCGATCGAGAACGAAGGTAACTCCAGCTTTATGGAGCGCCACATCCATGAGCACTTGATCAAAAGCCCGGTTCATAAAGGTGGCATAAATCGCGACAACCGGGTGCATCCCAGCGTAGGCCAGGCCAGCTGCGCTGGCTACCGCATGTTGCTCAGCTATTCCAACATCGATGACTCGGTCAGGATAACTGGCCGCCATCGAGTGAAGACCTGTTGGCCTAAGCATCGCCGCAGTCACTCCAACGACCTTGTCGTCAGCTGCCGCGACCTTGAGCATCTCGTCAGAGAAGACAGAAGTCCATGATACCTCTGGAGAGGAATCCGTTGTCTTTCCCGTGGCCGGGTCGATTTGGCCAACAGCATGAAATTGGTCAGCCTCATCATTACGGGCCGGCGCATAGCCCCGGCCTTTTTCGGTAATTACATGCACAATTACCGGAGCTCGCTTTGCCTTCGCCTGGCGCAAGGCTCGCTCAACCTCTTCGAGGTTGTGACCGTCCACAGGCCCGAGATACTTAATGTCGAGATTCGCGTATAAATCCTGGTTATTGGCCAACTTAGCAAGGAAAGAGCGGGCTCCGCCCTTGAAACCCCGATACAGAGCTCGTCCGGCTCGACCAAATAGGGAAAAAAAGTTCTCCGTGCCAGACTTTATGACGCGGTAAGAGCTTTGCGACCGAACATTCGACAAGAATCTCGCCATCCCGCCGATAGTGGGAGCGTAGGATCGGCCATTGTCGTTAACAACAATCACCAAATTGCGAGTGTTGTCATGGGAAATGTTGTTCAACGCCTCCCAGGTCATGCCTCCGGTCAGATAACCGTCTCCAACAATTGCAACGACATATCGGTCTTCATGTCCCGACATTTGAAAGGCTCGAGAGATTCCCTCTGCCCAACTCAAGGAGCTTGACGCGTGGGAACTCTCCACGATGTCGTGGGAAGACTCAGCGCGCTGGGGGTATCCCGCAATTCCACCTTTCTGGCGCAGGCGAGAAAAATCTTTCCTGCCGGTAAGTAGCTTGTGCACATAGGCCTGATGCCCCGTGTCCCAAATAAAGGGGTCACGCGGGGACTGAAATACCCGATGAAGTGCAATGGTCAGTTCCACAACTCCCAGGTTTGGGCCGAGATGCCCCCCGGTCCTCGAAACCTCTTGGATGAGAAACTCTCTGACCTCTCCCGCCAACTGAATCAACTGTTCTCCTGAAAGACCTCTCAAATCCTCAGGACCGTTCAACTTAGCTAACAAAGTCATGTTCATACTCTACGAAATCTTTTCTGCTTGGAAACTGAAATCGAGACCCCTAATCTAGACCAAAGTTCGCAGAACATATTGAAGGATTCCCCCGTTACGGTAGTAGTCAGCTTCGGCAGGCGTGTCGATTCTAACCGTTGCATCAAATTTTATCTCCTCTTTTCCAGGCTCTGAGTGCAAGCTCGGTGTGGCCACGACTTGAATGGTTTTGGGTGTCGAACCAGAATTCATCTCTGCAATCCCTCTTATCTCGATAACCTCCGTTCCGTCCAATCCAAGGGATTCACAGCTTTGGCCAGGGGGGAACTCTAGGGGCATAACTCCCATTCCAATCAGGTTTGACCTGTGAATACGCTCGAAGCTTTGAGCAATGACTGCCCGAACCCCGAGAAGACTGGTTCCCTTAGCAGCCCAGTCTCTCGACGACCCCGAGCCATACTCTTCACCCGCCAGAATTACGAGCGGCAGCTTGGCCTGACGATAGTTCTCGGCCGCATCATAAATAGAGGTTTGGGGCCCCGAATCCTGAGTGAAGTCGCGGGTGTAGCCGCCTTCGACGCCTGGATTAAGAAGATTCCGGAGCCTAATATTTGCAAAAGTTCCGCGGATCATCACCTCGTGATTGCCGCGCCGGGAGCCATACGAATTGAAATCAGAACGACTAACACCATGTTCGGTCAAGTAGCGGCCAGCCGGAGAATCTGCCTTTATTGAACCCGCAGGACTGATGTGATCCGTTGTTACCGAGTCGCCAAGAAGCGCAAGAACCCTCGCACCCATAATATCTTCTACCTTTTTTGGCTGGAGTTGCATGTCACTGAAGTACGGAGGCTTCCGAACATAAGTCGAGTCGGCATCCCAGTCAAATGTCTGACCGACCGGAGTGGGCAGAGATTTCCATCTTTCATCACCGTCAAAAACAGTTTTGTATTGGCTCACGAACATTTCAGTCCCGATAGATGAATTAATCGTCTCCTGCACTTGCTGCGGATCTGGCCAAATATCCGCGAGGAAGATTTCAGAGCCCTGGGAATCATAGCCAAGAGGCTGCGAATCGAAGTCAAAATCCATTGTTCCCGCTAGAGCATATGCAATGACCAAAGGGGGGCTCGCCAAATAATTCATTTTTACATCAGGGTTGATTCGACCCTCAAAATTGCGATTACCCGACAACACCGCGGAAACAGCCAAGTCATTCTTGTTCACCGCTTTAGAAATCTCCTCGTCGAGCGGACCAGAATTGCCGATGCAGGTCGTGCAGCCGTATCCGACCAAGTAGAATCCGAGGCTCTCTAGGTCCTCCATCAATCCGGCCTTTTTGTAGTAATCGGTTACAACCTTTGAGCCTGGAGCAAGTGTCGACTTAACCCAGGGTTTTGATTTGAGCCCCTTTCGTACGGCATTTCTTGCCAAAAGGCCGGCCGCCATCATTACCGAGGGATTTGATGTGTTGGTGCAAGAGGTTATTGCCGCGATCGTGACCGCGCCATTCGAAATATTGAAACTCGTCGCCCCGCTCCCAACCGTAACCTCCGAGGTGCTGGACTCCTTGGTTAGAAATGAATCTAAATCGCGCTGAAATTGGGTCTGGGCTTCCGAAAGCTTAATTCGGTCTTGTGGTCGACGTGGCCCAGCGATGCTCGGAACAACAGAACTCAAATCAAGCTCAAGATACTCAGAGAATCTTGGTTCAATTGCAGGGTTGTGCCAAAGACCCTGTTTCTTCGAATATTGCTCAACTAGAGAGATTTGACTTGCCGTTCGGCCAGTAAGGCGAAGATAATCGAGGGTCACATGATCAATTGGGAAAATTGCGGCAGTTGAGCCGAACTCGGGACTCATGTTGCCGATTGTGGCACGATTTGCAAGCGGAACCTCACTCACACCTTCCCCGTAAAACTCGACAAATTTGCCTACGACACCATGCTCTCTTAGCATCTCGGTAATTGTCAGCACGACATCAGTGGCCGTTACCCCGTTTGGGATAGAGCCACGCAACTTGAACCCCAAGACTCTTGGGATCAGCATCGAGACTGGTTGCCCCAACATCGCCGCCTCAGCCTCGATACCTCCGACACCCCAGCCAAGGATACCCAACCCATTGACCATGGTGGTATGCGAATCTGTCCCGACACAGGTGTCTGGGAAAGCTTGGGTCAGTCCATCAATATTTTTTGAGTAGGTAATTCTAGAGAGATTTTCGATATTTACTTGATGCACAATTCCTGTTCCGGGGGGGACTACTTTGAAATTGTCGAATGCGTTCTGTCCCCACCTAAGGAATTGGTAGCGCTCACCGTTTCGCTCGTACTCGATATCTACGTTGCGCTTCAGGGAATCGGGCTGTCCAAACAGATCCGCAATAACAGAATGGTCGATAACAAGCTCAGCGGGTGAAAGAGGATTGACCTTATCGGGATCTCCTCCCAAATTAGCGATTGCCTCCCTCATAGTTGCAAGGTCGACGATGCAAGGGACACCGGTAAAATCCTGCAACACCACACGAGCCGGCGTGAATTGAATTTCGGTCGACGGATGAGCGTCCGAGTCCCAGTTGCCGAGAGCGCTTATCTGGTCTCTCGTGACGTTAAGGCCGTCCTCAGTCCGGAGGAGATTTTCGAGGAGAATCTTTAGACTGAATGGGAGTGTTTCGCTACCGGGAACCGATGCTAACCGAAAAATTTCAAAAGGGTTTCCATCAACTACTAACTCATCCCGAGAACCGAAACTATCTAGAGAGCTCAATTCACACTCCTTGAATTTGAGGTTTGGCGGCATATTATCTTTACATCAAGATAAATGATACCACCTCATTTTTCTTCAGTCTGTGAGGTGTAAACAGTGCGGTACAGAAGCCAAGTAACCCAGAGCCAGGCTGCATACATAGGTAAACCCATAACCAGTTTTGTGGCAGCTAGGATGCCCACGGAGCCTGCCAAATAAATTGGAATTTGGACCAACAATCGGACAAGAAACAAAACCGCCCACAGTACAGTGCAATATTTTCCAGTCCTTAGGGCGAGCTCGCCAGTAAATCTGCGGTCATTGGCAAAGACGGAACTGACTAAAACGGAAACTAAAGGACGCCTAACAAGCAGCGACCCAACCAAGATAGAAGCTAGAAACGAATTGACCACAAATCCAAGCAGAAAGTTATTTTCAATGCGGCCCGACCATAAAGCCACTCCCGCCGAGGCCGCCAAACCGCCAAACCCAGCTAATGCCGGCAGAACAGACAATTTTTGCCCAAAACGTATAGAAATAAAAATCAATGCGGTCGCCAACGGAATGGTAACCGATATTAGGAGATCATTCGAAACCAGATAAGCCGTAAGGAACGCGAATCCTGGCCCAATTGTCTCTACGACTCCCCGAGTCCTGCCCAGAGTCAACCACATCTGACGAATGCTGAGAGCCTGGCCCGAACCCACCAACTTTTGAGTCTCCCGGTGAATCCGCTCGTCTTGACTAAAAGATTTTCTGTTGTTCAAGAATTCCCCCCGAGCCTGGCCGAGGAGTCGTGGGAATGAGGAACACGCAAAGGTAGCAGTTCCCGCGGGGGCAGCGGCATGTTCCCCCTGACCACCACGACTCTTCGAATTATGTTGTGGATAATTTCGGCCGCCTCTGGATCGGTTGCAGCCTTGCCGGCGATTACAGCACGAAGAAACCACCGCGGGCCGTCGATACCCACAAATCGCACGTCGCGGGTGGCAAACGAGCCATCAGCTTGCACCGACACCCGCGCCGAAACCTCAGGGCCGAAAGGTCCCTCGTTCTCGCTGAGAGAACCACCCTGGCCCTTTATCTGCTTGATGATTTGTTCGCGAATGCCGTGCCAGAGCCCACTGGATCTCGGCGCAGCGAAGGGTTGGAGCTGGACAGTTGACCCCGAGTGTTCAAGAGTTACCGCGATAACCCGATTGTTGCTCTTATCAATGTCGAGCCTCAGTTGTGTTCCCCTCTTCGGCTCTATTCTCAGAGCGCCGAGGTCGACAGATGGTCGTACCGATCCTGCCTCCAGATGGTCGAGGGGACCGTTAATTTCTCTATCCACCGGCCCGGATTTTGAATGGCCACCATCATCGTCAATCAAAATGTTTTGGAAATCGAACACCAAATAATCTTACCTGCCCTCTATCCCGTGGAACCAAAGCCCTTTTCGGCTCGCGTCGATTTTGGAAGATGATCTACAGCGCAAAACTCAGCTCGAACCACCGGCATCACGACAAGTTGCGCAATTCGGTCTCCGACCTCGATTCGGAAGCTATCTCGTGGATCATGATTGATCAACACCACCGAAATCTCCCCCCGATAACCTGCATCAATTACCCCGGGCGAATTAACTAACCCAACGCCCGCTGTCAATGCCAAGCCGCTCCGAGGCATAACAAAAGCCCCGAAACCTTGCGGCAGAGCTATTGAAGTTCCGGTTGGAACTAAGGCCCTCTCGCCTGGGTCAATAATTAGGCGCATAGCAGACCGCAAATCAGCGCCCGCATCTCCCGGGTAAGAATAAAGTGGAGTCGATCCCGAGACCAAGACTTCAGGATTTTCATAATTCGTCATTTCTCCAGCGTATACGTGGTGCAATAGTGTCATGTCTTTTTATCGTGAACGAATGGCGCCGAGCTGGTGGATGATTCTTTCAGCAGGGTTACTAATGCCGATAACCTTTTTGGTGCTGGTCCCGCTTAATCCTGCAATCGGACTAATAATGGGCGGGTTCTTTTGGGTGAGCGCCGTATTGGCAATGTGGGTCTTTTCGCCGAGCGTTATTCTCAAAAACAGACAATTTTCGGCCGGAAGGGCCACCTTAGGGATTGACTTCGTCGAGTCGGTGGAAGTTTTTCGAGGCCCAGAAGCACGTCATCAAAAAGGAGCGGGGGCCCATGGGCTCACTTGGTTTTGCATACGACCGTGGATCGACCCAATTGTGAAAATCAATCTGAATGACCCCCGAGACCCGACCCCATGCTGGATAGTCTCGAGTCGTAATCCGGAGCAACTTTCCTTAAAAATACTTGCTAGTCAGCGCGAACACTCCTGACAGACCGGTCCCAGTTTTGTCTCCTGAACCACCTGGGACCGATGTTTGACTAAAAAACATTCAACGCAGGTAAATTCATCAGCCTGGGGAGGCAGAACCACAACATCGAGTTCAACGTTGGCTAGATCCTGTCCAGCTAATTCGAGTGACCCCAAATTGTCCGCGTCCTCAGCATCCACTACCCCCGACAATTTGTCCGGAACTCTCTCCTGAAGGGCCTGAATTGACTCGGTATCTTCCTCGGACTTGCGTGGCGCGTCGTAATCAGTTGCCATCTTTATTTTTCACTCCCTTGAATTTTCGGGAAATTGTGCGGACATCCCAGGTAAAACCTAGATAACCGCAGGTTGACTATCTAAACGCGGTAAAGAATAGTGATAAATCATTGAATTGCAAGACGCCACACCCATGAATATTCTGAATTGTAGCGCCAAGCCGTGACAAGCTTGGGTGAAATTGGTGAAAGAGGCGGTGCGTTCAATATGACGACGTTGACGGTTGTCGGAGTTGAAGACGGTTCGCTTATTTTGGTGTCGGAGAGCGGGGAGCGATTTTTTGTCCCAGTTACTGAAAATCTGAGGGACGCCTTGCGTAAATCAACCTCCGACAAGGTCGCAGATGCGAGACTCGCGCCGAAAGACATTCAGGCCCACATTCGGAAGGGTCTCTCTGCGCAGCAAGTGGCCGACCTAACCGGGGAAGACTTTCACTATATTCAGAAATTTGAGGGGGCTGTAGTTGCCGAAAGAGAATACATGATTGATCAGGCCATGCGCGTGACTGTTGCGGTTAGAGGAAACACATCCACGTTCGGCTCTTCTATAAGACAACATCTCAATGAAATTTCGGGGTCAGAAGTTAGATGGACTGCCTGGCGTGAGGAGTCAGGTTGGGTCGTAGAGCTCGAGTTTCTCGAACAAGGAAGCGTGCGCAACGCCCGATGGGCTTTCGATCATAAAAAGCAGGTGCTGCAACCTATAAATGATTCCGGATTTGCGATGTCTCGGCACGAGCCGTTACCTGAAACTCCCGGACCGGCTCTCTCACCCGTTATCTCCGGTCCGGACCAAACGGCCCCTGAACGCTTTGATTCCGACATCTTTGAATCGTCTGATCTTGGAGAAACGGGTCCCCTGCTCGAACCTGTGCCCTACGGGCGCGACCAGGACAGTCCCGGCATGGCTGATACCGCTGACCTCCTCGAGGTCCTTCGACGAAAAAAAATGGAAGAGGAGTCTGCCTCTTTTTCCGACAACAATTCTCGGAATTCTCATCCGGCAACCGGAAGCGTTCGACTCGTAGACGACGGCGTTGGTGAAGCTCCGGTAACACCAATTACTGAGGCTCAGGGATCAAACGATGACGATGATGATGGTGATGACGACCCCGAACCAACTCCGCCCAAAAAAAAGCGGGCAGAAATGCCCAGTTGGGATGATATCGTCTTTGGGGCAAAAGGCGACGACCCTGCCTAAAGCCAAGCCCCAACGGGGATAACCGGGATCTCTCGCTCCTCGGGAGATATCGATCCATGCTGGCCGACCATTTTCTTGGATTGGATTGAGCCAAGATCTCCACGGTAGAGGGCCGTTTTTTTGCTAGCGAGAATCAAAATATCGCCAATTCGTGGAGCGACTTCATCTGCCACCTGTCCAAAAAATCCGCCATCAACTGCCTCATGCCGAGTCAGTACGGTGGCGCGGTCATCGAGAAACGAAGACCACTGTTCCGCTTTCTCAGCGACTAGATCGGGATTCTCTAGGTAGAGCTGTACCGCTCTAGGTTCCCCAGCCCACTGACTAACTTGCGCAAGAAGTGGCGAAACGGGCTCAATCATCAATTTTCCCTCAGTTGGCACATCGACCATGCCATGATCCGCAGTGATGATCAATCCTTCATCGGGTTTCAAAAACTTATCGAGTGAAGCTAAAACCCGGTCTAATGCCTCTAACTTGCGAATCCAGGAATCTGACCCGACTCCGGAGGCGTGACCAGCTCGATCGAGCGCAGGCCAATAAAGATAAGCCAGCCCTCGATCATTTGCATCAAAGAAGTCGCGCATCAACTTAAACTGATGATCGAGCGAATCACTGCCCACGAAAGTCGCTCCACGCCAGACTGCCTCTGTAAAATCAGAGCCAACGAAACGGTGCTCACCCATCGCAAGCGAGGGTATCTTCTTAGTCAGAGCCTTTTGGAAAATCGTCTCAGAACGCTGCCATGAAGACGGAGAAATATTGGGCCCCCAACTTTTCAGATGGTTCACAAGGGTTCCCGAATCAGGATCTCTTATCTTGTAACCGACCAAACCATGCTGGCCTGAATCGGCTCCAGTCATGAGTGAGGCCAGTGCAGAAGATGTGGTGGAGGGAAAGCACGAGTCCGCCACAAGGCCCTGTTTGCGCCATACCTCAAAGAGCCACCTCGCATGACCCTCCCTATCTCGAAGATTGGCCGCCCCCAGCCCGTCAACCAACAAAACCGCCGCCTTGGCCGCGGGCTGCAGATTCAACAAATTAGGCTCGCCATCCAAAGCTGCCAGGCAACTGAGCCAAATATCGGCAAGCCTAACCGAGGGCTTCGAGGGGAGTACTAGCATTGGGCCATCTTATGACTTCACGATTCGAAAATGACGCGATTGCCGCCTCGATTGATCAAATTTCTGACATCGAGTTGGTGGACGAGATGGAAGAATCTTTTCTCGAGTACGCCTACTCGGTTATCTACTCGAGAGCCCTACCGGACGCGCGGGATGGGCTCAAACCCGTTCAGAGAAGAATTATCTATCAAATGTCGCAAATGGGTCTAAGCCCAGAAAAGGGCCACGTGAAATCCGCTCGAGTTGTTGGTGAGGTGATGGGAAAACTCCATCCTCACGGAGACAGTGCCATTTATGATGCGCTTGTCAGGATGGCTCAGCCTTTCGCGATGCGGGTTCCGATGATTGATGGACACGGAAACTTTGGATCCCTTGATGACGGTCCAGCCGCGGCCCGATACACCGAGGCTAGACTCAGGCCTGAGGCGATGGCGATGGTCGAAAACTTGAGCGAAAATCTAGTCGACTTTGTCCCAAACTACGACAATCAGGTACTTCAGCCAAGTGTCCTCCCGTCGGCTTTTCCAAATCTGCTGGTTAATGGCGCCTCCGGAATTGCCGTTGGCATGGCGACCAACATGGCCCCACACAATATTGGGGAGGTTATTGATGCGACATGTTTTCTAATCGACAATCCCGAGGCATCGCTGGAGGACCTGATGGAACGTCTTCCAGGACCCGATTTGCCAACAGGAGGCGTGCTTTTGGGGATAGAGGGAATTCGTGATGCCTATCGGACCGGAAAAGGGGCTTTTCGGATTCGCGCGAAAGTTAAGACGGAAACATTGGGGCCACGGAAAAATGGCCTCGTGGTAACGGAGCTTCCCTATCTGGTCGGTCCGGAAAAAATCATTCAAAAAATAAAAGACCTTGTAGCGAGTCGGAAGTTGCTTGGAATCTCAGGCATAACCGACCTGACCGACAGAACAAATGGGTTACGACTTGAAATAGAGGTCAAAAGCGGATTCGAGCCAATGGCTGTGCTGGAGGAGCTATATCGGCTGACCCCACTGGAGGACAATTTCTCGGTAAATGCCGTTGCTTTAGTGGAAGGACAGCCGCGCAGCCTTGGGCTCCGAGAAATTCTCCAGGTTTTCATTGAACATCGAATATCAGTTGTGACTCGCAGGTCAAAACACCGACTGGCAGAACGTCAGAAGCGTCTCCATCTGATTCAGGGACTACTAATTGCAATTGCTGACCTGGACATTACGATCGGCCTGATTCGACAGGCAGCCAACCCGGAAAAAGCCGCTGTCTCACTAATGGGGCAATTTAATCTGTCGAAGGAACAGGCCTCCCATATTCTTGAGCTGAGGCTTCGGAGGCTGACTAAACTTTCCCAGCATGAACTTGAGACCGAACAAGAATCTCTGAACGAGGAAATTAAGTCCCTCCAATCAACACTTAGCGAGCCTGCCAGGCTACTCGCGATGGTCAAGTCAGAGCTGCACGGCATCAGAAGCCAGTTTCGAACTAAACGTCGCAGCAAAATTTCGAAGACTGAGCCCCGGAGCCGCCGCGGACCAAGCGGCGGAAGGGAAATGGAAATCGCGGACGACAAATGCATTTTTGTGTTAACTTCCAGCGGTTATGCGGGTCGTTTTGCTTCGCCGTTTTCGCAGCCAAAGGTTAATCGACCCTTATTAGCTTGTTTGGAGACAACTGTTCGCGGGAGCTTAGCGGCTGTGACTTCAGCGGGGAACGTAGTCATTTTTAGTCCAATTGATCTTCCGGATCTGGGTAAACACAAGCTTGGGCTTTCCGGGGGGGTCCAGTTCAGGAGCTACATTGGAATCGAAGATGCCAGTGAAAAAGTTGTTGGCGTCTTCAACCCCGAGGCTGATCCTTTGTTGGCCTTAGGATCGGCCAGAGGGGTCGTAAAACGCGTACGGCTCGATATGTCTGCCAAGAATCGACCTCATGCCCTAATAAAACTGGCGGAGGGTGACCGAGTAGTGGGCATTAGCGAGGCCCCCGATGATTCACACATTGTTTTAATCTCGGCCGAGGGCTCTCTTCTCAATTTTTCCGCCGCGCTGGTCCGCCCTCAAGGTTTTTCGGCATCTGGCATGCAGGGTATACGTATCTCGGAAAGCACCGAAGTGATTTTTATGGGAGCTTGCAAGCGGGAGAGAGGTAAAGTTGTTACCCTCTCAGGGTCGCCGGATTTCCTAACTGGGTCCGGGCCAACGCGGGTCAAAACAACTCCCTTGACCGCATTTCCGGAAAAAGGCCGCGCCACTTCTGGCGTGAGGGCCCACTCTTTTCTCAAGGGGGAGCAGATTCTTGTCTCCGCAGTCGTTACGGAAAAACCCTTAGCCGAAGATTCAGACGGAC
>MDTG01018199.1_pt1 | contig 15177 bp, 13 predicted proteins | sample 811421 | NCBI WGS metagenome assembly MDTG01 (sample SAMN05326645, study PRJNA326480) | marine metagenome | isolation source: seawater | place: Pacific Ocean: South East | collected 2011
TAATTTCTCTACTTTGCTGTATTTTTCCTGTTTGCAATAATTTACCAAACTATAGACAATTTTATTCATTAGTTTAAATATAATAATACAATTAATTTAACATTAAAAGTTTGAATTAAATCTGATTTGTATCTTAAAGAAAAAATGTCGCAAAATAAAATTATTGGTATTTTAACTACATCTGAAGATTACAAAAGTGTTATAAAGTTAAATTCAACAATTTATAGTAAATTAGCAAATGAATATGGTAAAATTTATATCATCAACTTAAGCAATCTTCTATTTATAAATCAAAAAGAAAAAAAAAATAAATCTTTAATTTTAAAGTCTAATTTTAAAATTTTTAAACCTAAAAATATTTACGAACTTAAATCATTTTGTAAAAGTAAAAAACTAATCGCATTCAATGGCTTAGGAAAAGGTTTTAATACATTTAAAATTCATTATGCTTTATCTAAACTAGATATGGTCCAAATTTTACTAATGAATATTGGTTATCTAAGTAACGAAATAATTATCTATACTAATAATTTGGATAACTTTACTTCAAGTTTATATTTTAAACTTAATAGAAAAATATCTAGATATTTATTTAGAATTGCAACTTTATTAAATATTTTTCCAAAAATTGATTATTATCTGGACTCATCTTATCCAATCATAAAAAATTTAAACAATAGTTTTATAAAGAAAATAGAGCGAAAATTTAAATTCTTAAAGATTTCATACTTTAAAGAAGCAAAACTAATTAATAGTAGATCCTTTGATGATCTATATAAATTTAAAAAGAATTATAATAAATATTTAGTCTTTGTAGATTCTTTTTTTGATCATCCTGATAGAATTTTGAGAGAAGGAAATATTAGCAGAAAAGTTATTATAGACTATTATAAAAAATTAAGTTTATTTTTAAATAAATTAAGTAAACTGTATAAAAAAAAAGTTGTAATTTGTATACATCCTAAAAATAAAAATCCTTTACTTAAAAAATATTTATCAAAATTTTCGATCGTAAAACATCAAACAAATATAATGATAAAAAATTCTCATATAGTTATATTTCACGAATCAAGTGCTGCACTTGATGCTGTATTATTAAAAAAAAATATTATTAATTTACAATCTAAACTTTTAGGAAATTACTTATCAAAAAGATCTGCCATGTATTCTCGTGAATTGGGAGTTTTTACATACAATTTAGATAAAGATGAAAGTTTAGTCAAAAAATATTTTGATGAAAATTTTAAAAGTTCCAAGAAAAATTATTATAAATATATTAATGAATATTTAAATCCAGATGGAAAAAAACCAGGTTTTATAAAAATAATAAATATCATTAAAAAAATTTAAATATATTTTTTATTTATACAATGCTTTAATTTTTTTTTAATTTGATATCTGAAAGTTTTATAAAATTCATCTTTGTTTAAAGAGCCTGATTTATAAATATCAGTTTTTTTAAAATTTCTCATATAATCATTCCAATAGCTGTCGGAATTTGTATCCTCATAAACATGATCTAGTGTAGCTAGATCAATTTTAGTCTTTGTGAAATTATTTTCTAAAAAAATAAATATCTTAGCGTTATCAGATACTTTTTTTTTTAATTTTTTTATCTTATGACTTATCATTATTATTTTCTCTAATTCTTTTGTTGTATGAGTTTCATAGGCTATATTAAGTCCATAATAATGTGACTCGCTCGAAATCACAGCAGGTATTCCCAGAGCTGGATACTCGTAACCTGCAGATCCATAATTTGTAAAAATGATATTTACAACTTTATGAAGTTTTTTTCTCCCCCAATTTTCTGGCAAAAATTTTATATTATCTGGATAAATATTTCTCTCAAATAAGTGCTTTGTTTTATGTTTACTATCATTCTTTAAATCACTTGGATGAGATTTTACGATCCAATTTACTTTGTCGTTTTTAGAGGCATAATTTAATACCTCTTTTAACCAAGTATAATTATCCCTATATATACCCCACTTATTTGTAAATAAACCATCTGTTAAATCATTAGCAAATATAGCGCCTATTGGCTTTGAAGCATCCCATCTAAAATATTTACATATAATTTTTTTGTTATAATTCTCCACGAATTTAATATTTCTAATTTTTGCAAGTTTAATTCCCTCTATATCAATATCTTTATCTGGTTGATTTTTTCCCTCTAAACGATCTTCTAATATTTTATTTCCAATCTTTATAGCTTTTGACTTATGATTTCTTTTAATTATGTGAAAAAATTTTTTATCATATTTCCATCTACTCTCATGAAAATTTTTTACACTATTTATATTTCTTATAGATATAATTTTATTATTCCCAATTCTTGAAATCATTCTTATCTTTTTTTTTAATGCATAACCCATAAAAATAGCAGGAGGAATAAATTGTGGTTCGCTTTGAATGAAATATTTTATATTATTTTTACTTAAAATATTTTTGAATTCTTCCCTAAAATGAAGATAAATTGCAAAAGCGTTATAAAACTTAGCATTTATATGATTAAAAGTAGGTACTCTTGAAAACCTAGAAACGTGGGAATAAATTACTTTTCCAGTTGGAATACCATCAAGTTTAAATTTTACAAAATCTTCAATATCTTTAAATTTAGAAATTAATAAAAATGATTTTAATTGATAAATTAACCTTTTATATAAATTTGGTTTAGACTTAAAATATATAAAATTATTTAAACCCTTGGTAAGAAAAAAATTTTTAGAGATGTAGTCATTTTCTTCCAACAATATGATTATGTTTTTCTTTTCAATTTCTGATAAATAAACTCCCAACAAATATTCATATTTTAAATAGTCATTTATACCCAAAAATGAAGTAACTAAAATTTTATCTTTTGTTTTTTTTGTATAGGAAAATTTAGAAAAAATTTTATAATCATTTTTATTCGAATTTAAATCTTTGAAATTTGGTTTATTTTTAAGAATTGCATCTATAAATAATTTTAACTCTTGTTTTATAAAAATGAGAATTATAAAAATTATTGTTTTAGCTCTTAATATCATCTAACAGAATTTAATTTTGTCATCAACAGTGCACAACTTTAGGATCATTTATATTTTGAAATACACCTCTTGTGTCAAAAATCATTTTTGAATTTTTTAATATCGATTTATAATTTATATTTCTATGATCGGTCGCAATAATAATTGCATTATAACTTTTTAACTTCAGTTTGCTGATCTTAGTTAAAGAGTAATATAATTTATTTTTAATATTTAATTTTGAAATATATGGATCAAAATAATCAATTGAATATTTTCTCCTTTTTAATTTATTAAAAATTTCAATTGATGGAGACTCGCGATAATCATCCACATCTCTTTTATACGCCATACCTATAATTAAAATCTTTGGCTGTCTTTTCTTTAATTTTTTGGTAATTTTGTTAACTACCCAATTTGTAATATCTAAATTCACGTCCCTAGATATTTTTATAAAGTTACTACTTACTTTTTTTTGGTTTGCTACCCAAGAAATAAATAATGGATCTATCGGAATACAATGACCACCTACTCCAGGACCAGGTGCGAACGGTCTAAATCCGAAAGGTTTTGTAGAGGCGGTTTTTATTATATCAAAAATTTTGAGACCTAATTTATCACATATCATTTTCATTTGATTTACAAGACCGATATTGACCGATCTATAACAGTTTTCAAAAAGTTTTGTAAATTCTGCGGACTCAAGAGATGAGGCTACATAGATTTTTTTAAATATTTTTTTGTAAAACAAACTTAAAATCTTGACACAATTTTTTGAATAACCTGATACGACTTTTGTTATTTCCGAATAACTGATACTATAATCTTTTCCTGGACTCACTCTCTCGGGAGAAAAACAAATAAAAAAGTTTTTTCCAATTTTTAATTTCTTATTTTTTTTAATATTATTAAATATAATTTCTCTTGTAGCACCAGGATAAACTGTACTTTCTAAAATTAATAGTTGTCCTGGTCTTAGGTGATTATAAATATATTTAATAGAACTTTTTACATAGGACATGTCTGGTTTTAAATTTTTATTTAATGGAGTTGGAACACAAATTACAATTACATCGCAATTATTTATATTACTTATATATTTTAAGTTATAAAAAGAGTTTTTTTTTAACTTTAATAATCTTTGTTTTTTAATTGTGCTTATAGTTGGTACATTTTTTTTTAAATTTTCAATCTTAAAATCATCTTTATCAAAACCAAATGTCGTAAATTTTTTTTCATTTATACTTAATAAGATCTCTAAACCAACATATCCTAAACCTATGATGCCAACTTTTAATTTTTTATTTTTTATCTTATTAATTAAATTTTTCATTTCAGTAAAGTTTATTTGAGTCTATTTTTGATCCAGCTTTAATAATTTTTTTTAATTTTTTTTCTTTAATCTTATCAAAATCTAAATCAATAGAACTTGGGCCAGGTCTTAAAAATTTAATATTTTGAAATAATATCTTAGAATTTTTTTTCATCGTTTTAGTCGCATAAATTGCTCTTCTAGTTACTTTTTGATTTGGATTTTCTACTTTTTGAATTTTCTTTTCATAATTCCCAAGCATTTTTTCTATTTTTCTTATTGATAAAACTAAAGATCTTAAATCATTATAGTCTGCTGAAAGAGCGTGATCTCTGAAATTTGAATATTTTTTATTGAAAGTAAAATGTTTCTCAATAATTCTTGCACCTAATCCAACAGCTACATTACACGCTTCATTACCAATGGTGTGATCAGAATATCCTACAGTCAATTTAAATTTATTTTGTAAATATGGTATTGATAGTAAATTTGCATAGTCATCTTCAACTGGATAGCTTGTTACACAATGCAAAAGAATTAATTTTTTTTTGACAAAATTTAAATTAGTTTTTTTTTTATAAATTTTATAATTTTTCTAATTTTTTGCTCGTCGGTCATACCAGTTGAAATTATTATAGGCTTATTCAACTTTATTAATTTTTTTATAAGTTCAAAATAATCATTATCACCTGATGCAATTTTGATTACTGGACACAATTTACCCAAAAAAGATGCACTATCTAGATCTAATGGTGTTGAAAAAAAAATCATCTTTTTCTTTAAAGCATAATCTCTTAACCGTTTAAACTGACTAAAAGATAACTGAAATTTTTTTAATTTTCTAAATCTCTCTACATTTTTTTTTAAGATAAAGTTTTCTACTTTATATGTCTGAAATTTTACGGCGTTAGCACCTGCCTTATGCGCAAGATAGATCATTTTTTTTGCTAGATTAAAGTTTCCTTCGTGATTATTACCAATCTCCGCAACAATCAAAACTTTCTTTTTGGTATCAAAGCCATTAATTATCATTTAATTGTATGCCAAAAATCCTTGTACCATTTAATATACTTTTTATATCCTATTTCTAATGGATATTTTGATTCATAATTTAGAAATTTTTTTGCTTTTTCGTTATTTAAGGTGCCCCTTTCGGGCATTAGCTTATCTTTTTCCTTAAATTTAACATTAACATCCTTAAACTCATCTTTTATTATGGCAATCATTTCATTTATTTTTCTAGAATTCCCAAAAGTGATATTAAATGTTTGATTAATGGCCTTTTCATTATCACACGCCAAACTAATTCCTTCCATTAAATCATCAATATATGTAAAATCTAATTTTTCACTTCCGTCTCCATTAATTTCTATATCTAAACCCTGAATTGCGTTCTCAATAAAAATTTGACCTACTCTTCTACTCACACATCTTTCACCATATAAAGCAGACGGTCTGATTATGGTATAAGGAACATCGAAAACTTGATTGTATGCTTTAACAATAAGCTCCCCTGAATATTTTAATGTCCCATATATGCCTAAGGGATTACAAGCTGTTTCCTCATTTACTTGTTTGGAATTAAAATTTCCATAAACCATACTAGATGATAAATATATTAAATGTATTTTTTTCGACCTACAAAAATCTAAAGTATTTTCAAGCGTTCTTAAACTATGATCGAATGTATTGTGTGGATCCTTATTTGATTTATTAGCATGTGATACTGCCGCTAAATGTATAATTATATCTGGATTAATCTCATCGTATAATCTGCATATTGCATGATAATCTCTTGCGTCTTGAACAGTTAATTTAATTTTATTTTTTTGAATTAAATCTAATCTATTATTTAATATTGAACTATATAATTTTTTATTTTTTACTTCGTCATTTGTAAAAGACAAAATATTATTTACCGATAAGCTGTCAACAATGTAAGGTTCATGTCCCTTATTTTTTAAATAAATTGATAAATTATGTCCTATAAATCCTGAGCCGCCAACTAATAAAATTTTTTTATTTTTCATTTTTTTGATAATTGATTAATCTTAGAACAAATATATTCAACCTCTAAATTACTTAATTTAGGATAATTAGGTAAAGAAATATTTGATTTAGCGTAAATTGATGAATTTTTATTAAAGTCAAGTTTGAGATTATATTTTTTTTTGTAATAGCTCATTTTTGATAAAGGAGTAGCGTAATGAATACTTGTAAAAATTTTATTCTTTTTCAAAAAATTAACTACACTGTCTCTATTTCTACATAATATAGGAAATATGAAATAAGAATTATCTTTTGAATATTTTGGAAATTTTATATTTTTTGTTTTTAATAAAAGCTTATTATATTTTTTTGCAATTCGCTTTCTAACCAATAAATTTTTTTTATATCTTTTTAATTGTAAAAATCCTAAAGCTGCTTGGAAATCAGTCATTCTATAATTATATCCTAAGCTCTTGACATCATATACTCCAGCTTTTTTTCTTTCATTTAAATCCTTATCTATTCCAAAAGCTTTTAACTTTTTTATTTTCAAAAAAATTTCTTTATCATTTGTAATTACCGCTCCTCCTTCGCCAGTGGCAATTTGTTTTGTTGGATAAAAAGAAAAACAACCAGTCTGACCATAATTACCAACATGTTTTTTTTTATATGTTGAGCCTAAAGCATGTGCACAATCCTCAATTAATTTAATTTTTTTTTTTTTACAAAATTCTGCAATTTCTTTTATTTGGCAAGGTATACCACTCATATGAACTAAAATTATTCCCTTAGTTTTTTTTGTAATTTTCTTTTTGATAAAACTTAAATTTGTATTACCTGTTACCGGATCAACGTCTGAAAAAACCGCTTTTGCTCCTGTATACTCAATTGCGTGTGCGGTTGCAGTATGCGTCATATCTGGAACAATAACCTCATCACCTTTTTTAAAACCCACAGCTAAACAAGATAAGTGCAAGCCTGCTGTGCAGCTGGATACTAAAATTGAATATTTTGCTTTAGTATATTTTTTTAACTCTTTCTCAAATAAATCCGTATATTTTCCATGTGTTAGCCAACCGCTTTTAATTATTTTTGAAACCTCTTTTATATCTGAAGGTAATATATTCTGTTTAGAGAATTGAACTTTTTTCATATCATTTTAAATAAGAAATTTTTAATTCTTTATTTTGTTTTAAAGACTTTTCAGCAAAAAAACAAACGCTCATTAAATCAATTTGTTCCTTATGGCTTATAGGACTCTTGCTTCTCTTATTAAGCAAATAATCTATAAAACTTCTAATCAATTTTTTTCTATTTTTTTTATCTGGATAATTTTTTTTAATGTTTTTAATAATATTGGACTTTCCAGACCTATTGATTAAATATTTTCCATTAAAAGAATTTACTAATGTCTTATTTTTTTGATAAATCTTAACATTATGAAAATGATCATGAGGTGCGGTTGCATTAACTGATATCTTCACAACTAGATTATTTTTAAATTTAAGTAAATAAATAATAAAACTTTTTTTTTTAAAATTCGTATTTTTCGTTGATATATTATTTCCTGTACAATAAATTTTTAGAGGTTTTTCGTTTATTAGCCACATTATTAGATCTATCATATGAATTCCAGCTCCTAAATTTAAAGAGTAATTAAAAACCTTAGATCTCCATTGAAATAATTTATGAATTCTTCCCCATAAATAATCTGCCTCAATATAAAAAATATCTTTTCTATTTATGTTTTTTTTAAAAAAATTAAATAATGAATTAGTCCTCAAGACTAAATTAGAAATCATTTTAACTTTTTTATTTTTTTTTAAAAGTTTATTTATTTTCTTCAATTGAGGAAGAGTTAAACACATTGGTTTTTCAACTATAAAATTCTTATTATTTTTAAAGCACTTTAATATTTGATTAAAATGGAAATTGTCATAGCTTGCAATTGAAACTAAATTGATATTTGTGTTTTTAAAAATTAAGTTTTCGTTATCAGTAACGATTTTTTTTGGATATTTTTTTTTTAAATATTTTAATTTTTTTTTATTTTTCTCACAAATAATTAAAACTTTTGATAATTTATAATTTTCTATAGCTTCAACATGTTTCTCACCAATTCCCATCCCAATAACTGCTGCTAGTATTTTCATTTTTTTAAACTAAAATTTACGAATTCATGTTTTCCGAATTTTTTTAACAATTTCTTTAGATCTTTTTTAAAATCTACTGAAAATTTAAAATTTTTTAATTTTATATTCTTTACATAAAAATTGAAAATTTTAAATTTTTTTTTATTATTATAAAAATATTTAGTTACATGCTCTTTCTCTTCAAGAGATAAATTGTATTTTAAAATCTTTTTTAATGTATTTACTCTTATAAGTTCAACTGATTGTCCTGAGGGACAGCTTCTTTTATAAGTATTAGTAATTAAATCAATTTTTTTCTTTTTATGGATTTTTACGGCGTGATCAATTATTAGTGGATCAATCATTGGACTATCTCCTGAAATTCTAACAAAGTAATTTGATTTAAATTTTTTAGCAGCTTTATACATTCTAAGTGTTACGTTTTCATTATTCCCTTCGTAAAACTTTAAATTTTTTTTTTTAAGGAATATTTTTAATCTTTTATTTTTATCGTCTTTTGGAATTGAAATTACAGTTCGTTTAATTTCTTTAGAGCTATTCACTCTATCATACACTCTCTCGATTAAGGGAACGCCATAAATTTTAAATAAACTTTTCCCTGGAAATCTTTTTGAGTCTAATCTCGCTTGAATTATTGCTAACAAATAAGAACCATTTTTAAATTTTACTAATAAATACACAAACTTTTATAACAATTAAAGTTAATAATTTTAACTAAGTTTGTTTATTTTCATTTATAATGTAAAAACTTTAATTAACTTATCGTTAATAAATAATTAAATGCAAAGACTATCAACTAAGGAAAAAAAATTAGCCATATTTTTTAATTCATATAGAGGTTTAGACCTACTCAAGACTTTAAAAAAAAATTATTTAGTAGATATTTACCTTTGTAAAAAAAATCTGAAACAAGATATTAAATCAAAATTAAGAGGTATAAAGTACACTTTAATCTCAAAAATAGATAAAGAATTAATCTTTAAAGTAAAAAAAAATAAATACTTTCTTATTATAAGCGCAGGTTGTCCTTATATTTTTCCAAAAAAACTTATTAGTGCTGCAAAAAAAAATGTTATCAATCTACATGCTGGCCCCTTACCTGAGTACAGAGGTGGTTCTCCTTTAAATTGGCAAATGATTAATGGTGAAAATTATATCGGCATCAGTATTATTAAAATGACAAAAGGACTAGACAGTGGCCCTATTTATGAAAAGGCAAAATTCAAATTAAAAGATAAATATAATATTAATGATGTGCACAAAAGAGCTAATAAAATTTTTTCAAAATTAACAAGAAAAACAATCAATAAAATACTTAAAAATAAAAAACCAATTCCTCAATCATCCAAAAAAGTAAAAATTTATAAACAAAGAAGTGATGATGATGGATTGATAGAGTGGAAAAAACTAAAAGCAGACCAAGTTTATAATTTTGTTAGAGCTCTTTCTAAACCTTATCCAGGGGCTTACTTTTTTAGGAAAGGAGAGAAAATAAGATTATTTAAATGCAAAAAATCTAAATTAAACCCAAATTTAAAACCTGGAACTAAATTTTTAAGTAAAAACAAACAATATATAAAATGTAAAAAATTCTCTATACAAATTTAAAATAGAATTTTGGAAAAATTTATATAAAAGATATTAGGAATTAAAATACTTTATGTGCGGAATAGCAGGATATATTGGTAGGAAAAAATTTAAAAACTTAAAAATACAAAATATTTTATCTACAATGAGGCGAAGGGGGCCAGATTCTAATGGCTTCAAAGAAATCAAATTTGAAAAAAAAAATTTAAGCTTATTTTTTTCAAGATTAAGTATTATAGATGCAAAAAATAACAAAGCTAATCAACCATATGTTTTTAAGGATAGTACGCTCGTTTTTAATGGTGAAATTTATAATTATATCGAATTAAGAGATGAATTAAAAAAAGAAGGTTATCGCTTTGAAACAGGATCCGATACTGAAGTTTTAATTAAAGTTTTAGATTGTTGGGGAGAAAAAGGTATTAATAAACTTGAGGGAATGTGGGCATTTTATTATTTTAATCACAAAAAAAAAATTGGAATACTTTCAAGAGATAGATTCGGAGAAAAACCATTATTCTATTTTCATAGCAAAAATGAATTTATTTTTGGTTCAGAAATAAAAATAATAAAAAAAATTTTAGATAAAAAACTTCAAATAAATTATGGTAGAATAGAAAACTTACTCAGATTTGGATACAAAATCCTTTTTAAATCTAATGAAACTTATTTTAAGAATATAAATAATTTTCCCAAGGGTCATTATTATTTGTTTAAAAATAATAAAATTATAAAAAATAAATACTGGAAAATAAATTATAGACCGAATAAAAATTTGGCTAAAAATAATTTTCGATCTATTAAAGAAAGTTTATATAATTCAATAAAACTTCGTTTAAGATCTGATGTGCCAATAGCATTTTTGTTAAGTGGAGGAATAGATAGTAACGCATTAGTTTCTATTGCCAAAAAACATTTTAATCAAAATGTAAGCACTTTTAGCATTGTTAATAAAGATAAAAAATTTGATGAGAGTAAATATATTAATTTAGCCCAAAAAAACTTAAAAACTGATCACACGAATCTTAAATTTGATTTTAAAAAAATTAATTTTCTTAAAAATTTAAGGGATCAAATTATTTATCATGATTCTCCTGTAACTATGGTGAATTCTTTCCTTCAATTTGAATTGCTTAAAATTATAAAAAAAAAAGGATTCAAAGTTGTAATAGGTGGTATCGGTTCTGATGAATTATTTTCAGGTTATTATGATCACCATCTTTTATACTTAAATGAAATAAAAAAAAATAAAAAATTATTTAATAAATCATTAGATAATTGGTCAAATCATATACTTCCAATAGTCAGAAATAAAGATTTACAAAAATTTAATCTATATATTAAAAATAAAAATTTTAGAGATCATGTCTTTCAATTTGATGAATTTAAAAATAAAATTTTCAAAAAAAAATCCAAAACAAATTTTCATGAGGAAAATTTTTGTAAATCTTTAATGAAAAACAGAATGATTAATGAATTACAAAATGAGATAGTTCCTGGTGGACTTAAAGAAGATGATTTAAATTCCATGTATAATTCTATAGAAAATAGAAGTCCTTACTTAGATACAAAATTATTTCAAGATTGCTTAAATATGCCTTCAGAATACTATATCAAAGATGGTATGGCTAAGTGGCCATTGAGAAAAATAATTAAAGGTTTGATCCCTAATGAAATTAGATTAAAAAAAGAAAAAGTTGGTTTTAATACTTCAATTTCTGATGTTATTGACTTTAAAAATAAAAAGAATATAAATTTTTTACTTAGTGATAGTAATATTTTTAAAATAATAAATAAAAAGTCATTAATTAACTTATTAAATAAAAGATATTTTTCAGGTGTCGAAAGTAACTTTTTATTTACTTTTATATCCTCAAAGATTTTTTTGGAGAATTTTGAATAATGAATTATTGCAAGATATGTGTTTTACCTGACACTAGGCCACATTTATATATCTTACCCAACGGCATTTGTACTGCTTGTGCTACACATAACTTAAGAGATAAAATAAATTGGAAAAAAAAAGAAAATGAATTTAAACAGATTGTAAAAAAAGTAAAAAAACAAAATTTACTCTATGATTGTCTTATCCCTGTAAGTGGAGGTAAAGATAGTACTTGGCAGGTTTTATTATCAAAAAAATATGGTTTAAATCCCTTAGCTTTTACTTATAAGCCTGTACTCAGAACGCCAATAGGTCAAAAAAATATTGAAAATTTAAAAAAAATTGGAGTACATCATGTTGAATTTTCAATAAATGAAGATGTAGAAAAAAAATTCTTAAAGAAAGCTTTTGTTAAATTTGGTGCAGTTGGAATAGTAATGCATATGGCAATGTGGAATATTTCACATAATTTAGCAAAAATGTTTAAAATTCCATATATCTTTTGGGGAGAAAATTCAGCAAGAGAATATGGGGGAAGTAAAAAGGACTTAAAATTAATCAGATTGAATGAAAAATGGATTAAAAAATATGGGATTAACTTTGGGACGAAACCAGAAGATTGGATAGATAATGATTTAACTAAGCAGGATATGGCTCCCTTTATAAAAAATAAATATTTAAAAAATTTAAAATCTCCAATTAATATTTTTATGGGTGAGTATTTCAAATGGGATCCTGAAAAGACATTTAAATATGCAAAAAAGTTTGGATTCAGTATAATAAAGAAAAAACCTAAAACAGGTTTTTACGATTTTGCAGATATTGATGATGATCTTATTTCAATACACCATTATCTAAAAATATTTAAATATGGTTTTTCTAGAATGTACGATAATTTAAGCCTTGAGATTAGAAATAAAAGAATTTCTAGAAAAAAATCTATAGAAATTATAACTAAAGATAATTTTAAAGCTCCGAAAAGTGACATTAGTAAATTTTGTAAATTTATTGGTATTTCTGAAAATGAATTTAAAAAGACTTGTGAAAAATTTAGAAATAAAAAGCTTTGGAAAAAATATAAAAATAAATGGATATTAAAATACCCAATCCATTAAATGAAATTTAATTTAAAAAAAAAGCCCAGAATATTTTCAGTAGGATTTGATAAGTCTTTTAATGTAAAAGATTACGGAAAAATAAATGTAGATCATACTGACAAGGAATTTGAACTTTTAACATTTTCAAATAAAAAAAAAGATTACGATTTTGGAATAACAAATTGGGGTTATTATGCGACACCATCGATTAATAAAAGATTGAGGAATAACGGATACCAAACTTTTTTAGTAAAGAATATATATAATAATATATTTATAATGGTAGTTGATGATAACAAGTTAACAAAATTTAAAAAATACATTGAATTTGAAAATCAAAAAATATTATCGAGATTAGATCTATTTGAAAATGAGGATGATTTTATAAAAAAATTGATACTATCTAATAAAACTGGAAGACATTGTAAAAATTTAAAATGTCTAAATAATCACAAAAATATTCATGAAATTTTTAAATATATTAAAAAACCACCAAATGAACCAAATTATGGTATAAAAAATTATAAAAGAAAAGTTGTCAAATGCCAAAATTGTAATCATTTTTTTGCTATACATAAAATAAATACAAATAAATTTTATAAAGAGAATTACTCTATTATTTCGCACGGAAAAAATATTTTAAAAAAATTTAATAAAATTAAAAAGTTAAAAAGTCAGTCAGATAATTTTCATAGAGTAAACAGATTTTTGAATTTTTTCAAAAAATATGAAAATAAAAAAATATCTTTATTAGATGTTGGTAGTGGTTTGTCAATTTTTTTAGATGCAATTAAAAACAAAGTAAAATGGAAACTTATTGGTATTGAGCCAGATATTAATTTTGTAAAATTTGGAAGAGAAACACTTGGATTAAACATAATTCATTCAAATTTAAATGTAAAAAAACTTAATAATAAGAAGTTTGAAATTATTTCGTTAAATAAAGTTGCTGAACATATAAAAAACCCAATTTTATTTTTAAAACAGTGTAACAATTTATTAAAAAAAAATGGATACATTTACATAGAAGTGCCAGATGGATTGACCGCATCCAAACAAAAGAAAGCAAAATATCAAGAAGAATTTGCTATTGATCACCTTCACGTATTCAGTTTAGACTCTTTAAATAATTCATTAAATTCTAGTGGTTTTAAGGTAATTTTAATTGATAAAATAAAAGAAAAAAGTGGAAAATTTACACTTTATGCTTTTGCGAGAAAAATAAAATAAGATGACTGTAAATAAATATTATTTTTTAGCAAAGAAAACATTATTTCCCTTAAATAGAAGTTTAACCGGTAAAGGAATTAAAAATACTCTTAAAATAATTAAGAAAGAATTTCCTAAATTAAAAATAAAAAAAATTAAATCTGGAACAAAGGTTTTTGATTGGAGAATTCCACAAGAATGGAATATTTCAGATGCATTTATAATTGATAAAAATGGAAATAAGATTATTGATTTTAAAAAAAATAATTTACATGTTGTTGGTTATTCAGAACCAATTAATAAAACAATAAGTAGAGATGATCTTTTAAATAATTTATTCACAATAAAAAAACAACCAAATGCAATTCCCTACATTACTTCATATTATAAAAAAAGATGGGGTTTTTGTCTTTCTTTTAATCAATTTAAAAAGTTAAAAAATAAATATAAGAAAAGTGATAAATTTAAAGTAGTAATAAAATCTAGTTTTAATAAAAAAGGATTTCTTAATTATGGGGAATTGTTTTTAAAAGGAAATTCTTCGGATGAAATTTTAATTTCTACTTATGTATGTCATCCATCTATGGCTAACAACGAACTTAGTGGTCCAATAGTATCTATGAGTTTAATAAATTATTTTAAAAAGTTTAAAAATTTGAATAAATCTCTTAGATTTATCTTTATACCAGAAACAATAGGATCTATAGCTTACATTAAACAAAACTTTAACAAATTAAAGAGTAATGTAATTGGGGGTTACAATCTAAGTTGCATCGGAGATGAGAAAAATCATTCTTGTATGATGTCAAAATATGAAAATTCTCCATCTGATGATGCTTTACTAGAAGCCTACAAAAAATTAAAAATTAAAAAATTTAAAATTTATTCTTTTTTAAAACGAGGATCTGACGAGAGACAGTTTAATTCGCCTGGA
>MDTG01030954.1_pt1 | contig 15176 bp, 17 predicted proteins | sample 811421 | NCBI WGS metagenome assembly MDTG01 (sample SAMN05326645, study PRJNA326480) | marine metagenome | isolation source: seawater | place: Pacific Ocean: South East | collected 2011
CCAAGGGTGGCATGAAAAAGATGATGCGTAGTTTACCTGGGGGTATTTTGCCACCAGGATTTAAATAGAAAAGTATTAAATTTAATCCTAAACCTTTAATTTTAGGATGATTTCTAAGTATCTTTCTTGTAACTTACGGAAAAACTTAAATATTTTACTTGAATAAACACTTCACATTTTCCATAAAACACGTACAATGCGCCGTCTAATATATGCAGCAATTAATAATTTTTTTTGTTTTTTTTATTCGGAAATATAATGGTAAGTATTCGACTTTCGCGCTCAGGCGCTAAAAAACGTCCTTTCTATCACTTGATTGTCACTGATTCTCGAAATCGTCGTGATGGTCGTTACATTGAGCGACTTGGTTTTTTTAATCCAGTCGGCAAAGAAAGTGAAGAAACTCTTCGTATAGATATTGAGCGAGTCAATTATTGGATCAGTCAAGGTGCTCAACCTTCTGACCGGGTGGCATCGCTCTTAAAACAGCACCAGAAGGCAGCTGTTAGCGTTTAAATTGTTAGTTTCTAACCCTATCATCTTAGGCCGAGTAGCTGGTTTACATGGAATTAAGGGATGGGTGAAAGTCTTTTCATATACTAAACCTAGAGAGGCAATATTAAAATATAAGGATTTAATCCTTAGCCAAGATGATAAATGGATGCCCATCAGAGTCATTGAAGGGCAAAGCCATGGAAAATCTATTATTTTAAAATTAGATGGCCTTGAGGACCGGAATCAAGCAGTAACTTTGATTGATAAGAAAATTGCAACCGAGAGAAATAAGCTACCAATATTGAAAAATGGCCATTATTATTGGTCAGACTTGATGGGATTAAAAGTTTCTCAAATTAATGGTGGTAATCAGTTGGGCACTGTCAAAGGTTTTATTGAGACAGGCACTCATGATGTAATGGTATTAGAAGGTGATCAAGAAATATTGATTCCGTTTGTATATGGAAAAATCATAATTGATGTTGATCTAACTAAACATCATATTTATGTAGATTGGGAATGGGACTAATAAAATGGAAATCAGCGTTGTTAGCGTATTTCCTGATATGGTTGAAACAGTTAAAAAATTTGGCGTTATTGGCAAAGCCCATCGACGCAAAATCTTTACCTTAAAAACTAAAAATCCACGTGATTATGTAGAGGGTGTTCATAAAATCATAGATGATAAGCCTTATGGTGGTGGGCCCGGTATGGTAATGAAATATGAACCTATCGATGCGGCGCTTGAGGCAGCCAAAGATAGTTTACCTCCAGGTTATTCGGGAATTTATTTATCGCCAAAAGGAAAGCCTTTTAATCAAGAAATGGCTAAGAGGTTTGCAAAAATGCCTAGTTTAATTTTATTAGCTGGGCGTTATGAAGGAATTGATGAAAGGCTTTTTGATTCTCAAATTGATGAAGAAGTTTCCATAGGTGATTTTGTAATTTCAGGGGGTGAAATAGCAGCAATGGTAGTGATTGATGCAATAGTTAGATTGCTTCCTGGAACGCTGGGAGGAAATGAATCAGCTGCAGAAGATTCGTTTATGAAGGGTTTGCTTGATCATCCTCATTATACGAGGCCAGAAAATATAGAAGGACGCAAGGTTCCTGATGTATTATTATCAGGAAACCACGCTGAAATTTCTAGATGGAGAAGAAAGCAAGCTTTGGGATTTAGTTTCTTAAAGCGCCCAGACTTACTAGAAAAGATTGATTTAGACGTAGAGCAACAAGTGTTGCTTGAAGAATTTTTAAAAGAGCAAAAATAATGAGTAAAATAATAGAAGCAATTGAACAAGAGCAAATGACCAAAAAGGTTCCATCATTTGGCCCAGGCGATACAATTGTTGTGCAAGTTAGGGTTAAAGAAGGCACTCGTGAGCGACTCCAAGCCTTTGAAGGCATTGTTATTGCAAAGCGCAATCGTGGTTTAAATTCTGCATTTACTGTTCGAAAGATTTCTCATGGCGAGGGCGTTGAACGCGTATTTCAAACCTATAGTCCAGATGTAGACTCAATTCAAGTTAAGCGCCGCGGAGATGTTCGTCGCGCAAAGCTTTATTATTTACGCGGTCTCACAGGTAAAGCTGCAAGAATTAAGGAAAAAATCTAAAAGACAAAAGATTTTGATTTTCTCACTATCTGCCTTTAGGTTTTTTTCGCTATAATGCGTATTTATTTATAAGCTTGTGGCTGTTTAAACAGTCAGTTTTGAGTTTTCGTATTATGAAAAAGAATCTTCTTGTAATTGCGTTGTCATTGCTGTCTATTGGCTGCACTTTTTTAGTATCAAATGCTACTTCAAATTTTTCAAATAACTTAGCGGCTTCGATTCTAAATCAGGATGACCCTGAAATTGTTCGAGATGGTCTTCCAACTCTTATACTTACAATGGATAGTCTGATATCTGGCGCTCCAGATAATCCTGACTTATTGGCAGCTGGTGCAAGCTTATATGTTTTGTATGATTCAATCTTTGTGGATGATAATGAGCGTTCATTAAGATTAACAGATCGTGCACGTGGGTATGGCCTCAGAGCCATGTGTTTGGTTCACAAACCGTCTTGTGTATGGCCAAATATAAATTATGATGAATTTTTAATGTCCTTAAATGGCATTGATCCCACTGATGCAAATATTCTTCTTTCTTATGGCTTGTCATCACTGGCGTACCTTAGAGTAAGAAGCACTAGTTGGGACACGATAGCTGAATTCCCTCAAATTCAGAAATTATTTGATCATTATTTAGAAGTAAGTGGAGATGATGCAAATGCAAGCGCATATACCTACATCGGTATTATGCATTCTTTAAGGCCACCTATGTTAGGTGGTAAGCCAGAATTAGCTCGTATGTATTTTGAAAAGGCAATAGCAGAATCGAATGGCTATGACCTTAGTGCTAAATTGGAATATGCGAGATATTATGCAAGATTAATGTATGAACGAGAGCTGCACGATCAATTATTAAATGAAATCTTAAATGCAGATCCAAATCATAATGGATTTATATTGACAAACAGAGTGGCTCAAAAAGAAGCCATTAAATTACTTGCTGAAGCAGATGATTACTTTTAGTTTTTTAATGAAACTTATTATTCAAGTAATAGAGATTTAAAATTTATGAAAAAAATTGCCTTATTGTTCTTAATATTTATATTAAATATATCATCTGCATCGGGTATTACATTAAAAATAGCCACTGCTACTCCAGAAGGAACTCAGTGGATGAATGATATGCGCGCAAGCGCTAAAGAGATCTATGACAAAACTCAAGGGCGCGTCAATATCAAATATTATGGCGGTGGAATTAAAGGCAGTGATTCTAAAGTTCTAAGTCAAATACGTATTAAACAGTTACAGGGTGGTGCATTTACACCAACCTCTCTCGCTGCCCAATATCCGAATTTAAATATATATGGCATGCCTTTGGTGTTTAATTCTGAGCAAGAAGCGACTTATGTCCGTTCCAAAATGGATTTAATCCTTCAGAAAGGGCTTGAGGACTCTGGGTTCGTAAATTTTGGCTTTGCAACGTCGGGCTTTGCAAACATAATGTCTAGTGAACCAGTAAAAACTTTGGAAGACCTTAAGGGTAAGCGAGTATGGGTGCCAGAGGGCGATATTATGAGTTACAAGTCAATGGAGGCGCTCTCACTAAATCCTGTAACTCTTCCTATTACTGACGTCTTGACAGGCTTGCAAACTGGCCTTATTGATATTGTGACTATCCCAACTATTGTTGGCTTAGTGCTGCAATGGCATACAAAGGTAAAATATATAACACCAGTCCCTCTAATTTATACTTTTGGATATATGGCTATAGATAAAAAAGTCTTTGATAAAATCGATATTAAAGATCAGGTAATTATCCGAGAAGTTATGAATAGGACTTATGATAAATTTGATGAACTAAATCTGATTGATAATGAAAATGCTTATGCAGCACTTATAAGAAGTGGTATTCAAGAAATAAGATTTGATGAGATCGAGCTCAATAAAGTTAGGGAGTTGCTACTTAAATCAAATCTTAAATTAGGATCAGCTGGCGGCTTTTCATTGGAGCTTTACAAAGAAATGCTTAGCCATATTGCTGAATTTCGTGACAATAAGATTATTAATAGCGAGTAATAGATGAAAATCCAGCCTATATTAGATCGTCTGGATAAAATTGGATCAAGATTTGAAACTATAGTATTGGTTTTTATATTAATATCCTTGATCCTAATTGCAGTAAGTCAAATTATAATGCGTGAAGTTTTTGAGGCGGGATTTGGCTGGATAGACGAACTTGTGCGTTTAATGGTTTTATGGATAGCTTTAGTTGGCTCAATTTCGGCTTGCAGAGAGAATCGGCATATAAGAATTGATGCAATCTCTCATTATTTATCCAATAGGGCTGCAAATGTGATTCAATTATTTATTGATATATTTGCGGCAATAACTTGCGGTTTAATTGCTTTTCAAGCTTATCGGTATCTAAAAATAGAAATTGAATACGGCGATACTGTTTTAGTAAATACACCAGCTTGGATTGCTCATTCTATTGTACCTATTGCCTTCTTTTTAATATCTTACAGATTCTCAATTGATGCATTTAAAAAATTGATTGCTATATTTTCTGGGACTTTATCAAAATGATTTTTGTAAGTTTCATTTTAGTGATTACCGCAATCCTTGGTGCTCCTTTATTTGTAGTAATTGCCTCAAGTGCAATGCTTGGTTTTTATAAACTAGATTCTGATTTAATGATAATGGCTATAGAAATACAGAGCATAGCAAGCATGCCATTTCTTTCGGCAATTCCACTTTTTACTTTTGCTGGATATATATTAAGTGAAAGCAATGCTCCAAAAAGATTAGTGCAACTAACCAACTCAATTTTTGGATGGATACCTGGCGGCTTATCATTGGTATGTCTTGCTGCTTGTGCTTTTTTTACAGCTTTTACAGGGGCTTCTGGTGTAACCATAATTGCTCTTGGCGCTATTTTATATCCTGCCTTGAAAGAGGACGGATATGGTGAAAAGTTTAACTTAGGACTCGTAACTTCTGCTGGTAGCTTAGGGTTATTATTTGCACCGTCATTGCCACTTATTCTATATGGAGTAATAGCTAAGGTCTCTATTGATCAATTATTTATTGCCGGTATTCTTCCAGGGTTGCTTATGTTGCTAATGCTCTCCACTTATAGTTTATGGGTTAATCGACATATCAGAAAGCCTATTAGCTCATTTTCTCTTAAAGAGGTAAGGGTGTCTCTTAGAGAGTCGCTATGGGAGCTGCCGCTCCCTATAATTGTGTTAGGTGGAATATATTCTGGTTTTTTTGCTGTTTCTGAGGCAGCAGCCATTACGGCGCTTTATGTAATAATCGTTGAGGTTTTTATACTTCGTGAAATACCAATAAGTAAACTACCGCAGATAATCCATTCATCAATGGTGCTTGTCGGAGGTATTTTAATAATTCTTGCCGTATCAATTGCTTCTACTAGTTACATGATTGATTCTGATATTCCACAAGATTTATTTAAGATAGTCAAAAATCTAATTGATAGCCCAACAACCTTTTTAGTTTTATTATTAATCTTTTTATTAATACTCGGTGCTATTCTCGATATTTTTTCTGCAATTGTACTGGTGGTTCCATTAATACTTCCCATAGCAGCTGGTTATAACATTAATGAAGTGCATCTAGGAATTGTATTCCTTGCCGCTATGCAATTAGGTTATCTTACACCTCCCGTAGGATTAAATTTATTTATTGCGAGCTTTAGATTCGAAAAACCAATTATGTTTGTTTATTCTGCGACATTCCCATTTTTATTAATCTTAATGTTGTCAGTTATTTTAATTACATTCTTTCCGCAGTTATCTTTATATTTTATTTAATCAGGAATTTTTCAAATGAATTTTAGAAAATTTAAATATATTTCAATAGTTGTCATCTTTTTAATATCACTAAAAGCATTTGCTATAGAGAATATTATCATGCCACCCGGGTTTATTATTGAAAAATACGCTGATGTCCCTAATGCTCGTTCGCTAACTTTAAGTGATAGCGGCACTATTTTTGCTTCAAATAGAAGTGGCGATAGTATTTTTGCAGTTGTTTCTGAGAATAACATTACACGTACGATAACTTTAGATGATGGTTTGAGCACACCAAACGGCATTGCGTTCCATGAAGGTAATCTATATGTAGCAGAAATAGACAGGATATATCGTTATGATAATATTGAATCAAATCTTTACGATGTACCTGAGCCTGTAGTGCTCGATATTGAGTTGCCCTCTGAGAGTTGGCATGGATGGCGATATATAAGCTTTGGTCCTGACAATAAACTTTACATAAGTATTGGAGCACCATGTAATATTTGCGAAGAGGAAGGCTATGCAAATATAATTCGCATGAACCCTGATGGCACTGATCGTGAGATTTATGCATCAGGTATCCGTAATTCAGTCGGCTTTACATGGCACCCTATAACAAAAGAGCTATGGTTTACTGACAATGGCCGCGACATGCTAGGAGATAACTTACCTTCATGCGAATTAAATAAAGCTGAAGTTAAAGGCTTAAACTTTGGTTTCCCATATTGCCATGCTGGAGAAATACTTGATCCTGTCTTTGGTCAGGGAAAAAGATGCGCTGATTATCGTGCTCCTGTCCAGAAGCTTGGCCCCCATGTTGCTCCACTAGGGCTTGCTTTCTATTATGGCGATATGTTTCCTACAGAATATCAGGGTCAAGTATTTATTGCTGAGCATGGGTCATGGAACAGATCTAAAAAGATAGGCTATCGTATTTCATTAGTTAAATTTGAAGAAGAAGCTGCTATTTCTTATGAGCCTTTTGCAACTGGATGGCTTCAGAGCGATGATGGCCTTGATACTGTATCAGGAAGACCTGTGGATTTGGTGGTTTTAGATGATGGATCAATGCTAGTAAGTGATGATTACTCAGGAAAAATCTTTAGAATTAGTTATTTATCTTCTTCAAGCTAGGAATTTAGGATGATAGTAAAAAAATTCATATTAAATATATTATCTAGTATTTGGTATGGCGTTGACAGCATAAGAAAAATATTACATTTATTTTTTTTATTAGCACTATCATTGATTTTTTTAGGATCAATCTCAATTACACCGCCTTTGCTACCAAAAAAAGCAGCCTTATTTATTCAACCAATAGGGCCATTAGTTGAACAGTTAGATGGGGATCCATACGACCGAGCGCTTGCAAACCTCTTTGAAAACACTCAACCGCAAACGTTAGTTCAAGATATTGTTGATGCCCTAACTTTTGCAAAAAATGATAATCGTATTTTAGCTGTTCATTTGGAGCTGAGCGGACTTTCGGGTGGCGGATTAGATAAATTACGTCGTGTCAGCAAGGCTTTAGAAGAATTTAAGCAGTCTGGTAAACCCATAATTGCTAGTGGTGATTTATTTAGTCAAGCAGCTTATTATTTGGCAGCACATGCGAATGAAATATATATGCATCCTCAAGGTATGGTATTTCTTAAAGGCTTTGGCGGCTATAAAAATTATTTTAAAGAGGCAATAGATAACCTTTTGATCGACTGGAACGTGTTTCGAGTTGGAACCCATAAGTCATTTATTGAGTCATACACACGAATGGATATGTCTCCGGAAGATCGACAATCTCGCATTCGATTGATAAATCAGTTTTGGGAGATGTATCAGAAAGATATAGAAATTGCTCGAGATATGGACGCTGGTTTTATTAATAGCTTTACTCAAGATTTATTAGTATATGTCAGTGAAGCAAATGGTGATATGGCTCTTGCAGCATTAGAAGCAGAGTTAGTTGATAAATTATTAAGTAGACCTGAATTGATTTTATTATTAAAAGAGTATGTAGGTGAAGATGTTAGTGATGAAGCTATGTATTCTGCAATAAACTCAACAGATTATCTGCAAAGTATGCGCATGACTGAGAGCGACAACTCCAGAAATAAGAATGTAGCTATAGTAATGGCAGTCGGAAATATTTTAGATGGCATTCAAGCGCCTGGCACTATTGGGGGTGACTCAACCGCAGCTTTACTTCGTAAAGCATTAACTGATGACACAATCAATGCTGTTGTACTTCGTGTCGATAGCCCAGGAGGTAGTATGTTTGCATCTGATGTTATTTCTCATGAGCTTTCAGCATTAAAAGCCGCTGGAAAACCTGTTGTTGCCTCAATGAGCAGTGTTGCTGCTTCCGGGGGTTATTTTATTTCAATGGGTGCAGATAAAATTATTGCTAGTCCAGCTACTATTACTGGCTCAATTGGTGTATTTGGTATGTTTCCAACTTACCAGCGTACACTGGGTGCCTTAGGTATCAAAACTGATGGAGTGGGAACATCACCTTGGGTGGGACAGTTACAACCTGATCGTGAGATGTCCACAAACACAAAAAACCTTTTTCAACTGATTATAGAAGATACATATGATGATTTTATTTCTGGTGTAGCTGATACTCGTGGAATGAAAAAAACTGATGTGGATGCTGTGGCTCAAGGTCAAGTTTGGAGCGGTCAAGATGCACTTGAGTATGGATTAATTGATGAATTAGGTAATTACGATGATGCCATAAAGATTGCAGCTGATCTTGCCGGTTTAGAAGATGGCAATTTTGGAAAAAAGATACTTGAATCCAGTTTATCTACAACAGAGCAAATAATCATCGATTTTCTCTCAACTTTTGAAAGTATAGGTATTGATATTTCAGTATTTTCTAGTGGATCTCTATTTAATAAAATATTCTCTAAAGATTTGCAGGATACAATAAATGATTTATCCCAACTAAATGATCCAAAAGGAATTTACTCACATTGTTTTTGTGAAGTCGAGTAATTAAAAAAGACTTTTAATTGTGATTAATTTTGAATTTGCACTCAAGAAACATATTTAAATAAAAAACAGACTACATTAATCCAGTTTGTAATTTAGCTTCTTCTGACATCAAATTCACATTCCAAGGCGGATCAAAGACAAGTTCGATTTTGACATCAGATACTGTAGGGATGATAGCTATCTTCTCTCTGGCATCAGCTACAAGAACGTCTCCCATACCACAACCTGGGGCTGTAAGCGTCATATCTATTTCAACAGATCGTTTGCCATTAGCAAGAACATTAATATCACACCGATATATAAGACCAAGATTTACGATATCGACAGGTATCTCAGGATCATAACAAGTCTTAAGTTGTTTCCATATTACTTCTTCAATATCATCATTAGTGGCATCTTTCGGGATTTCTGGTGGCGGAATAGGATCTTTTCCTAGAGCATCTGCATCAATGCCGAATATTCGAAAAAGGTTTCCTTCAACATATACTGTAAAACTTCCTCCAAGGGCCTGGGTAATAAACCCATTTGTATCTTTTTGGAGAGAGACTTTTTCACCTGCTGGAATAATCACTGCAGTAACATCTCTCGTTAATAAAAATGGCTCGTTAGTATGACCAAACATAAGATTTACTCTGTTGTAACGATAGGTGAATTTTTATTGATTGCAGAATTTAATGCATGCCATGCAAGAGTCGCACATTTGATACGCATTGGATATTGGTTTACCCCCTCTAATGCTTTTAATTTAGATAAATCAATATTCTTAGAGGATTTAGAATTAATTTTTTTATTTAGCAGCAAGTTATTTATTGAAATAAAATAATTATTAGCTTCTATTAGTGAGAGATTTTTTATCGTTTCAGTTAGCAAAGATGCTGATGCCATAGAGATTGCACATCCTGATCCTTCAAATCCAATATCTTTTATGATCTTCTTTTTATCTACTTGAATATATAATTGTAATTTATCACCGCAAAGGGGATTTATACCTTCTGCTGTATGGGTTGCATCTTTAAGATGCCGATAGTTTCGTGGTTTATGGGCATGTTCAATGATCAATTCTCGATAAAGGTTTTGAATATCAGAAATACTTTGAGTTTTCATTATTTAAATATCTGACGCGCTTTTTCAAGTGCATCAGTCAGTCGATTGATATCATCAGTATTATTGTATAAACCAAGTGACGCTCTGGTTGTGCCTGGGATTTCCAAAAATTTCATAACTGGCATTGCACAATGATGTCCAGTACGAACAGCTACACCTTGATGATCAAGTATGCTCCCAAGATCATGTGGGTGTATATCATCAAGTTGAAACGACTGAACGCTTGCTTGATTTTTTGCTTTGCCTATCAATTTAATACCTTCAACTTCTTTTAGTTTGTTTACCATATAATTATGTAAAAATTTCTCATACTCATAAATATTAGTCATGCCAATATTTTGTAGGTAATCAATTGCCGCACCAAGCCCTACCGCTCCAGATATATTAGGTGTACCTGCTTCAAATTTATAAGGCAATTCATTAAAAGTTGTTTTATCAAAGCTAACTTCTAAAATCATGTCACCTCCACTTTTGAAAGGTGGCATAGTATCAAGGATCTTTTCTTTTCCCCATAAAACACCGATTCCCGTAGGGCCCAACATTTTATGTCCTGAAAAAACATAGAAGTCGCAATTAAGCGATTGAACATCAACTTTCATGTGAGGCACACCTTGGGCTCCGTCAATTAGAACTGGAATTTCCATATCCTTAGCAGCAGAAATAATTTTTTGCAACGGATTTACAGTACCTAAAGCGTTTGAAATATGGCCGACTGCCAACATTTTTACTTTCTTTGTCATCATGCTAATCATTGCATCAGTATCAATCTCACCATTTTTGTTTATAGGGGCAACAATTAGTTCAGCACCAGTCTGCTCACAGATAAGCTGCCAAGGTACGATATTCGAGTGATGTTCAAGCCAGGAGATTAAAATTTGATCACCTTTATTCAACGTCGGCCTGCAAAAACTTTGAGCAACTAAATTAATTGATTCAGTGGCGCCACTTGTAAAGATTATTTCACTTCGACTCGACGCATTAATGAAGCCACATACTTTATCCCTAGAACCTTCATATGATTCAGTCGCTCGATGACTTAAGGTGTGAACTCCTCTATGTACATTTGCATGATTTTCACTGTGATACTGAGATATTGCATTTATTACAGCTGAAGGCTGTTGCGATGATGCTGCACTATCAAGAAATGTTAATGGATAACCATTGACCTCTTGATCCAAGGTTGGAAAGTCTTTACGAAAATACTCTATATTAACAGCGCTTTTTGTTTGTATATGATTCATACCAATTTATCCGAGATGAGCTTTGAGAGTCGAGAAGAAACAAGCAAAGAGACTTCCTCTTTTACTGTTGACACAGGTATTTTATTTACCAAGTCAGCTGCAAAGGCTTGAGTGATAATTTCAGTTGCTTGTTGAATGCTTAATCCTCGAGTTCGTAAGTAAAATATTGCTGACTCATCAAGCTGTCCTACCGTTGCTCCATGACTACATTTAACTTCATCTGCATATATTTCAAGTTCAGGTTTAGTATTTATTTCAGCTTTCTCAGACAATAATAAATTTTGATTTTTTTGATTAGCATCAGTGCCATCTGCGCCTTTGTGAACAATTGCTCTACCATTCCATACACAACAGCTATCAGAATTTAAAATACCTCGATATTCTTGCGAAGAACTAGCAGGGCCAACAAAATGTTCAACTTTTGTATGATTATCTATATGTTGATTTTCACCTGCCAAATAAAGTCCATTAAAATCGGCATTTGAGCCTGGCTCGATAAGATTGATATTCACATCATTGCGGATTAAACCTCCACCTAAATCAAAACATGCCATTTTTAATTTTGAATCTTTTTTTAAAGTTATTGCCGCAAGACTTGTTTGTGTATGATTAGTTTGGCGATTCTGTATTTTGGTATAACGAGTAATAGCATTTTTATTTACGTTTAATGTAACAACTGAGTTTGAATAATGATCTTCTCGACCAGCTGAGTGATGATATTCAATAATTTCACTATCGCAATTACAAGCAACTTCGATCTCAATATTTACTTGAGAAATTGATACACTTTTATCTGTATTATCAATAATAAGAAAACCAATTGGTTTTTTGGTTGAAGTATTAATAAAAACCTTTAAGCCATCTTGCATTAAAGCTGCATTAAAATAAGACAGAGGGCGATCAAAAATACATGGCGCTGTAGTTTCACTGAATCGACTAACTTCAATATTTTTTTCTTTATTGAAATACTGCAGATCAATTTTACCATTTGAAATTATTAACCAGTTTGCATCTACAGATGCAACAATTGATTCAATCGTAAACTCTAATGATTCATTTTTTGTCTTAAATGCACCCTCAGCTAACCAACGATTACTAATATCTAATGGTTGTTTAAGATCTGTGTATTTCCAATCTTCATGTTTGGTTGTAGGCAAACCCGATTTGCTTAAATTAATCAGTGCTGCATTACGCGTTGGCGATAAAGAATCGGTAGGAAGATCTTGAACAACTTTTCTAAGATTTTCCATCGAAAGCGAGGAGCGGCTCATTTACTATTTTCCTCACTAACCCAATCGTATCCTCTCTTTTCAAGTTCAATTGCTAGTGATTTATCACCAGATTTAACAATCTTGCCTTCAGATAAAACATGAACAAAATCAGGCTGAATGTAATTAAGTAACCTTTGGTAATGAGTGATTAATATAACTGCTCTATCTAAAGTTCGTAAGGCATTAACACCCTCAGCAACATCTTTTAAAGCATCAATATCTAAACCAGAGTCTGTTTCATCAAGAATTGCCAAACTAGGTTCTAGCATCGCCATTTGAAGTATTTCATTTCTTTTCTTTTCACCGCCTGAGAATCCTTCATTCACACCACGATTTAGAAATTTTGTATCCATTCCAAGTAAGGCCATCTTTTCTCGAGCAATCTTTAAGAACTCAAATGCATCAACTTCCTCTAGTCCTTGATGCTTTCTCTTAGCGTTGACTGCAGCTTTTAAAAGATATGTATTATTTACACCAGGAATTTCTACAGGATATTGAAATCCAAGAAATATTCCTTCTCGAGCGCGTTCCTCAGGTTCAAGTTCTAAAAGGTTTTGTCCCAAATAATATATTGATCCGCTCAATACTTCATAATCACTATTACCAGCTATTACTTGACCAAGTGTGCTTTTACCTGAACCATTTGGACCCATGATTGCATGAATTTCTCCTGCGTTCACAGAGAGAGATAATCCACGAAGAATATCTGTATTTTCAATAGAACATTCTAAATTTTTTATTTCAAGCATTTTTATTCCTAACCTACTGAACCTTCAAGGCTGACACTTAACAAAGCTTGGGCCTCGACTGCAAATTCCATTGGCAATTCTTTAAAAACTTCTTTGCAAAAGCCATTGATTATCATATTGACAGCATCTTCTTCTGAAATACCCCGCTGTAAGCAATAAAACAATTGATTAGCAGAAATTTTTGAAGTGGTTGCCTCATGCTCAATCTTGGCGGTAGGATTTTTAATCTCCACGTAAGGAAATGTATGAGCACCGCACTCCTTACCAATAAGAAGAGAATCACATTCAGTGTGATTCCAAGCACCATGTGCTTGCGGAAGAACTTTAACCAATCCACGATAAGTATTTTGTGCCTTACCTGCAGAAATCCCTTTTGAAACAATTGTGCTTCTAGTGTTTCTACCAATATGAATCATTTTCGTACCCGTATCTGCTTGCTGCATATTATTTGCAACTGCTACAGAGTAAAACTCTCCTATCGAATTTTCTCCTCGCAAAAGACAACTCGGGTATTTCCAGGTTATTGCAGAACCTGTCTCCACTTGCGTCCATGAAATTTTTGAATTCTTGCCGCGGCAATCACCGCGTTTGGTTACAAAGTTATATATACCACCAACTCCATTTTCATCGCCTGGATACCAATTTTGAACTGTCGAATACTTTATTTCTGCATCATCAAGAGCAACAAGTTCTACAACAGCTGCATGAAGTTGATTTTCATCACGCATTGGAGCTGTACAACCTTCTAGATAGCTCACATGACTGCCTGCATCAGCAATTATCAAAGTGCGCTCAAATTGCCCTGTGTTGATAGCATTGATGCGAAAGTATGTCGATAGTTCCATGGGGCATCGAACACCTTTAGGAATGTAAACGAATGAGCCATCACTGAAAACAGCAGAATTAAGTGCAGCATAAAAATTATCGCGCCTTGGTACTACTGTGCCAAGATACTTCTTTATAAGATCCGGGTATTTTCTTACTGCCTCAGAAAATGAACAAAAAATAACTCCGGCATCAGCTAATTTTTCTTTAAAAGTAGTTGCCACAGAAACACTGTCAAAAACAGCGTCAATTGCAACTCCCGCTAAACGGGCCCTCTCGTGAAGAGGAATTCCAAGTTTTTCGTAAGTCTCCAATAATTTTGGGTCAACCTCATCTAAACTTTTGGGGCGATCATCATTAGATTTTGGAGCAGAAAAATATGAAATTTCATCAAATCTTATAGGTTTGTAGTTTATGTGAGCCCATTGAGGTTCTTTCATCTTTTTCCACTGATGAAACGCTTGCAGACGCCATTCAAGCATGAAATCAGGCTCTTTTTTTCGTGACGATATGGCTCGTATCACATCTTCATCTAACCCCGGGGCTAATGTTTCTGCCTCAATATCAGTAACAAAGCCATGCTCGTACTTTTTATTTACAAAATTTTCAATTTCTTCATTTTCAGATGTCATTTCAAATTATTTTCCACAGTTATTTCAGATCCTTTAAAGTAGAAGTGGGGATTAGAGCTTTTAGTTTCAATGAGATCTTTAAGTGAAACCCCATCAAGCACCTCTTTAATTAGAATATTGATACGCTGCCATGATCCACTAACACTGCATTCACTCTCATATTCACATTTATATCTATCTCCACTGCACTCAGTAATTGTTATTGGACCTTCAAGTGCATAAATAATATGGGCTGCACTTATAGCAGAAGGGTCTTTAGACAATCGGTAACCACCATTAATTCCCCGCGAAGAATTAATAAGACCAGATCTTGCTAAAAGTTTTAAGAGTTTACTAACTGTAGGTATAGTTATTCCAGTTGCTTCGGCTACTTCAGTTGCACTGCTGACAGTGAGTTGATTTGTAGCTAAATAAGCAAGCAAAACAGTTCCATAATCAGTTAATTTGCTGATTCTAAGCACTAGAGATTCACAATAAATTTAATAGTGTA
>MDTG01055397.1_pt1 | contig 15176 bp, 13 predicted proteins | sample 811421 | NCBI WGS metagenome assembly MDTG01 (sample SAMN05326645, study PRJNA326480) | marine metagenome | isolation source: seawater | place: Pacific Ocean: South East | collected 2011
CAGGCCAGCACCAAGACGCAGCTGACGAAGGACATCGGGCTCAACATCCCGATCATCTCCTCCGCCATGGACACGGTGACAGAGGCCGAGATGGCCATTGTGCTGGCGCAGCTGGGCGGGCTGGGTGTGCTCCACCGCAATCTGACCATCGAGGAGCAGTGTGACGCCGTGCGCCGGGTAAAGCGGTTTGAAAGCGGCATGGTGGTGAACCCCATCACCATCACGCCCGATGCCACGCTGGGCGATGCGCAGACGCTGATGACCCGCCACAACATCAGCGGCATCCCCGTGGTTGCGCCCGATGGCAAGCTGGTGGGCATCCTTACCAACCGCGACGTGCGCTTTGCCGAAAACCCGGCCCAGCCGGTGAAGGAACTCATGACCAGTGAGAACCTCGCCACGGTCAGCGAAGGAGTGACGCAGGAACAGGCGCGCAAGATTCTGCACCAGCGACGGATCGAGAAGCTGCTGGTGGTGGACAACAGCTATCGCTGTGTCGGACTGATCACGGTAAAGGATATCGAGAAGGCCGTGCTCAACCCCGATGCCACGAAAGACAAGGGCGGCCGCCTGCGCGTGGCTGCTGCGACCACGGTTGGCGACAAGGGTTTTGAACGGACCGAGGCGCTGGTGGACGCCGAGTGCGACGTCATCATAATCGACACTGCGCACGGCCATAACAGGGCTGTCGGCGAAGCGGTGAACCGGGTGAAGAAGCTCTCCAATTCCGTGCAGGTGGTGGCGGGCAACATCGCCACTGCCGCAGCGGCCAGGTCGCTGATCGATGCGGGCGCTGATGCGATCAAGGTGGGAATCGGCCCCGGTTCGATCTGCACCACCCGCATCGTTGCCGGTGTCGGTGTGCCGCAGCTGACCGCCATCATGGATGCCGCCAGCGTCGCAGGCGATGTGCCGGTTATCGCCGATGGCGGCCTGCGCACCAGCGGCGATGCGGCCAAGGCGCTGGCAGCGGGCGCAAGCACCGTGATGATCGGCAGCCTGCTCGCCGGGACAGAGGAAGCTCCGGGCGAGACATTCCTGTATCAGGGGCGCAGCTACAAGGCCTATCGCGGTATGGGCAGCGTATCTGCCATGGCTCGCGGTTCGGCAGACCGCTATTTCCAGCAGGATATCAAGGATCAGATGAAGCTGGTGCCCGAAGGTATCGAAGGGCAGGTCCCCTACAAGGGCCCGGCGCGTGACATCATTCATCAGCTGGTGGGCGGCATCAAGGCGGCCATGGGCTACACCGGCAGCGCCACGATTGCGGACCTGAAGAAGAACGCCGAATTCGTGCGCATCACCAATGCGGGTCTATCGGAAAGCCATGTGCATGATGTCAGCATCACGCGCGAGGCTCCGAATTACCCGACGCGATAAACAGGAATGGTCGAACTTGTCCCGTTCCTGCTTTTCCTGATGGAATGGCACCCTGATCGCCCGCGCGACGTGCAGCTTACCCGTGTGGAGCAGGTGTTCGTCAGCACGGAGGACTGCGAAGCGGCGGGCGCGACCATCGTGGCCGATTTGATCGAGCAGAGAGCCGACCCGGAACTCGTGATCGACTTTTCCTGCCAGGCTGTGCCGCCGACTTCGGAATTTGAAGAGATGGCGGAACGCAACTTCGGCGGATCGGGCAAGTGACTCCCGCAGCCCGCGTTCAGGCGAGTATAGAAATCCTCGACGCGGTGATCGCCGCTGCCCGCAACAATGGCCCGCCGGCGGATCGGCTGGTGGCCGACTGGTTCAAGGCGCACCGCTTCGCAGGCTCGAAGGACAAGCGCGCCATTCGCGAGCATGTGTACGATGCGATCCGCGCCTGCGGCCCCGTGCCCCGCGATGGGCGTGAGGCCATGCTGGGTCTGGTGGAGGAACAGCCAGACTTGCGTTCACTGTTCACCGGCGAAGGCTACGGACCTGCTGCTATCGGCGAGGCGGAAGAGCCTGCCGAAGGCGGCATCGCGCCCGAGTGGCTGGAAGATCGGCTGATCGCGTCAGGCATCGGGCAGGATGAGGCGCAGGCGCTTCTCGGCCGCGCGCCGCTGGATGTGCGTATCAACCGGCTGAAGGTGCCTGGCACGCTGGAAGGCCTGCCCGAAACGGGCGAGCCGCTGGCCTTGCCCGGCGCTCTGCGATTCCCGTCGGGAACGCCGGTGATGACATGGGAAGCGTTTGAACAGGGCCGCATGGAAGTGCAGGATCTGGGCAGTCAGGCCGCTTGCATGGCTGTCGGCGCAAAGCCGGGGGAGACGGTGATAGACCTGTGCGCCGGGGCAGGGGGCAAGACGCTGGCTCTGGCTGCTGCCATGGGCAACGAGGGCACGCTGGTTGCCGCCGATACCGACAAACGTCGCCTGTCGCAGCTAGGCCCGCGGGCGGAGCGTGCGGGCGTGCAGATTGCGACCGAGGTGCTGCTTGATCCCGGCAAGGAGGCAGACGCCCTGGAGGCATGGCTGGGAGGGGCGGACCGCGTACTGGTGGATGCGCCATGTTCGGGCACCGGAACCTGGCGGCGCAATCCGGAAGCGCGCTGGCGCCTCTCAGCCGCCAATTTGCAGCGCCTCACCGCATTGCAGGCGCGGTTGCTGCAGGTGGCAGCGGAGCTTGTGAAACCGGGCGGAAGCATCACCTATGTCACCTGTTCCTTGCTGGACGAGGAAGGGGCAGGGCAGGTCGACGCGTTCCTTGAAACCAACCCTTTGTGGCGCGAGGAAGCGACCCACTTGCCCTTGGGCACTGCGCGCGGCGCAGGTGTGCGCCTCTCACCGTCCCGGGACGGAACGGACGGATTTTTCATCGCACGTATATGTAAGGCGTGTTAACACTCGTGTTCATGGACGACTTCAAACCTCCCTACACGTCCATGTTGAAGGAGTACGCTATGCGCTTCGCACCTGTTGCCGCCGCCCTTTCCCTTGTGCTCGCCCTTCAGGCCAGCATCGGACAGGCGAGCGACTATCAGGCCGATCCGCGGGCGCAGGCGCTGGTGGCCGATGGCAATGCAGCGCTGGAAACAGGCGATACGCAAGGCGCGATCGATGCTTATGAAGCCGCGCTGGCGATCGATCCCGGCTACACCCATGTTTATCTGCAACTCGCCCATGCAGCCCGCGCCGATGGTTTGCAGGGCAAGGCGATACACTTCTACCGCGAAGCGCAGGAGCGCGATCCGGAGAACCTTGCCGCCATTACAGGCGAGGGAGAAGCGCTGGTTGAAAAGGGCGCATTGAGCGCCGCGCGCGAGAACCTGTCACGGCTGGAAAGCCTGTGCGGCGAAACCTGCGTGGAAACCGTGCAACTGGCCGCCGCCATAGACCGCGGCCCGCCAGTCATGACCGCCGAAGCAGTCTCGCCTGACGAAGCCGTGACACAAAACTGATCGATACCGCCATAGGCAGGGGTCTAGAGGTGGGGTCTGAATCCGTCCACGACGGTTTCGTAAACCACGCGCTTGAACGGCACGATCAGCTCCGGCAACAAGTCTGGGTCGACCCATTTCCATTCGCAGAATTCCGGGTGCTTGAAAGCGTTCAGGTCGATGTCGCTATCCGCTCCGGTAAAGCGCACCAGATACCACGATTGCCGCTGGCCCTTGTATTTGCCACCCCATAGCTTGCCGACAAGATTATCGGGCAGGTCATAGTAAAGCTGATCCTCCAGCCGATGGACGATTTGCAGGTGCCGGGTGGTCACGCCCGTTTCCTCGGCCAACTCACGAAACATGGCTTCGTCCAGGTCTTCCCCGTCGTCCACGCCGCCCTGCGGCATCTGCCACCAGTCGCCTTCCTTGTTGTCGATCCGCTTGCCTACAAAGGCTTCGCCGGCAGGGTTGATCATCATCGTGCCGACGCACGGGCGGTATTGCAGATGGTCTGGTCTCGTCATGAACTTCGATCTAGGATGGTGGAGAGGTGAATGCCAGCTATTGCCGACGAAACAGAAAAACTTGATTGTCTAACCGGTGAGAGGAACCTAGGTCGCCCACATGCGCTGGGGCCACAGCTCCGACCGCGGCAGGAAGAATAACAATGGCGACACAGACGGCTGAAATGCAGCCCGACACAAACATTCAGGATTCCATGGTTGTCCGCTTCGCTGGCGACAGCGGCGATGGCATGCAGTTGACTGGCGGGCAATTTACCCTGTCCACTGCACTGGCAGGCAACGACCTGGCGACCTTCCCCGATTTTCCTGCCGAAATCCGCGCGCCGCAGGGCACGCTGTTCGGCGTTTCGGCGTTCCAGATCAACTTCGGCAGCCGCCAGATCAGTACGGCAGGCGACGCGCCGGACGTGCTGGTGGCCATGAATCCTGCCGCCTTGAAAGTGAACATCGCTTCGCTGAAGCCGGGCGGCCTCATCATCGCCGACAGCGGCGCCTTTACCAAACGCAATCTGGAAAAGGCGCACTATGAAGAGAACCCGCTGGAAGACGGCAGCCTTGCAAAGTACGACCTGCTGGCTTTCGACATTTCAGAGCGCACGATTGAGGCGGTCAAGCCTTTCGGCCTTGGCAACAAGGATGCGCTGCGCTCCAAGAACATGTGGACGCTGGGCCTGGCGCTGTGGATGTTCGATCGGCCGCGTGAACCGCTGCACGATTGGCTGAAGGCGAAGTTCAAGAGCAAGCCGGAGATCGCCGACGCCAACATCGCCGCGCTCGACGCCGGTCATGCCTATGGTGAAACTGCCGAGATCGCCGGCCCGCTGAAGCAGGTGCACATGGCGCCGGTTCCGGCAGAGCCGGGCCTCTATCGCACGATCACCGGCGCGGAGAGTGTCTCGCTCGGCCTGGTCGCCGGGGCGCAGCTGGCAGAACTGCCGATGTTCTTTGGTGGCTATCCGATTACGCCCGCGTCAGCGATCCTGCATCACCTCGCCCGGCTGAAGGAGTTCGGCGTCACCACTTTCCAGGCGGAGGACGAAATAGCCGCAATCTGTTCCGCTATCGGTGCAAGCTATGCCGGCCAGCTTGGTGTTACGAGTTCTTCTGGCCCCGGTATTGCCCTGAAGACCGAGGCGATGGGCCTTGGCATCATGGTGGAACTGCCGCTGGTGATCGTAAACTCGCAGCGTGGCGGACCCTCCACCGGCCTGCCGACCAAGACCGAGCAGAGCGATCTCTACCAGGCCGTTTATGGCCGCAACGGCGATGCACCGATGCCGGTCATTGCCGCTCGCTCGCCAGCAGACGCTTTCGATGTGGCCATCGAATCATGCCGGATTGCGGTGCAATACATGACGCCGGTGATGCTGTTGACGGATGGCTACATCGCCAATGCCGCCGAGCCGTGGAAAGTGCCAGATCCCGCAGCCTACGAGCCATTTCCTGCCAGGTTCCTTGAACAAATGCCGGAGGGCGAGGAGTTTCTCCCCTACAAGCGCGACGACAAAGGTGCGCGTCCATGGGTAAAGCCCGGGACGCCCGGCTTGATGCACCGCGTCGGAGGGATCGAGAAGCACGAGACGACCGGCAACATCGACTATTCGCCCGACAATCACCAGCGCATGACCGAGCTGCGCCGGGACAAGGTGCTGGGCATTGACGTGCCCGATCAGGAAGTGGCGTGGGGCGGAGAAACCGGCGATCTTGTGGTGGTCGGCTGGGGCAGCACATATGGCCCGATCAAGCAGGCTGTCGGTCGCTGGATAGAAAAAGGCGCAAAGGTATCCCACGTGCATGTGCGCCATATATGGCCGCTGCCCACGAACCTTGGCCAATTGCTGTCCGGCTTCAAGCACGTGCTGGTTCCGGAAATGAACACCGGCCAGTTCAAGACCTTGCTGCGAGACCAGCTGATGATCGATGTCGAAAGCCTGACAAAAACCAGCGGTCAGCCTTTCCAGATTGCTGAATTGGAAGCGGCGATAGGTCGTTGTCTCGATCAGAAGTGCGGCGGGAAAGTTCGCGCCAATGACGAACAACTTCCCAATCCTGTGGGAGTCGAGAAATGAACGAGATGACCAAGGTGGAAACCAGCCTGAAGGACTGGGAAACCGACCAGGAAGTGCGGTGGTGCCCCGGTTGCGGCGACTATGCCATTCTGAAGGCGGTGCAGCGCACGCTGCCACAACTCGGCGCAGACCCGAAGAACACCGTATTCGTGTCGGGCATCGGATGTTCCAGCCGCTTTCCCTATTACATGGAAACATACGGCTTCCACACCATCCATGGCCGTGCGCCGGCATTTGCCACGGGAATGAAACTGGCCAATCCCGACCTGGACATCTGGATGGTGACGGGTGATGGCGATGGCCTTTCCATCGGCGGCAATCACCTGATGCACGTATTGCGGCGCAACGTGAACCTGCAGATCATGCTGTTCAACAACGAGATTTACGGCCTGACCAAAGGCCAGTTCTCGCCCACCAGCCGCCCCGGCACACTTTCGCCATCGACGCCCCTTGGTTCCTACGATCGGCCAGCGCAGCCGTGCGCCTTTGCCTTGGGCAGCGGTGCCCGTTTCGTTGCGCGCGGCTTCGATGTTTCGAAAAACCTGCCCGATGTGCTGAAAGCCGCCCACGCTCATCAGGGCGCGGCGTTTATCGAGATTTTCCAGAACTGCATCGTCTACAACAAGGACGTGTTCAACGACTTCGCCGCACCCAAGGGAGCGGAAGATCGTCAGTTGTGGCTGGAAGACGGTCAACCCATGCTGTTCGGCAGTGAGAAAGGCAGCGGCGTGAAAGGGATCACGCTGGATCGTGACGCGCTGGAACTGCGCGTGGTCGATGTGCCAAATGGCGACTGGGAAAAGGCCGGGGTACTGGTTCACAATGTGAAGAACCGTTCAATCGCGCACATGCTGGTTGAACTGCCTTTTGGCGAATTCCCCATGGCCCTTGGCGTCCTCTACGATGATCCGCGTCCTACTTACGAGGAAGGCGTGATCGCAGAGCGCGAAGCTGCCAGCAAAGGCAAGGACGCCAGCCTCGCCCATCTGCTTGCAAAAGGACAAACCTGGACCGTTAGCGGAACCGCTGCCGATCCTGTCTAGCCTTTAGCAACCCATAAGCGACCAGTTCGCAGGGGCGGGCGACCCGGCCTCTGCAACTGACAGTCTCTTGCTACCCTGACCGATGGTCTGTGTTCGGAACCTGCGGCGAACTGATACCGTTGGCGGCACGAAGGGAAGCTTGAATTGTCCGAAGTACAAATAGTCTGGCTGCGGCGCGATCTGCGCCTGTGCGATCATGCCGCTTTCACTGCTGCCGCACAGGCAGGGCCGGTCGTCCCGGTGTATATCCTTGACGATGAAACTCCCGCTGATCGCAAGATGGGCGGTGCCAGCCGCTGGTGGCTTCACCATTCCCTGAAAGCCCTGGAAAAGGATCTTGGGCGCCATTCCTCCCGTCTAATTCTGCGCAGAGGGAACGTGTGCGACGTGCTGCGGGATCTGAGTGAGGAAACCGGTGCCAAAACTGTCCATGCCTTGCGACATTACGAACCATGGTGGCGGCGCGCGCAGGGCCAGTTGAAAGATATGCTCGACCTGCAACTGCATGACGGGAATTACCTTCTGCCGCCGGGAAGTGTCACCACCGGTTCGGGCAATCCCTACAAGATCTTCACGCCGTTCAAGGATTCGATGTTCGACGCCATTCACGGCTTCGACATCCTGCCAGAACCGAGTTTGTCGAGCCCCGATCGCTGGCCGAAAAGTGAGACGCTGGACGACCTAGACCTGATCCCCACCAAACCGGACTGGGCAGGGGGTATGCGCCAATTCTGGTCCGGTCAGCATGGCACCGGCGCAGCGATGGAACGCTTTGAGCAATTCCTCGAAATCAGCAAGGACTACGGCGAGGATCGCAATCTGCCTGGCGAGGATGCAACCAGCCGCATGTCACCCCATTTGCACCATGGCGAGGTTTCACCGCGAATGCTGTGGGACGCAATGAGCCGCTATCACAGCGAAGGCGCGCGCACATTCCGTTCGGAACTGGTTTGGCGCGACTATGCTCAGAACGTAATCTGTCAGTTCCCCAGGTATGCGGAAGAGCCCTACCGCGACGGGTATGATGACAAATTCTGGCGCAACCCTAATCGTGGCCATCTGATCCAGGAAGAACTGGAAGCATGGCAGAAAGGGCGCACGGGCTATCCCATTGTCGACGCCGGAATGCGTCAGCTGTGGGCAACCGGGTGGATGCACAATCGCGTCCGCATGATTACCGCGAGTTTTCTCGTCAAACATCTGCTGATTGACTGGCGCCACGGCGAAAAGTGGTTCTGGGATACACTTGTCGATGCCGACTACGCCAGCAACGGGACCAACTGGCAGTGGGTTAGTGGCACGGGCGTAGACAGCAACATGTTCGTGCGCATCATGGCTCCATTGAGTCAGAGCGAAAAGTTCGACGCTGGCGACTACATTCGCGAATGGGTTCCCGAACTGGCCGATCTGGATGATCCCTACATCCACGATCCGCAGGCGCATGGATGCAAGCCGAAGGACTACCCGGCCAAACTGATCGGTCACAAGGAAGCGCGCGAGCGGGCGCTCGAAACCTACCGCGCAAGCAAGGACTGAACTTTGCCGTAATCACGCCTTGAGAACGTGGCTTCGCGGCGTCATAAGGCGCGGCCATGGAAGCGGGACACGCACGCGGAGAGGTGTTGCTGGAAGGCGGAAAGCGGTTCGGGCGCAAGCCTGGCCTTGCCGCCCGACTGTTCGCTCCGGCTGTCTCACGCATTCTCGACAGGATTGACGCCGGTCTGGCACGCGGAGCTATTCACGCCACGTTGCCCGATGGCGCGCAGCGTACGCTGGGTGGCAACGCGCCCGGCTTTGAATGTGAGGTGGCGCTGCAAGACTGGCGCGCCCTGCTGCGGTTGGCAACGGGCGGTTCGGTCGGTTGGTATCAGGCCTGGGAAGCGGGAGAATGGTCCAGCCCGGACCCGGTGCCGCTGTTTGCACTGTTCATGGACAACGCCGTATCGCTTGGCGATGCCGCGCGGGCCAAAGGGCCGTGGCGTCTTGCTGCGCGGGCCATGCATGCGGTGAAGCGCAACACGCGGCACGGCGCAGAAAAGAACGTCCATGCGCATTACGATCTAGGCAACGATTTCTACGCCAGCTGGCTTGACCAGACGATGACCTATTCAAGCGGCAAATGGTTTGCTGACGATGGACTGGAGGCATCGCAAAGGCGCAAGTGGCAAGCGCTGTCGAAACGCATCGGGCAGGCGGAAAGCGTGTTGGAAATCGGATGTGGCTGGGGTTCGCTCTCAGCCCATCTTGCGGGAGAAGGACGCAAAGTTACCGCAATTTCGATTTCCGACAGCCAGCTGGCCTGGGCGCGCGAACACTATCAGGGGCTGGACTTCCGCAAATGCGACTACCGCGATATGAACGGCCAGTTCGATGCGATCGTCAGCGTGGAAATGGTGGAAGCACTGGGACACGCATACTGGCCCGATTTCATGGACTGCGTGGCACGCAACCTGAAGCGCGGGGGCCGTGCGGCGATCCAGTACATCTCCATCGCGGATACACTTTTCGACGACTATGCCGCCAGTGCCGATTTCATTCAGGCATACATCTTCCCCGGCGGCATGTTGATCCGCACCAGCGAATTCCGCCGTCTGGCGCTGGAACGCGGCCTTCGCTGGAGCGATCAGCGCGACTTTGGCATGGACTATGCCGAGACGCTCAAGTGCTGGCGAATGCGCTTTGACGCTGCCCATGAAGAAGGGCGATTGCCAGCAGATTTCGACAAGCGTTTCAGAGACTTGTGGCGGTACTATCTGATGTATTGCGAAGGCGGGTTCCGCGGTGGCGGCATCAACGTGCATCAAGTCACGCTGGTGAAGGATTAGTCATGAAGAAATTGATCATCGGAATCCTGGCGCTGCTTCTTGTTGTGGGCGGCGCCTTCTGGCTCTCGCTCGATGAAGATCAGCGTGGCGTGCTTGCCAACATGCCCACCGACCGGGACGTACTATTCTGGCCAGAGGACACGCGCACCGCCGCCTTTCGCGCATTTGACGCCTTTCCAGCACTGGCTGATGCTCGCGTGATCGAATCCGGCGACTCAATCTATCCAATGCCTGAGGGCGAGCCCCTGCAATTGCCCGGTTTTGACATGGACGCCTTCATGCAAAGCCAGAATGCCGCGGCGGTTGTTGTGGTGCACGATGGCAAGGTGGTGCTGGAGCAATACGGCCTGGATTTCAGTTCCGACGGAAAATGGACAAGCTTTTCGGTCGCCAAGAGCCTGACTTCAACGCTGGTGGGCGCAGCGCTGGCCGATGGCTACATCGACAGCCTCGACGATCCGGTGAGCAAGTACCTGTCAGACATGCGCGGTTCGGCTTACGATGACGTTACCATCCGCCAGCTGCTGACCATGAGCAGCGGCGTGAGATGGAACGAGGACTATTCCGATCCGCAAAGCGATGTCGCTCGATTCAATGAGCATGTGGCGAGTGAGGACGGCGTGGATTCCCTGGTCGATTACATGCGCCAGTTGCCGCGCGAGGCAGAGCCGGGCACACGCTGGCTCTACAACACCGGCGAGACGAACCTGATCGGAGTTCTTGTGCGGGAAGCCACGGGCAGGAATCTGGCCGATTACCTTTCCGAGAAAGTGTGGGCGCCGTTTGGCATGGAGCAGGACGCTACGTGGTTGCTTTCCAACTCCGGCAGCGAGATTTCCGGCTGCTGCATTCAGGCGAGCACCCGCGATATGGCACGCTTCGGCCTGTTCGCTCTTGGCGGAGGCATTGCCGGAGGGGTGCGCGTCGTACCAGAGGGCTGGTTTGAAGAAGCGACGCGGCCTGCTTTTGAAACCGGTCGTTTTGGCCGTGGTTATGCCTACCAGTGGTGGACCTATCCCGGCGGTGCCTATGCCGCCAGCGGACTTTATGGCCAGGGCATTTTCATTGATCCGGCGCGCAATCTGGTAATCGTCACCAACTCGAACTGGCGCGAGTCCACGGGTAACGATGGCGCGGGGAAAGAGCGCAACCGTTTCTACGCGGCAGTGCAGAGCGCTGTGGATGTTCGCAGGGGTGAGCAGGGCCAACTCGTGGGTGAACCTGCCGAGCCCATGGTAAGGTAGTCGGTCCACGGTAAATGCCATGGCAACGATATTTTTACGCGGGCGCGCTAAGCCTCGCGCGTGGTTGAAATGTCTCCCAAAGCCCTCGTCGGCGCCCATTCGGTGATGCCGGTCCTGCTCGTCATCGGGACGCGACCCGAAGCGATCAAGATGTTGCCCGTCGTGCGTGCGCTGCGGCAGGTGCCCGAAGTGAACCTGAATGTGGTCACGACCGGCCAGCACAGGCAGATGCTGGATCAGGTTTTTGCGGTATTCGGCGAAAAGGCCGATATCGATCTGGACCTGATGACGCCGGGGCAGACCTTGTCCGACATCACCGCCGGCGTAATGCGCGGGATGGATGCGCTTATCGCCGAGCATCGGCCCGGCCTCGTCCTGGTGCACGGCGACACGACCAGCGCCATGGCGGCGAGCCTTGCCGCATTCTATGCCAGGGTGCCGGTCGGCCATGTGGAAGCGGGTCTGCGCAGTCATGATATCATGCGGCCATGGCCCGAAGAATATAACCGTATTTCGATCGATGCAGTCGCACAGCTCCTTTGGGCTCCCACCGAAGGGGCAGCAACGAACCTGCAGCGCGAGCGGCCCACAGATCGCCATATCGAAGTCACCGGCAACACCGGCATCGACGCGCTGCTGCATGTGGCAGAGCGGCTGAAGGGAGATGAACTCGCCACGCTGCCTGTCACTCTGGACCCGGCGAAGAAGCTGGTTCTGGTCACCGGTCATCGCCGCGAAAGTTTTGGCGAGGGCTTTGCACGCATTTGTGATGCCCTGGCCGCCATCGCAGCGCGCGGCGACGCGCAGATCGTTTATCCAGTCCATCTGAACCCGCAGGTTAAAGACGTGGTGCAGGCACGGCTGGGAGAGACAACCGCAGTCCACCTCATCCCGCCGGTCGATTACGTACAGATGGTGGCGCTGATGAAAGCAGCGCACGTCGTCCTCACCGATAGCGGCGGGATTCAGGAAGAAGCGCCCGCTCTTGGCAAGCCAGTGCTGGTGATGCGTGACGTTACGGAGCGACCGGAAGCCATCGAAACCGGCGTTGCCAGCCTTGTCGGCACCGATGTTCAGGCGATCACCGATGCCGTCGCGAAATTGCTCGGCGACGAACCCTATTATGCCAGCCGCGCCCGCGCGGTGTTTCCCTATGGTGACGGAACGGCCTCGGCGAAAATCGCTGCCAGTGTTGCCGCATTCGTGAAAGCAACTGCCCGATGAAAGTCTGCACTGTCGGCCTTGGTTACATTGGCTTGCCCACCGCTGCCATGCTGGCCAGCCGCGGGCACGAGGTGATTGGCCTCGATGTGAACGAAACCGTCGTTGCTGCCGTGAACGAGGGGCGTGCACATTTTCAGGAGCCGGATTTGCAGATGCTGCTGTCCGCTGCAGTCGATACCGGCCGCCTGCGCGCCACCAGCACGCCGGAGCCTGCCGAATTCTTCCTGATCGCCGTGCCCACGCCGATGGTGCACGAGGGGCCGGACATGACCTTTGTCGAAGCTGCCGCGCGGACCATTGCGCCAGTGCTGGCGAAGGGCAACGTGGTCATTCTCGAATCGACTTCTCCGGTCGGTTCGACGGAACGACTGGCCGAGATATTCGCGGAAGAACGCCCGGATCTGACCTTTCCGCGCTACCGCGACGAGGATCGCGAGGCGGACGTCGCCCTGTGCCATTGTCCGGAGCGCATCCTGCCAGGACAAATGCTGCGCGAACTCGTCAGCAACGACCGCATCATTGGCGGCATGACGATCGCCTGCGCCAACAAGGCCGCGCGGCTTTACCAGAGTTTCGTGATGGGCACGTGCTACGTTACTGACAGCCGTGTAGCGGAATTGTGCAAGCTTTCCGAAAACGCCTACCGCGATGTCAACATCGCCTTTGCCAATGAGCTGTCGATCATCTGCGAGAAGCTGGGAACAGATATCTGGCAGGTCCGCGAACTGGCCAACCAGCACCCGCGCGTGAACATCCTGATGCCGGGCGCAGGGGTGGGCGGCCATTGCATCGCGGTGGATCCGTGGTTCATCGTATCCAGCGCGCCGGACGAAGCCCGGTTGATCCGCACCGCGCGTATCGTGAACGACGACAAGCCCCACCGCGTGGTGGCGCAGATTCGCGGGCTGGCGGACAAGTTCAAGGTGCCCACGGTCGCGTGTTACGGCATCACCTACAAGCCGGATGTGGACGATGTTCGCGAAAGTCCGGCGCTGGAAATCGTGGAAGAGGTGGCCAAGATCGAGGGCGCACAGGTGCTGGTGGTGGAACCCAATCTCGATAGTTTGCCGGCTTCGCTTTCAGCCTGCGGCAACGTGCGCCTCGTCACTTCCGATGAAGCGCGCGAGCAGGCCGATATCGTCACATTCCTGGTCGGTCACCGCCAGTTCAAGCGGCTGGAAGGCGACAGCTACCTGTCCAAAGCCGTTGTCGATACGACAGGTATGTTCTCCACTCGCAAGGCCAGGGCGGTGGAACGGGATTAGTCTGCCTACGAGGTGAGGCTTTTGTAGCTGCAAGAAAAAGGGGCGCCGAAGCACCCCTTTGACACGACCACAGTTTGCCAGGATTTAGCCGCGAAAGGTTCCGTCGCCACGGTAACGGGCGAGGATGTTATCGTGGACGATGGGGGAGAGGAGGTTGGTAAAGGCGCAGCCAGCCATACCGTTTTCCCACCAGACCACTTCGGCTTGCAGCGATTCGAGGCCCGGGAGTGTGAGCCAGCAGACCGAGCCGGGATGCATGCGGTTAAGGGCCGTGGCTGAAAAGCCCGACAGTGACAGGTCGTTCACCACCGTCTGGAATGCGCGCATGCCCGATCCGCGCAATTGCGCAGGAATCATAATCTTCGTGCGCGGTGCGCTGCGATCTTCCTGTGCCGCGATGTCGTAACGCCCCATCGTGTTCTGCATGCTCATGGCGGCAAATTCCTGTAATTCGCGTGGTTCCGAAAACGCCCCTTCGGGGGTCTTGCTTCACGCAGAATGTCGGAGCAGCCTTACTGGCGAGCTAACACGGGTGGTTAACGTGAAGTTTCCACTCTTTCGCGGTGCAAATTGGGGAAATCATCCACCAGCAACTGGGCAATACGATCACCCACGACAGAAGGAGACTTCACCGAATCGGGGTCTTCCCCCGGATAAGCGCGGGCACGCATGTCCGTGCGAGTCGCGCCCGGATCAATGATGGCGAGGCGCGTTTCGGAGATTCTCTCAACCTCCTTGGCGTGGCTTTCCAGCAGGTTGTTAAATGCCGCCTTGGTCGCGCCATATGCGCCCCAGAACGGCCTGGGATTTTCCCCCACCGAACTGGTCAAGCCAATGATGCGCCCCGCTTCGGCTCGTTTGAGCAACGGATCGAAAGCCGCCAGCAATGCCTGCGTCGCCAGCACGTTCAAAGTCAGCGCCTGGTTGAATTGCTTGCCGTCAATCTGCGTTACCGGCGTTAGCGTGGGCAGCTGCGCAGCGCAGATCACCATAATGTCCAGCCGGTCCCACCGTTCGGCAATCGCCTGTGCCAGTCGGCCGATGCTCTCTGCGTCGGTCAGGTCGAGCGGAGCGATGGTGGAGGTGCCGCCCAGGTCGTGGATGGCGTCTTCCACGCCTTCCAGATCCTTCACCTTGCGAGCCACCAGCACAGCATGTGCGCCCTTGGCCGCCAGCGCCCTGGCAGTCGCGGCGCCGATCCCTCGGCTGGCCCCGGTGACAAGTGCGATCTTGCCATCAAGCGGCTTTTGTTCAGCATTTTCAGCCATTCAGGCGACCTTGTTGACCGGAAGTGAAAGCTGCGCTTCCTCGTCCTTGCGTTTGGCAAGGTCGGTCAGCGGGGTGGGGTATTCACCGGTGAAGCAGGCATCGCAATACTGGGGACAGGCATTGTCGCGGCCTGCCAGTCCCACAGCGCGATAGAGCCCGTCTATGGAGACGAATGCCAGACTGTCGGCCTGGATGAATTCGCGCATGGCAGCGAGATCCATGCGGCCGGCAAGCAGTTTCGACCGCTCTGGCGTGTCCACGCCATAATAACAGCCATAACCGGTAGGAGGGCTGGCGACGCGGAAATGCACTTCCTTCGCGCCGGCATCGCGCATCATCTGCACGATTTTCA
>MDTG01198609.1_pt1 | contig 15176 bp, 6 predicted proteins | sample 811421 | NCBI WGS metagenome assembly MDTG01 (sample SAMN05326645, study PRJNA326480) | marine metagenome | isolation source: seawater | place: Pacific Ocean: South East | collected 2011
CCTTATAAAATGATGCTGATCTAAATATTCATTACCTTGTTGTCTTTTATAATCTACTTCAAATAAAAATTCTAAGCCACGCACTTTACCTATACTAGCGCCGTCTGACCATGATTCTTCTGTGCCATCATAAAATGTACTCGCTCTGTTTTCATAACCAAATCTTGCAATTTTACGTATACCTAAAGCTAAGTTATAATCGTATGGCGTTTCTACTGTAACAGTTTCTAAACCATTGGTAACAGAAAACACATCTACGTCTGATATAGAATTACCACCATTAGCTGCAGCATAAAATGTAGCAAACTTAAAATACTTTTTAAAATTCTGTGAACAACATTCTTTTGGCGCTGCGCAAGCAATTAAAGTTGTTAGCAATATTATTATTAGTTTTTTCATATATTTATTTTAAAATGACCTTGAACCAAATCCTCTTGATTTTTTCCTTTTTCTTAAATTCTTTTTTCTTTGTTTTATTCTTTTTCTAATGCTTTCAAGTTCTTTGTTATCAACTCCAAGGTCCCAAGTGTTCCAACCCATTAATAAAGCCATACGTTGCCACATCTCTACATCTTCTTGTGTTGCAGCTCTAGCGTTGTTTATTTTACTAATAGCTCTACCTAAAGGTAAATTTGTAAACGCTTCAACCGCTGTACCTAAAGCTGGTACAATTGGATTATCAAAACTAAAACCTACTTCTTTCATTACATCTTTATTAAACTTTCTTGTTTGTGTAGATGAATACATTTTTCTAAGCTTAGAACCTATTGGTGGTGATATGTTTGCAAACTGTAAAAGCGTATAAGCATGATCTGCTCTATAATCTTTTTTATCCTGTTTCCAAAACTCTAGCATTATATTTTTAGCTGTAGAAACAACAGCGCCATATATACCAGTACCTCTTAGTAAAGAATCAACAACAGTATTTGTTAATCTACTAATTTTTTTATCTTTTTCTTCTTCTTCAGTATCTTGGAAAGCTAAAGCAAATAACGCCGACTGTAATGCAGAAAATATTATATTTTGTACTGCAGCATAATAAACTATTTTGCTAACATTGCTTTTCCAATCACCTCTACCTTTTATTAAGTCTATTGCAGCTTTTTTAGTCAACCTAGCGTACTGCATTGGTGTGTTTTGAAAAGCTAATATAAATCTACCTAATATACTAGCTTGTTGTTTAGATATTAAAGAAGGATCTGCAGACTGCTGCGAAACTTCAGATATAGCTTGCATATCAGCAAAAGCTTTTGTTTCTGCTTCTTTTAATTCTAAGCCTTGCTTTAAATATGTGTTAACTCTATTTCTGTAAAAAGTTGCACCACCAGAAGCAATTGCAAAACTATCAGCAACTTGTGTAGGTGTAAAACCTTTTTTAAGTAAATAAGATAATACAGCTTGTACTTTGTTTTTCTTACCTGCCATTGCATTTGCTAATGCAGCTTCATTTACATCTGTTCTTAAACCAGATCTTCTTTGTTTTAAGAAGTCAGAGTTAAATATCATTGAAAAGTCTTTTCTCCACTGTGGTAAATTTGCTAAAGCCGCGGCTGCTTTTACAGGATTATTATCAGACCAGTTAACAAAGTTAACGGCAGATATAGTTTGTAGTAAAGCAGATCTCATGTTTAAAAACATTATAGCACCTACAGAATTTTGAATCCAAGTTGTCCATCTAGCTACTTGTCTATCTGTAGAGCCAGTATTTCTATTTTTACCTGTCTTCATTCTATATATCATGTCTTGTAAAGCTTCTACAAAATCAAGACCATATACAGCCTCTAATTTACTTAAATTTTCTTTAGTAAATGTTGCATCTATATTTTCAATAAACTCGTTTAAAAATTCTTTTCTACCAACAATGTTTGTAGCCACATCTAAATCAGATAATATGGTTTGTGACACCCAATCAACCTCTGGTTTTGTATAACCTTCTTTTCTTCTTGATATTAAGCTAAGACCGTCAGCAAATTGCATTAACCTAGAATCAGACTCAACATGCTTAATTAATCTTCCTTTAGCTGTTTTAGATATATCAGGTATATCAAAACCTGCTTTATCCCACAAATAAACTCTTACCGCAGCATCTATAGTAAAGTTCATACCAGGTACTAAATCTCTCAAACCTTTTTTAAGTTCTGGAAACTCTTCTAATAAACTTTTATAAGCGTCTTGTATTAATTGTTTTGCTGAGTTTATTTTTCTTACACCTTTTTGATATGGCTTTAGTATATTATCTTCAAAAAACTTTATTTGATCTTCACCTTTCTTGCCTTTAGCATTTGCTATAATATACATAAGACCCATAAAATCTTCAGCGCCAGGTGGTATGTAAAATCTCATCTTACCTTTTTTAGCACCTCTTAAAGCAGCTTCTGCACTAGAAAATACTTTTTCAGCACCAATACCTTCGTTAACCTCTATCATTTTATTAAGATCAACGCTTAGTGATTCACTAAACTTAGTTTTTGCTTGCTGAACTTTTGACTTTACATCAAATTGATCTAGTATGTTTTTAACAGCTTGTACGTTTTGTAAAGCGTCATCAGCAAAGTAAAAATCATTATAACCTAAACCAACTTTCTCAGCAACCCACAGAGCTTTTGCTTCTGATGTAGAGTTAGCTAATCCAGTTATATTTTCTAAAGATATATCTAAGCCATTAGCTTTTAAAAACTCTTGTATTGCTACAGCTGACTGAGCTGGTCTAGCGGTTAATACAAACATGTTTTTAGTACCAAACTTTTTAGCTAGCTTTAAAGCTTTTTGAAACAATGGTGCTGTTTTACCGTCTATAACTTTATTAAACTGTGAAAAATCAAACTCATAGCCTTTGCCTAACAAGCTTTCATAAGTACTAGCGTATTGTGCTGGCGTTAGCGTACCTTTTGTTCCATCTGGCTTAGTATACTCTATTAAAGATTTACTTGTAGCTAATGTGTCATCAAAATCTAATATGCTAATACCTTTGCTTTCTACAGTTTTACTACTAACAATTAAAGCTTGGTCAGCTTTGTTTTCTGCTAGTTTGTTTTGTTTTACAACTTTACCTACGTTAGCAACATTAAATTTATCAGCAAAAGATTTACCATCTAAATCTAATATTAAATTAGGATCAATACCTCCATCTTGTTTTGCAACTTCTATGTTAAAATATCTATCGTACCAATTATTAAACAATACGTTCCAACCTTTAGGCATTGACGTTCCTAGTTTTGCAGCGGCTAGCTTTGCGTTTTCAGCAGAGTCTAAAGCTATTAATTTATAGTTATCCATAACTAACTGGTAAGTTACATCAAAATTAACATCTTTATTTAAAGCGGCATCTAATAAGAATACATAAGCAGCTGTAGCAGGCATAGCATGCTCGTACTCGTAAGCAACTAAATTACCGCCTTTCATTTTGCCAGCAGGCTTTGGTGAATAACCAACAAATTCAGCGCCTAGCTTGTGCCAGTGGTTTGATTGACTTGCCGTAAGCTTTAAATAATTACCTATAGCTGCAGCTGAACTTTTATCTTTTCTAATAGTAGCATTTATTCTATCCCACAAAGCTTTATGTATTGCACCAACTTTTTTATTAAACTCTTCTATTTTACCGTTTGCAATGTTAGCTTTTATTGTTTCGTCATCTTTAAATATTGAGCTATAAGCTTGTCTAGAAAAATCTTTAACACCATCAACTTTTTCACCAAAAGCACTGTCAGGCAAGTTTCTTAGCTTTTGCATTTCTGGCTTGTAGTAAGTTTGATAAACTTCGTAGTTCTTAGCTTTGCTTCTAACGCCTGGAGTAAACTCTGTGCCCCACGTTTTAATATCTAATTCTCTTATTGATTTTTTTAAAGAATTATTTAAATCTTTTTTCTTTTTATTAAGTTCTTTTCTTTTAACTGATTTAGGCTTAGTTTTGCTTATAGCTGCTTCTACATTTTTTAACTGTTTTAAAACTTTGTTAAGTTTTGGTTTTGCAGTTTTAATATCTAAGTTGTACATTTCATAAAACTTATCGCCAAATCTTTCAAGCTCTTTTTTTATTTCCGCAGTGTCTATAAAAGCAGGTTGTCCAAACCAAAAATCTCTTGGCATTAAAGGTAGCACATGCTTTTTTAGAGCTTTAATATACTCGTCAACTTGAGCTTTTGTGTTTAATTTATATGTTGATTTACCAATTTTTTCAATTAAAAGATCATCAAGCTTTACTTCTATATCAAACTGACCTATAACATTTTCACTAAAAGCTGTTTTACTTTGTGCAGCTGTAATATCAGCCGTTTGTTGCTTTATGGCTTTTTTCTCTGCAACTGGTGCAGCTTCTGTTTTCGCTTCTAAAGCTCTTTGTGCTAGTGATAAAGCAGCATTAATAGAATATACTTTAGCAACACCTTTTAGCAGTTGTCCTATATCTCTGCTATACACATTGTCTTGAAGTTTTGGCGTTATACCTAAATCTTGTTTAAATTGCTCTATAACCTCGGGTGTAGGGTTTTTAAATTTATCTTTAAGTTCAAACACACCTGTTTGTGATGTTAAGCCTTGTGATCTTTTACCAGTTTTTTTGTAAAAATAATTAAGTGGTAAACCTTTTAAACCTATAGCAAGTCCATACACATTTCTTGATACATCAATATTTTCTCCTATTTTATTTATATCAGCGGTTTTACTAGTAACATTTGTGGGTGGTAATATTTTAATAAATCTTTCTGCATTGTTACCAGCGTTAAAAAACTTTTGTATGTTTTGACCTTCAGATGGTATTGGCATACCTTCTTCATACTTTCTTACAGCTGTTAAGTTAGCACCACCTTCCATAATTTTCTTAGCAGGTATATCAAATACAACTTCACCAACCTTGCCAGCAAACTTTTGAATTATCTGTTTAAAAGTATCTCCACGTTTTACTTTAACAAGACTAGCTATTTGATCTAATAACTTACCCACAGTAGCAAAACCAAGTACATCAATTTTTTGCACAAATGTATCTTCTGTGTTTGTAGTTTCATTTACATCACCCTCTAATTCTTTTACCTCAGGTGCATCTAGCTTTTTAGCTGTACGGTCTTGCGTTGTTTTAGCTAACTCGTATATTTGTGCCCTTTTAGGTCGCATGTTAACATCTACAAATGTAGAAAACTTAGCTGTTGTAGGATCAAATCTATTTAAAATACCAGGTATAATTTTACCAGTCTTTTTATCTTTTCTATCAACAAGAAATTTTCTAGCCTCAGCAACTACGTTAGCTCTTTTTATATCACCAGCTTGTGAATCAAAACCTAGTGCGTTTAGAGCTAAATTATCAAATTGTTTAATTATTTCTGCTTGAGCGTCTTTTATTTGTTTACTATCATTAGAAGTTTTTGTAATTTCTATTAACAAATCAACATCTAAACCAGCGTAAGCTTCTGATAACTTTGAACCTGGTTGAACCTCATCATCTGGTGGTAGTATTACAGCTCCTCTTGAAACGCTTTGTTGAAAGCTGTCAATATACCTAGATATATCTTCAAATGTGTCAAAACGCATAAACATATTCATATCTCCAAGACCTACTTTTCCTAAAGATTTACCAACTAGTTTTCCAAAAAATATTTTTAAATCATTAACAATATCTTTTTGTTCTCTATCAATTATACCTTGGTTTTTTAAATCACCAAGTAAGGTAACCATTTCTTCAAGATCAACCTTATCTCCTTCTTTGTAAACTTTAATTCTTTTTAATATGCTTTTACCATCGTTTTCACTAACAAGATTGTTTTCAATCATCTCGTTTAATCTACCTTCAATTGACTGTATAGATTTAAGGGACCAATCAGCTATTTCACCATCTTTAGTAACAACTCCTTCGCTTCTCAGCCATTTATGAGTTAACTCGTGTAAGGGTGCAACTGCAGCAAATTTAGCAGCGGCACCACCACTAGATATAGCTTTGTATATTTCATCTTGAAACAAAACCTCTTGACCACCAACAACAGCTGCAAAAGGTAGTTTTTCTCTTGCTTTTAACTTATCAGCCTCTGCTTGTGTTAAGGTATTTTCTTCTACTCTTTTGTCAAGATATGTGTTAAAATCTTCTTGAGCATTTTCTCCTTCAAAAATCATTCTAGGTGTAGAGCTAGCACCGTCTGTCATGTTTTTTAAAGCTTGATATTTACCCATTTGATAATGTATATCAGGTATGTCTTGAGGATTAACATCAACACCAAGCTCTAACCCTCCTCTTCGCATAAATTCTTTAAGTACTGTTTCATCAAGCTTTTGAGGCTTGCCAGTTAAAAATTCTTTTTGTGCGTCTAAAGAATTATACTTGTCAACAAGTTCTTGTTTTAGTTTTTTATCTGTTTGTGATTCGTTTTGACCACCTAACTGTCTTATATCTCTTAAAACTTTTCTTTGCTGTCTATCAATATCAAAAAGATCTCTAATATCTTGATCTTTCATTCTAGCAACTTTTTGCACAGTAAGAACATCTGCCATGCCAAGCTGTTCTATTAAATCTCTTTTTTGTTGTACAAGCGCAGTTCTTTCTACCTTGCTTAATTCATTTGCCGCACCTTTGTTATCGTCTAGCGTTTCTTGAACATTAATTAATTCTTGTGTTAAACCTAGACTTTTTTGCCTTTCTTTTCTATTACTAACAGCACTTTTAATACCGTTATACATGTTAACTGATCTAGTAGGTCCTTGTATTGCTAAACTTGTAAAAATTGTGTTGAGCGCAAAGTCTTTGTCAATACCATCTACCATGCTTCGATCTTCACCTAACTGTATGTCAATAAAGTTGTGTGCAAATTGAGTTGCTGTTTCTTCAACTATTTCTATACCAGGTTGAATAGCTAAAGCTTGAGTTGTATTGTACAATCTACTTTTTAACCAAGAAGCACCGACTCTTGGCTTCATTGTTTGAAGCCTTCTTAAATAACCTAGCGTACCTAGTTTTTCAGCGTAAGCAGCTGTACCACCATATAAAAATGCAGATAAACCTCTTTCCCACTGCGAGTAGTTTAAGGCTCTTTCTTGCATCACTAAATCAGCTTGTAATTGAGTTTTTCTATCGTTTGTTATTTCCGTGTTAAAACTACCATCTTCACTGTACAGTTCTGATTTTATTTTTTTAAGACTTTCGCCAGCGTATTTTTGCAAAATTTCCATGTCTGCAAGTTTACCACCACCTTCACCAAGGCCAAAAGCGGCCATAGCCATTCTACTACCTTGCGTTAGTATTTTGTTGTGAGCTGCGCTATTTATAGCAACACCTAAACCTCTAGTTGCCACGGTACCATAACCCATAGTTCCTAAAGCTATTAATATACTAGGAGAGTTGTTAGCAAACATTTGACCAGCAGCTCTCCAAACATTATCTTTAGTTATTTCATCAGCTTTAATTGGCAATGGAAAGTCTGCTTCTAGTTTTATACCTAACTCTTCTTTGTGGTTAACAGCATTTCTATATGCAGTTTTTAAAATACTTGTTGCTCTTGTGTCATCAGGGTTTTGTTTAGCGCTAGAAGCTGATAATGGTATTTCACTAAGTTTTGTTAAAGCTGCTAAACCAAGAACACTTGCTCCTTGAGCAAAGTTTTCAAGAGTTCTAGCGGCAAGATTTAAATGACTGTAATCTCTAACTAAAGCTTCTGTAGCCATTGACTTGTTGTCAAATATTTCAGACTTGTCAATTAAATCATCTAAGTTGCTTTGTAAACGTTTTTGTTTGGCAATTAAACTATCTTGTAGTTTAAAAATACCTCTTTCTTTCATAGTCTCTTGTATACCTTGTTGTTTTGTAACAATGTCGTTATACATAGTTTTAATCATAACGTCAGAGTTTACAGTAACATTACCAAGCTCTTTACGTTTTTTATCTAACTCTAAAAAATCGTCTAAAATTTTTTTATTGTTTGTCTTAAAACTTGTTAATTCTTTTTCGTAATTTTCTTTTGTTTTTGTAAACTCATTACCAAGAGCTGACATATAGTTTGCCTCCCACTGTAAAGCTTTTTTAGGATTGTTTTTAACAATCATTTTTTTAACGTAAGTAAGATCTTGTTGTGGTTGGCCTTTTATTTTACCTTCATATAATCTACGGTAATAACTATCTTCAGGAAACTCAGATAAAAAACTTTGCTCTATTTTTTCTGCATCAGCACCAGGCATATTCATAAGATCAGGCATGTTTAAAATAGCCTCATCAACTTCGTCTTCATCAAGATTACTAATGTAAGCTTCTATACCTTTTCTTTTTTCAGTTCTAACAGATTGATTTAAAATATTAACAAAATCATCGCTCTCAGGTAGTTCTCCAGTTTCTTGATATTTTAAATATTCTTCATATTTTTTTGCGCCTCCTTCTCCTGTAGAAAAGAAATTTTTTATATCAGTTTGTTCATCATTTTTAAATGATCTAAAATCACTTTCACCATCATATTCTTCTAAAGGTCTTTTTAACTTGTCTAAATTAAAATAAGACTCTGCAGCAATCTTTTGTGCTTTTTCATTTTTATCCGTAATAGAATTATTAATATCAAAAATATCTTTAACCTTGTTATTTGTAATATTTTTTTCTAACGGATTTGGCTCGTCAACTACAGGTACCACTGCTTTTATATCTGGTATTTTTGTTTTTGCTTTAGGAATATCTAAAGCACCATAAGCACCAACAGAACTAAACTCTGGAAACTTAGCGTTTACCTCACTCCAACTACCATAATTACCAGAACTAACTGTAGCCACATAATCTTTTAAAATTTGTGGATCAACATCGTTAAACTCTGGAAACTTAGCGTTGACACTGTCATAATCGGCATGATCACCAGACTGAACAGTAGCAACATAGTCTTTTAGTAGTTGTTCATTCATATTTATTTTCTTGCGTTTCCTGCGTTATTTAAATCATTACTGTCGCCAACAAAAGATGCTATTGAGCCTTTTTTAATAAAAGAAAGTATGTCTGTTGCTTCAATATTATCTCCTTCACTAATAAGTTGGAATACTTGTTTTTGATCACCAGTTGCAATACCTTTTTCATTAACAACATCCTCTAGCACTGGTACATAGTAACCATTAGAAACCTTTATACCAGAAGAGTCTGTAAAAGGCTTAGATGAATATTTTATATTTACATCGTTGTTACCAGTTGCTGTTTTTATTTCTTTTGAAAAATATACCGCTTTATCAGTTGGTCCTTCATACATTTCATTAAACTTTAATCTTTCTTCGTCATTTTTTGGTACAACACTATTATTCCAATAATCCATAACAGCTTTTTGAGCCACTGCTTTTTTCTTGTTATCTCTATTTATAAGATTATCTTCTTTTTTGTTTACCAACTTCAAATCATTTAAATGCTTGTTATTAGCCACAATCATATCATTTGTTGACTGAGCACCATCAAGATCAATTTTTAAATTATTTTTAAATTGTTCAAAAAGATATTTGTCTGCTTCTTTCTGTTGTGCCGCCATAGCCACACCGTTCCAATGTTCTTTGTGGTTATTTTCTACGGCTTGTGTCATTTTCTCAGCCATAATTCTTTTAGAAACATCAAGGTTAAAGTTTGGATTATTATGGTCTGTTATAGCTGCAATAAAATTATTTTTTTCATTTTCATCAATAACACCATCACCATCATTATCAGTAAATCCTATAGCCATTAAAGCTTCTTGGTCTAAACTTTTATCTTTTATTAATAAATCTTTAAAACCTTCACCACCACCTAAATCATCAACTAGTGCAGCTCTAAATTCTTTTTCAGTTTTAGGTAAAGACTGTGATATTGTGTTTAATACAGAGTTTCTATCAAAGCTAGAGTTCTGCTTGTTTTTACCGTTTAACTCACCAATAGTTTTACCCATCGTATAGTTCTTTAATATATGCATGTCTTCAAACTCAGCGTTTGTTTTCTTTACACCATTAACATTAAACACCATTTCACCTTTTTCATTTTTCTCAACAGTATAATTACCTTTTAATACAGCTGTCATGTAAGCATTTTCTTCTGGTGTTTGCGCAGCGCTTAAATCACCATCTTTTTGTAGTTTTGCTAAATCAGTTACAAAAGCTTTGTGTTGTTGTGTAAATTGAGATCTATCTTGCATCGCCTTTTTAGCAGCCATCATACCTTTTTGATCACCAGTTTTTAACGCGGCTAAATAACTATTTTTAGCTTCTTGTGCAAAGTCTACAGTATCATCGTATAATACTTTACCTAGTGACCCAGAGCTTAATTCAACTTCATTTGCAGCTTCTGTAAAAGCATCGTACATATCAACTTTTTCTTGCTCTACTTTTTGTATTTCACCTAGAGCACTAACAGCCATGTCTGTTCCAGCTTTTGTAACTTTATCTAAACCAGAAAGATCTGAAGGCATCATGCTTTTACCTACATCAGCTGCACCTTTTATTAAGGCCATGTCTGCTCTTGTACTTACTTTAGCCATATTATTTGTTTTTATTTATTTTTAAATTGTACTTAGAGTTGTAAGGCACTCCATTAAATTGATCTCCTGCAGGGTACATATAATTAAACTCTTGACTGTATTGAGTGTCTATACCAGCACTTTCTGAAACCGTTGCGTTACTAAGATCAAAGCTTGGTACACTAGGCGTGCTAGGTGTAATTTCTCCACCTGGTAGTTTTGGTATTTTCATACCAGCTGTAGCTATTTGCGTACCAGCACTAGCTATATCGCCAATCGCACTCATTTGATCTGCTTGTGCCTGTCTTCTAGCTTGATTAGCAGCTGCAGTTCTTTGCTGCGACATACCAAACAGTGTGGATGTTTTTTGATATTCTAAACCTCTAGCAGTTTCAGCACCTTGTTGTCTCATTTTTTCAGCATACATTTCACCTTGACCTTCCATAGCTTGATTTTTAGCGGCTTGTTGAGCAGCCATTTTTTGATTTTGAGCTTCTTGCATACCAATACTTGCAGATGCTTTTTGAGCTGATAACATACCTTGGTTAGACAAACTTTGAGCTAAAGCAGCTATACCACTCCCACCAGCTGCACCACCTAAACTGTCCATGATGTTAGCTTGGCTTTGTTGAAACTGTTGCGCCTGAAACTCTGCTTGTTGCTGATTAACGGTTAAGTCTTCAAATGTGTTTTGTAAATTATCAAAAGGATTTCTAACTCCAGCCGCAATATTACTAGTGTCAAGATTTTTATATTCTTTTTTCATCTTTTGCATTTCTGCTTTAGCTTTTCTTTGCTCGTTTATTCTACCCCTACGACCAGCCAAAGAAACACCTAGCTTAGCAATACCACCTGCTGCCGCTACACTTGCTCCTACTATTGCTACTACTGCAAATGACATATTTTATTTGTTTTTGTTAATATATTGTTCATATTCTTTGTAATTTTTTGAAACTATTTCAGCTTCTAATTCTTCTAAGTTTTGTGTATTACTTGGGTTTTTATGTATGTTTACAAATATGCTTTCTTCATTTGCGTATATAACCCGCTTAACACCTGGCGTTGACACTACATAACAAGGTGCTATATAATCTTCTGTAGAATTCTCTGTTGCTACTGTAATGTGACCAGTTAGCAAAAACCAAACATGTAAGTGATTATGTATTGCACCTACAACTACAGAGTCTTTTGTCATTGTCATTTGCCTCACATATATACCGTCTGCAAACGTATGCTTTAATGGAAACTTTTTTGACTTTAATATATTGCCTTTATCACTAATAATATTTTTATTATCAGATTTTAATAAATTTTTTTCTAACTCTATTATTTTGCTTCTAGAGCTTATTTCGTTTTTTAACATATAATATAACTTAAGTATATATTATAGTTACACTTTTTGCTATTTATTTACTACTTTCAAATATTTCAGAGCCAACAGCAAATAGCTCTATAGGACCTTTGCTATCATTTGTAAATGTAACTTTTGCATAATAACCAATTAAACCGCTAATGTTTGCTCTTTTGTCTTTTGAAAACATTATAAAATCTGATGTTGAAGGTGGTGCTGTTGGTGGTACTGTAATTGGCACGTCTATTGTTAATATATTACCCGCTATACCAGTTATTTCTCCAAGATAAATAATAGCGTCAACATCATTTACTTGATATTGGTTACCCTGAGCTCCTTGTAAAGTGGTAGGCACATACCAAGCACTATCACCTATTTGTACTGAAACGTTTATTGGTTCTGTAAATCCTATTGTTATTAATGGCATATTATGATACTGTTAAAATTTTATCTAAATCTAGTTTTAATGTTAAGTTATTTTCTCCATAACTTGTTATTGTAAAATCACCTGTAATTCTAGCAGATCTACTACTACCAGAAAAAGTTATTGTTTGGCCGTTTTCTATTGTTTGTGCTGCACTAGAAGTTATGTTAACTCCACCGCTAACCGCGTCAACGTGCGGTGTTCCAGTAACTCCAATAGCAGAAAAAGTAGTTGTTTCAGCAACTTTAATACCATCTGTACTTGCTATTGGTATTGTTGTGCTATTAGAAACAACAGCGTCTGTAGTTGTAACAACATCAGCTAATACAAGTTTTAAACTAGAAACATTATAATTAGTGTTGTTAAACTTTTGAGAAGCCAACGCGCCGTAACCTTTAAAAGTTAAAGTTCTATCAGCAACAAAATCAGAAGCAAGGCTTAGAGTTAAAGTACCACCCGGGTCTTGTGTAACAAAGTCAACTCCACTACTATTTTGCCCAACAATTAATGGTATATCATAAACAGGAAAAATATCTGTAGATTTACTAGCGTTTAAAAAACCTTTATTTATAGCTGTTATTGTAGCGCCACTTGCAATACCAGTTCCAGAAACAATCATACCAACAGATAAACCTGTTATGTTTTTAAGTTCTAAAGATGTTGAGCTAGAACTAGTTGTTTTAGTATCTTTTGTTGTTGTAAAGAAAAAATCATTTGCTACAGGTTGTCTAACTAAAACCATATCACTACTACCTAAAGTTACAGTCCAGTCAATTGCTTGTAGTTTTTGGCTAGGAATTGTTTGGACTCTTGAGTCTAAACCAGAAATAGTGTAATGAGCAGGGTAGCTGTTATAAGTACTATCGCTATCACCTGATACTAAATCTAAAGTTATATCTGTATTAATAAACTGTTGAATATTTGCAAATATATATAGGCCACCGTTGTTAATATTTGTACGTGTGTTATAATGCATTTCAGGATAAATAGTAAACACATAATTATCATCATCTGTCACACTTGGAAATACTACTGAGCCTGTATAAGATCCGCTTTCGTCTATTGCAATAGGATTTAATCTAGTTTCAGTAGCTGTAAAACTTGGTGTTGGAGCAGATTGTGTTTCAGGGTTTTGTATAATAGTATTTTCAGGAAAATTATAATAATGATTATCTTCGTTAGTTATAGTTATACTAAACACAGAACCAGGAGTGCCAGTAACAGTGTAATTTCTTTCGCTAGAAACAGCACTTACAGGGTTTTGATCTATTGCTACGTTTGTTATTATTAAGCTCATATTATAATTTTAGACAAACACACATGAACAATCTTGAACATTAGCGCTTGAGTTGTAGTTTATAGCAGATGGTTGCATACATCCATAAATTAAAGATTTAGAGTCTGTTAACATTAAATCCGCTATGTTACAATTGTTGTTAGTATTGTAATCTGTCATATCAACATGTAGAGTTACTGTCATTAAACCACTACCAGGATTTGAAGATGTAAAAGGACCTAAACTTGTATTAGGAATTCCATCAGTAAATATATCATGATTTTCAGTACAAGTACCATTACCTGTTATATGCACAGTGGTGATCCATGGAGTTTGGCCATAAGGAGAATTTGGTGGGTAAACAATATTACCTGGGCCCCACACCGGTAAAAAGTCAACATCTTTTAATTTTAAACCACCACCTTGATTTGCATTTTTTATTACCTCCAAAATAACTGCTTTTCCATCCGCAGTAGTACCGTCAGCTAGTGTTATTTGCGGCCCACTATTTGGCTGGTAAACTAAAGAACTGTTAACGCCAATATTACTCGTGAAAAAACTTCCTGGGGCGCTAGTATACCAATTATTATAACCAAAATGATCACCTTTAATTTTAGTTTTTTGAATAGTATCAAAACTTGGTGTTGATGAAGGAGCAACCATACCATTCCACAAACCACTTCCTGAATATCCAGCAAACCCCAAAATTTGACTACTACTATAAGTGGTGTCAGTGTGGTTTATTTTTTGCATAGTTACAGTTGGTGGAGTAGCACCATAGTTACATAAACTATTGTCAACGCAAAGTGCATTAATTAAGCCTTGTTGAGATAGTGTACCAATCAATGGATCATAATTAAGTGCGGTACAATCGCCACAACTAGTATTACCATAACCACCACCGCAACATTGAGTATTATCTGGAAAAAGATTTCCCGGTGATACTAAAGGAATTTGACCACCTTGTTGCGATGTTCCAAAGTTTGGTATGTAAACGTAGTTTGACATATTATTTAAGCCAGCAGGATCGGTACATCCAGTAAATATACATGAACCATCGTCCCAATAAGCCGCTTGGGTATAATTAAGTGCATTAGGATCAGTGCATCCATAAATACAAGGAGGATTACAATTTGATGGGCAGTTAGGGTTGCAACTTGGATCGTAGTTTAAAGAGATCCAACCATTACCAGATCCACAACCACCAGCGTTTGGATAACCCACATTAGTTCCATCTCTACAAACACCATTAATGTCTGGATTGTCAGAGGTAGGGCTAGTACACGGAGTTGCACAGCAAGGTGTTGTACAAAATACGCATGTTCCATCGTCAACAGTTGCTAAAGAATTGTAGTTTAAGGCAGTAGGGTCTGTACAACCTAAAAGACCAACCACACAACTCCCATCATCACAAGTTGCGTTAGGGTCGTAATTATTTACCGCGTAGCCTTCATTAGGATCACACAGACCAGTATTTGGAGATGGTGTTACACCATTTATACAAAAACCATAAACATCAGGAAGAAAAGGTGCTCCAATAGTACCATCTGTACAACCATCAACACAAGCAATACAGCTACCATCATCACAAACAGCAAGTGGATCGTAGTTGACATTGTTAATTCCAGTTACAGGATCTGTCTGAATAGTACAGCCAGCAAGCCCAATACAAGACGGGCAAGCCGCAGTGGCAGCGGCGTAAGTGCTATACACACC
>MDTG01362109.1_pt1 | contig 15176 bp, 10 predicted proteins | sample 811421 | NCBI WGS metagenome assembly MDTG01 (sample SAMN05326645, study PRJNA326480) | marine metagenome | isolation source: seawater | place: Pacific Ocean: South East | collected 2011
CCGCGTTCCTGGTCGCCACCATCGCGATCCTGCTCAGCGTCAGTCGAAGCGTCGGCCGGCGCGCGGTCTTCGTCTTCTACATCTGCGTGGTCTTCTACCTGATGGGGACCTGGGTGCTCGACCTCCAGCTCCGCGCCCCGATCTTCCCCGGGGATGCCGCCATGGGCACGACCTTCATGACCCCGATGAACCCGTTCCTGGTCCTGGAATCCGTGCTCTTCTCGAACTCGTACATGCCCCGGGTCCAGTCCGGATCATGGCTGCTGGAGCGGATCTGGTTCGGCAGGCCGTTGCTCGCCTTCGGGATGCTCTCGGTGGCGATCGGATGCCTGCTCGTCGTGGTCTCGACCGTGAAGGTGCGACGGCTGGGGACCAGGGACGCCGGCCGCTCGCGGGCCTGGTGGCCGTTCGGTGCCGCCATCCATCACGGCCCCGCGGCCAGGGCCCCTCGGAGGGTCGGGCAGAATCCGATCGCGTGGTGGGAATACGAGGGCAGGGGTCGGTCCCGCGGGGCGGTGATCGGTCGCTGGTCCTTCTTCGCCGGTGGGCTTGTCGCCGCTCTGGTGGTCCTCGGGCTCTTCCTCAACGGCTCGATCTCCGCCACCCTCTTCCGGTCCATCCTCCTCGGCCTCCTGTCCGTCGAGACCGTGGTGGTCCTGCTGACCGCCCTGAACCTCAGCGCGACGGCGGTCAGCCGGGAACGGGAGGACGGCACCCTCGACCTGATCCTGACCACGCCGATCCAGCCTGGACCCTACCTCGCGGGGAAGCTTCGTGGACTGATCCAGAATCTGCTCCCGATGATGCTGGTCCCGGTGCTCACCCTCGCCCTCGCCGCGCTGATGGTGGTGATCCAACCGTTCGGGGTCGTCGCGGAACTCCAGTCCATGGTGGGTACGAACCAGGTCACCCTGCCGGTGGTCCTGCCGGAGTCCGCCATCGTCTTCCCCCTGGTCTTCGTCGGTTGCACGGCGATGTGCGTCATGATCGGCCTTCAGTGGTCGTTGCGAAGCCGCAGCACCATCGGGTCGATCAGCTCGGCCCTCTCGGTGGTCCTGGTGATCCTGCTGGTGGTCGGCTTCTGCAGCATCAGTGCCGGTGACGGCATCGAGGTGGTGGGGGGTCTCCTGGCCACGATCAGTCCCATCAACCTGCTGCTTGCCGCGGTCCAGCCGGGTGAATTCCTCCGGGCCAGCTTCGCCCAGGACGCCAACCCCGGCGCCGTGCGCGTGGCCTTCCTCGTCGGCGGGTTCCTTTCGGCGGCGGCCTACATGACCGTGGTCTACTTCATGCACGCTGCCTTGAAGAAGAGCTTCATGGTCACCGTTCGACGTCTCGCGGGGATCAACTGACCACCTGCCGCACGTCGAGTCGCTCGGGAGGCAGGTCGGGTCCCGGCCGTATTCCCGGCCATCATCCCCGGGGTCCGTGCCCGCACCCCACCATCGACAGTGTCCAGCGCCCGCCGTTCCACGTCGTCCGTGTGGAAACCCCGGACCACTGCCTTCGCCGTGAGTCGGCCGATCCGGGGCCGGGTTGGGTCCTGAGGCAGGCTGGGGACCGAATATGGGGCGCTTTCCGACTCCGCGAGGCGGCTTGGAGGAGGTTCGAAGTCACGTCAGGGGACCGCGGGTCGAGATCCCCGATCCCGGGTGAACGATTCCTGCGCCACTCGGTCGACTCCGGGTCAGTGTCGTGCGATGTCCGATAGAATCATAGCCCGTGAGCAGATGGTTTCTCAATGCCTGCAGTGCCAGTGCCGGGTCCGGGCCCGCCCTCGAGTCGTCCCTCCCCGTCGACCACGAGTGGTGTTGGCGCCCCGTCGGTGCCCTGCTCGCCCTGCTGCTCCTCTCGACCCTCGGGGGGTGCTCGGCTCCACCGCGCCCGCAGGCATCCACGATCTCCATCGAGGGACTCGAGTACGCAAGGTGTTTCGACGAGGTGTTGCTGGTCGCCCGGGAGGCGGGCATGCCGCCCCTGCTGCGTGACCGAGCAGGTGGCCTGGTCGAGACCTCGCCGCGCCTCTCCGGCTCGCTGTTCGAGCCTTGGCGGCAGGACAACGCGGACTTCAACGAGGTCCTCGCGAACACCATCGGGCTCCAGCGTCGACGTGCCCGGTTCGAGTTCGTCCCGGCGGGCTTCAGCCCTCCCCCGGAGGATCCGTCCGACGCCCTCACCGGTCCGGCCCTGCCGGGTTCGACCGACGACGAGGTCCGGGACCTCCGGACCTTCGAAGGACCGATCGAGCTCAGGGTGTGGGTCTTCGTCGAGCGGTCCTTCCGGCCGGGAATGCAGAACCCGGCGTGGACGAGGTCGATGACCACCTTCGCCACCAATCCCCTCGACACCGGGAGGGCGGCTTCACCCGATGCGCTGGCCGACCAGAGCAACTGGACGCCGGTCCGACGCGATCGGGCCTACGAGGCGCGCCTGATCGATGCATTCATCCGCCGGATCGATCCCGGACGCTCCTCCTGATCAACGGTTCGCGATCCTGGGATCGACCCACGCGTAGAGCACGTCGACGATCAGGTTGAAGAGCACCAGTACGGTCGAGTACACCAGCACCACGCCCATGATGAGCGTGAGGTCCTTCGAGAGGACCCCGTCCACGAAGTGTCGCCCGATCCCCGGGACGCTGAAGATCTTCTCCACCACGAAGGACCCGGTGAGCGCGATCGCGGCCGCGGGTCCCAGGTACGACAGGACCGGCAGGAACGCGTTCTTGAGTGCGTGACGCATGGCCACCCGGGCCTCCGACAACCCCTTCGCCCGGGCGGTGCGTGCATGATCGGTCGTCATCTGCTCGTTCATCCCGAAGCGGACCAGCCTCGAGATGTAGGCGGCGAACGGGAGCGACAGGGTCACCGCTGGAAGCACGAGATCGACCGGTCGACCCCACTGGGCGACGGGAAACCACCTCAGCCACACCGCGAAGATGATCAGCAGGACCGCGCCCGTGACGAAGGAGGGCAGGCTGATCCCGACCAGGGCGATCGACTGGGTGGAGAAGTCCAGCGGGGACCTCGGCTTCAATCCGCTGACCAGCCCGGCACCCAGCCCGATGATGGTCGCAAGCAGGATCGCGGTGAAACCGAGTTCGAGGGAGACCGGCAGCCCCGCGGCCAGGATCTCGTTCACGGTGAGGTCCGCCTGCTTGAGGCTCGGTCCGAGGTCGAAGGGCCGGCTGGAGTCACCCAGCAGCCAGGAGATCCCGGTCGCGTCCCCGAGGTACGAGAAGTAGAAGGTGACCGGGTCATCGAGGTCGTACTGCTTCTTCATCGCCTCCGCGACCTCCGGTGACGCCTGGCGTCCCTCCGGGTTGTCCAGGGGGTTCCCGGGAATGAGCCACGCCAGCACGAAGGTGATGGTGTACACCACGAGCACGATCACCGGAAGCATCAGCAGTCTTCGGAGGGTCATCGCGAGCATGCTCCGGAGTCTACCCGGTCCGGGATCGCGCCACGAGCGCCTACCGCCTACCCTCTGGCGATGTGCTTGCTGGCCTCACTGCTTCGTCTGCTGGTCCACGGGCAGGTCCTGATGGCGCTGTCCGCGGTCTGCTACGTGCAGATCGCGGGCATCCTGCTCGGTGGGGGGGCGGTCCCCTGGAACTGGTCCGTGGTCGCCTTCCTCGGGACCCTGGGGATCTACGTCCTGGACAGCCTCCGCAGCGCCGACCACGAGGACCCGATCAGCCAGCCCGATCGAGCCCGGCTCTTCCGCAGGCATCGGGGCGCCGCGCTGGGACTGGGCCTGCTGAGTCTCGCCACCGGGTTCGTCTGTCTCCTGCTGTCCTCGCCGCCCCTCGCGACCTGGGTGCCGCTGGGGGTCCTCGCGTTGACCGCGGCCTGCTACCTGGTCCCGCTGGTGCCGCTTCCATCCCGGGTCGTGACCCTGAAGGACTTCTCGATCGCCAAGCCCCTGGTGATCAGTCTCGCCTGGTTCGCGGGTGCGCTCATCGCCGGAGGAGATCCGCTGCTCGAGTCGGGTTCGTTCCCGCGCTGGTCGACGATCCTCGCCTTCGGGGCGATGACCATCCCGATCCTCGTGCTCGATTCGGTCTGGCTCGACCGTCGTGATCGCCGGGCGGACCTCGCCTACGGGCATCCGACCTTCGCGTCGCAGGTGGGGGGGGCCGGGTTTCTCATCGCTCGTATCGGACTCTGGTCGCTCCCCTGGCTGGTGCTGCTCGCGTATCCCTCGTGGCTGGTTCCCTGCCTCGCGATGCAGCTCGGGTCCGCGCCGATGCTGGCACTCGAACCGGAACGACTCCGGAGTGAGTCGGGACGCGTGGTCCTCGCCTCCTTCTGGAGGTTCGCGGGCTGCGGGGCGCTCCTGGCTACTCTCCACTGACTCGTTCGAGCCGCCAGTACTCCTGCTGGAGCCTCGGGTGGCGCGTCAGTCCCCGGAGCCGGGTGGGGTCGTAGAGGTAGGTGGTGGTGAAGTGGTACACGGGCATGATCGGCAGGTCCTGCACGACCACCTTGTGTTCGGCCTCGTGCAGGAGCTCCATCCTGCCGACCGCGTCGGTCAGGTCCCGGGCCCGCTCCAGGAGTCCGTCGTACCCGGCATCCGAGTACCCACGATCGTTGTTGCCGTTGCCCGTCTCGGAGAGCTCCAGGAAGGTCATGGGATCGCCGTAGTCCCCGTACCACCCGCCCCGGGCGATCATGAAGGTTCCGTTGCGCAGATCCGCGCGGTAGGCCTTGGTGTCCTTGGACCTCAGGTTGGTCTCGATGCCGAGGTGGTTCTTCCACATGTCGCTCATCGCCAGTCCCATGTCGCGGTACCTCGGGACCCCGGTGGTGTAGAGGAAGTCGACGGGAGGGAACTCCTCGCCCGCCTCGTTCTCGGGGATCGAGTCACCGTCCCGGTCCACCCAGCCTGCTTCCTCGAGGAGCGTCCTGGCCCGCTCCGGATCGTAGTCCAGGCCCGACGGGGGCTGGTAGCCCGGGATCGATCCCGGGGGGACCAGGGAGCCTGCGACCGGTTCACCGGTCCTGAGCACCTTCTCCACGATGGTCTTCTTGTCCACCGCCATCGCCAGCGCCCGGCGAACGCGGGGATCGACCAGGGGGTTGGGCTCGCCGCTGGCGAGCAGTGGTCGACAGTTGAAGCTGAAGAAGAAGGTCCCGAACGCCTTGGAGGTGTGCAGGTCCCGCCGTTCACCGGCTTCCGGCGCCGGGAGCCCGGCGAGGACCTCGTCGATGCCGAGTCCCTCCCCCAGCTTCGTCTCGTAGAGTTCGGAATGGGTGGACACGTAGTCCGCGTACTGGTCCATCATGTCCGCGAGGTACTCGACCGACACGTCGCTGACCCAGTCGACCGTTCCCACCTCGAACGCGAGGACGCTGGTGTTGGGGTCCTCGATGCACAGCACCTCGACCGAGTCCGGCTTCACCGCCCCCGGATTCCAGTAGTGGGGGTTGCGGACCAGTCGGATGTCGTGCTTGATCCGCCTGCGGGCCAGCAGGTAGGGCCCGTTCGAGACGAGCTCGCCGGCACGCGTCCATCCGTGCTTCTGCGTGAGCATGCCCGAGGCCGGGTCGAGACCCACGTATGCCTCCACGGTGGCGGGGTGCACCGGGGCGAAGACCGAGAATGCGCAGAGGTCGAGGAAGTAGGCGAGCGGACGCTCCAGCTCGACCCGGAGCGTGTGGTCGTCGACCGCCTCGATCCCGACGTTCTCGTCGAAATCGCGGAAGGTCTCCTCCAACAGCTCCCGCGCCGCCCGCTCCCGCGACGCGGGATCCTCGAACTCCATCCGGGCGTGGGCGGAGGTCGCTTCGAGCCTCCTCCGGAAGAATTCCCGGCCTCCCCGGATCGCGAAGAACAGGTCCGAGTAGTCCGCCGCGCTGTCCGGCATCATGGCCCGGCGCCACGAGTAGACGAAATCCCCCGTGGTCACCCGGTCACCGTTGCTCCATCGGGCATCGGGTCTCAGCCTGAAGGTCCAGGTCAGTCCATCCTCCGAGCAGCTCCAGGACTCGGCCACCCCGGGTATGAATTCCGTGGTCAGGTTGTCGCGTCTCAGCAGGCCCTCGTACAGCGAGCGAGCCATCCGGAGGTCGTGCATGTAGCTCATTCGCTGGGGATCGAGGGTGAAGCAGTCCCTGGTCTGCGAGACGACCACGTCCGCCCGGGGCAGCCGCTCCTCGAGCGACATCGCGACCACCACGGCGCCGAGGATGACCAGGAAGGGGGCGAGCAGTCTCAACATCGGGATACTGTACCCCGCGGGCGGGGCCGGGGTTCGCCGGCGAATGCACCGGCCCGCGGACTCAGGACCAGCTCTTGAGCGCGGACTCGTACCCGGATTCGTCGCCGTCTCGCCAGGCGGCCGCCGGGTCGACGCCAGACGGGGCGCTGCCCCCGCCGTCGATCAGGCGCATCAGCACCGTGGCCTGCTCGATCGTGTCCCCGTAGATCCGCTCGAGTTCGTCCTGCTCGTGCAGCGGCTTCCAGCTGCTGGCCCCGGCGGCGAGGATCTCCCGGAGTGCGTTCTCGACCTCCCGGTTGAAGGTCCGCCTGATGGCCCCCTCGAGCCTGATGTACTGGCCCCGCAGGGTGAGCACCATCGGCGAGAGGGCGCGAACCAGGGTCAGTTCCTCGCCCCGCGCGATCCGCTCGGTGGTGGCCTTCATGACCTTGATCTGGTTCTCCACCGCGGCCTGTCGGATGTCCTCCTTGACCTCGGGGTTGGATGCGATGCTCTCCAGGATCTCGAATTCACGCTGGAGCACCGCCCAGGAATCGGCCTGCTCGGCGCCCATCACCACGGAACGCATGATCGAGTTGAACTGCCGAGGCCGGATTCGTTCCGGGTCGGTGGTCCGGATGGAGACCGCGAGCATCGAGGCCGCCGACAGGCGTCGCCCCGAAGCCGGTGCGTTCCCGGGTCCCGACACGATTCCCGGCTGGAGGATGCTGGCCAGGAACTCGTTGCTCTCTCCGGTCCTGATGAAGGCGAGGACCTGGCACACGTTCGCGTAGTTGAAGACCGGGACCACCTCGGAGCCCTCCAGCATCTGCCGGGCCTCCTGCACGAAGAGCTTGCCGAACGACTCGCGGAACACCGGGCTGGTCCCGGTTCTCCGAAGCGGCTCGACCATCCTCGCCCGGGCATCCATCACCGTCTCGTTCGAGTCGCTCTTGAGGCCCCGGATCCCGTTCGAGACGAACGTCTCGAGGGTCCCCTGCTGTGCGGACGTCAGGGGGTTGGTCGTTCTGGAGAACGAGGTGACGTCCTGCGCGTGGGCGATCGTCCCGACCAGTGAGGTCAGGAGCAGGGTCTGAAGGGTTCGTCCGATGGCTGTGCGGGGGCGGGTTGTCATGTGACTGGTCGTATCCTGTCGAGCATCTTACTGGTTGCCACCCGTCCGGTTTCGGATCGCGACCGAGATCCCGGGCCCGGTGGGGGGGGAGAGGACCGTACTTCGGAAACCTCCCGATTGTCAACGAGTCGGGGTAGACTCTGCATTCCGGGGTCGCCAGACCCCCTTCCACGATCGGATGGGGATCCTTCGAAGGGCCGATTCACACCATGTGTCGCCGTTCAAACGAGCAAAAACCTGCCTCTTGCGGCTTGCCGGGCCGGAGACGTTCGTCCCGGTGCCTGCTCTCCCTGGTGCTTCCCCTCCTGGCGGCCGCAGCCCCCGCTTCGGCCAGTCCGCAGGAGGCGGTGGATTCCGGCCTCGCCGTACCCGTGGAGTTCGACCGCTCGCGGGAGGCCCTGGACGAGCTCACCGAGGCGATCAGCCCCTCCCTCGCCACCTTCTTCATACGCGCCACCCAGTTGCTGGCCACCCGTCCGCTGCTCGAGCTTCAGCACGTGGACGTCGCCTTCGAGTTCGCGAAGATCGCCACCGATCTGGATCCGGACAACGCCGACACCTGGAGGTTGCTCCTCCAGACGGCCAACATCTCCGACCCGGACTCCCCCGAGGTCAAGGCCGCCGAGCGCCGGAGCCTCGAGGCGATCACGCGGCTCGACCCCGCGGACGAGGTCATGCTCCTCAGGAGATTGCTCTGCACGATCGAGGCGAACCAGACCGCCGAGGAGAAGGTGGCGGCCTACGAGACGTTGCTCGAGCCCGCCTCGATCGAGGTGCTCGGGGACGCCCTCGCCGCCCGACTCGCCTTCTCGCTCGCCCAGCTCTGGTCGAGGATCGGTGACTTCAACGAGTTCGCGTTGCGCCTCGCGCAGGCCGTCGAGCTGGATCCCCACTACCCCGCGGCCACCGCGATGGCCGCGGGGTACTTCGCGGTTCCCGAGGATCCCTACTCCGAGGTGGAGCTGCTGGTGGTGGCCCTCATGGCCAATCCCCTGGACCTCGGCTTCGCCTCGCGGCTGGGACTCATCTCGCTCGAGGTGGGTGCCTACCAGTCGGCGCTGCGAATGCTCGGGCTGGCGCGGGAGATCGCCCCGTACCAGACGGCGGAGTCCCTGGACACCGTCATGGACCATTCGATCGCGCTGTGGGGCTGCGACCGTCCCGCGGAGGCCCTGCGACTACTCGACCAGTTCCAGCGCGCCCTGGACTCGGAGGCCCAGCGCGCCGTGCTCGAGGACGACGAGCGCATCGAACGGGAGGACCTCGAGAAGGTCCGCGCCCGGACCCCGCCCTCCATGGCCCTGTTGCGGGCGGCGATCCTTTCCGAAGGTGACGACCGCCAGGCCTGGCGGCAGTACGTCGCCTCCACCCTCACCGAGCTGGTCCTGATGCTCGACGCCGGGCCGGTCACCGACGAGGGAGAGGCCGAGGCCGAGCTGGTGACGAGGATTCTCGAGGCCGCGGTCTTCGCGGCGTGGCAGGGGGAGGACTCCGAGGTCATCGACCTCATGATCACCGAGGCGGGGCAGCGGATCGAACTCCCCGAATCGATCCGGACCAGGTTCGAGATCTGGCAGGACATCGTCGACGGTCGGTACGCGATCGCACTGGACCTGATCGGGAAGTCGAGCGAGCTGGATCAGTTGCTGCTGCTCGCCCGGTCGATCGCCGAGGAACGGACCGGCATGGTGCAGGACGCCGCGCGTTCCTGGCTCGAGCTCGCCCGATCGGATCCCGGATCGGTCATCGGGGTCTGGAGCAGGAATCGACTCCAGGAACTGCTCGGCACCAAGGTCGGTCCCTTCGAGGACGCGCAGCGTATCGCGGACCTGGTCAAGGGCATCCCGACCTCGATCGACCGGATGCTCCTGGATCGAGGGCGGGCATACTCCTTCAGAATCGAGCCCGTGAGTCCCTCGGTTCCTCCCTTCGCGCCGATCCGCTACCGGTTGAGCATCACCAACAACAGCGGCCTGCCCATCGCCATCGGTCCCTTCAGCACCCTTCGGTCATCGGTGGCGCTCCTTTCGAAGGTGACCGCGTTCGGGGTACCCGAGCAGCGGCAGAACCCCTCGGTCGTCCAGATCGACCGCCTGTTCTCGATCCAGCCACGGGACGCCCTCCGGATGGAGATCGACCTCGCCAACTACCCGGTCGCCCGCCAGTCGTTCCGGTACGGCTTCCTCTCCTCCACCTACGAGCTGCGGGGCGTGACGAACTTCGCCTCCACCGGGTCCGCGGTCACCCCCGGTCGCTTCGGGGAGAAGGCGACCGCCCCCCTCCTCCGGGTCGACGGGGTCTCGAACGACGCGCCCTGGCGGCGGGATGCGATCAGGTCCGCGGTGGCCATGGATGGGCTGGACTCGATCCACTCGCTGGCGCTCCTGCTCCAGATGGCGGCCGAGATCCCCGACGACAACGAGACGATGCGGCCGCTCCGGGACTCGATCTTCGACCTCTTCACCGACTACTACCCGAAGCTCCCACCCCGGGTGCGGGCATGGCTTGCCGCCACCAGTCCCGATTACTCCCTGTACGAGGGGTATTCAGACGTCCAGAGCCTCTTCTACCTGGACGATTCCAGCCTGGTGGTCTCGGCGATGCTGGTCAAGATCGTGTGGGGGAGCACCGAGGAGCTCAATGCGGAGTCCTACCTCGAGTACGCCGCGCGGTCGATCGATCCCACCGTGGCCAACCTCGCGAGGCAGCTCAGCCTGATCGTCGCGCAGGACAACGCCCAGCGCGAATAGGGAACGCGGGATCCCCGTTCCGTGGGCGGTGCCGATCCCCGTTCAACCCTCGACCCCGAGGTCCTCCCGGGTGAAGATCGACTCGAACTCGACCCCTGCGGCCTCGAAGTTCTCCCTCGCGCCCTCGAGGCGATCGATCGTCGCGATGGTCTTGACCACCTCCGCCCCGCTGGACCTGATGATCTCGACGGCCTCGAGCGCCTGGCCACCCGTGGTGGCGACGTCCTCCAGCAGCACCACCCGGTCCCCCCGCTCCAGCGCCCCCTCGAGCTGCTTCGAGGTCCCGTACTCCTTCTTCGAGTTCCGGATGAAGATGCAGGGAATGCCCGATTCGATCGAGGCCGCGCTCACCAGGGGAATGCCCCCGAGCTCGGCGCCCGCGAGCCGGTGGGTTCCCGACGGGATCCGTTCCGCGAACAGCTGGCCCAGCTGGCGGAGTATCTCGGGTCGGGTGGAGAAGAGGTACTTGTCGAGGTAGTAGCTGCTGGTCCGGCCGCTTCGGAGCGTGAACTGTCCTCGCAGCACCGACACCGTCGCGATCTCACGCGCGAGGGCCCTTCTTGTTTCATCGTCCATGACGTGATGGTACTCCCAGATAGGTTTTCCTGCCGGTCCGGCGAAAGATCGTTATCCTGTGGCCATGGCCAGCGTCTGCTTCTACTTCCAGGTCCACCAACCGTTCCGGATACGCCAGTATTCGGTCTTCGAGGACCATCCGTTCTACTTCGACAACGACGCGAACGAGGAGATCTGCCGGAAGGTCACCGACAAGTGCTACGTTCCGGCGACCCGGAAGATCCTCGACCTGATCCGGCGGCACGAGGGCCGGTTCCGGGTGTCCTATTCGATCTCCGGGACTGCCCTCGAGCAGTTCGAGCTCTGGGCCCCCGAAGTCATCGAGCTGTTCCAGGAGTGCGCCGCCACGGGTGCCGTCGAGTTCCTCGCCGAGACCTCCCATCATTCGCTGAGCTTCCTGTTTTCGCGCGAGGAGTTCAAGGCCCAGGTCGCGGAGCAGGAGGCCCGGATCGAGCGGTTGCTGGGAGTTCGTCCCACCGTCTTCCGGAACACCGAGCTCATCTACAGCAACGAGGTCGGATCGGCCATCGCGGAGATGGGCCGCCACCGTGCGGTGATCTGCGAGGGGATCGACGAGCTGCTGGCCCACCGTTCGCCCAACTACGTCTACGTCCCCCCCGGTGGTCCGGCGACCCCCGCCAACGACGGCGGCCCGGTGAGGCTGCTGCTCAAGAACTACCAGCTCTCCGACGACATCGCCTTCCGCTTCTCGAACCGGGCCTGGAAGGAGTGGCCCCTCACCGCCGAGAAGTTCGCCCGATGGGTCAACCAGATCAACGGGGACGGCTACACCTGCGACCTCTTCATGGACTACGAGACCCTCGGCGAGCACCAGTGGGCGGATACCGGGATCTTCGAGTTCCTCGACGCGATGCCGGAGAAGATCTTCGACGTCAACCCGGGCAACAACGACTTCCTGACGCCGAACCAGGTCGTCGACACCCACGAACCGGTCGGGGAGTACGACGTTCCCCATTACCGATCCTGGGCGGACACTGAGCGGGATCTCTCGGCCTGGCTCGGGAATCCCATCCAGGACAACGCCGCGGCCGAACTCTACAAGCTCGAGGAGCCGGTCAAGGCCGCCCATGCCGCCGGGGACGAGTACATACTCGAGGACTGGCGGAAGCTCACCACCAGCGACCACCTGTACTACATGTGCACCAAGTACTGGGCCGACGGCGACGTCCACAAGTACTTCAGCCCCTACGACAGTCCCTACGACTGCTACATCAACTTCATGAACGTCCTGGACAACGTCCGGCAGCGCGCGGGGACGACCTGATCCGCGACCCGGCTCAGACGTCGTAGTACGCGCGGTACCACTCCACGAACCTCGGGATCCCGACCTCCACCGGGGTGGAGGGCTCGTAGCCGGTGTCCCGTCGGAGGTCCGAGATGTCCGCCCAGGTGTCCGGGACGTCGCCCGGTTGCATCGGGAGCAGCTCCGTGTCCGCGGTGCATCCGGTCGCGGCCTCGATCAGCTCGATGAAGCGCGTCAGCTGGACGGGACTTCCGCGGCCGATGTTGTAGACCCGCCAGGGATCGGAGCTCCGCCCCGCGGCCGGATCGAGGGGATCGAACCCCGGATCCCCCTCGGGTATGCGGTCCAGGGTCCGGAGCACGCCCTCCACGATGTCGTCGACGTAGGTGAAGTCGCGGGAGTGGTTGCCGTGGTTGAAGACCTGCAGACGCTCCCCGGCGAGGATCGCCCGGGTGAACTTGAAGAGGGCCATGTCCGGGCGTCCCCATGGACCGTAGACCGTGAAGAAACGAAGTCCCGTCGTCGGCAGCCCGTAGAGGTTGCTGTAGGCATGGGCCATCGACTCGTTGGCCTTCTTGGTCGCCGCGTACATGGAGACCGGGTGGTCGACCGGATCGGCGACGCTGAACGGCAGTTTCCGGTTGTTCCCGTAGACGCTCGAGCTCGAGGCGTAGACGAGGTGGCCCACATCATGGTGCCGGCATCCCTCGAGGATGGTCAGGAAGCCGCTCAGGTTGGCGTCCACGTAGGCGTAGGGATCGGTGATCGAGTGCCGGACCCCGGCCTGGGCCGCCAGGTGGACGACCCGGTCGAATCCGCCCTCCGCGAACAGGGACGACATGGCCGACCGATCCGAGCAGTCCATCCGCACCATGCTGAAGCCATCGCGCTCCTTCAGCCTCGCGGCCCGGGCTTCCTTCAGCGAGGGATCGTAGTAGTCGTTGAAGTCGTCGAGTCCGACCACCACGTCCCCACGCTCGAGGAGCCTGTGGCACGTGGCGGCCCCGATGAATCCGGCAGCACCTGTTACGAGGACGCGCATGGATCCATCCTACCGGAAGAATCCCCGGATCGAGTCGATCACCCGCGCCTGGTCGGGTTCGCTCAGGCTCGAGCCACTGGGCAGGCAGATACCCCGGTCGAAGAGTTCCCCGCACACGTCGCACCCGGGTGCGTGGGGCTCGTAGCGACGGCCCGCGAAGAGCGGCTGGAGGTGCATCGGCTTCCAGACCGGTCGGGCCTCGATGCCCTCCGAATCGAGGTGGCCGAGCAATCGATCCCGCTCGTCCTCGTCCGCCACGAGGCCGCAGGTGAGCCATCGCGTGCACGTTCCGTGGGGGGCTTCGGGCATCCACTCGAGGCGTCCGGTCGCCTCGAGCCCATCGCGGTACGTCTCGAAGATCCGCCTCCTCGCCGCGACCCGATCGCCGAGCACCCGCAGCTGGCCGCTCCCGACCGCGGCGAGCAGGTTGCTCATGCGGTAGTTGAAGCCGGGCGTCGAGTGCTCGTAGGCGTTGATCGGGGAGGGGTCCCGGGCCTGGGTGGACAGGAACCGGGCGCGTTCCACCAGTCGGGGGTCATCGCCGACCAGCGCGCCCCCTCCCGAGGTGGTGATGATCTTGTTGCCGTTGAAGGAATAGACCCCGAGGTCCCCGAAGGTCCCGGCCATCCGGTCCCCGTGGGTGGCCCCAAGCGCCTCCGCCGCCTCGTCGAGCAGGCGGACGCCATGTTCCCGGCAGAGTTCGCTGATCCCTGGGAGGTCCGCGGACTGGCCGTACAGGGAGACCGCGACGCAGGCCCGGGGGGTGCGACCCTCCCGGGCGAGCTCGTGGAGGACCCGCTCGAGCGCGGCCGTCGACATGCACCAGCTGTCGGGATCGGAATCGACGAAGACCGGTTCCGCGCCGCACATCAGGATGGGGTTCGCGCTGGCCACGAACGTCAGCGACGAACAGAGCACCAGGTCCCCCGGCTCGACTCCGAGCAGTCGAAGGGCCAGGTGGATCGCCGCGGTCCCGCTGGAGAGGGCGCACGCATGGTTCGCGCCGGTGCACTGCTCGAGTTCGCGCTCGAACGCATCGATCGCCGGCCCGACGGGGGCGATCCAGTTCGAGTCGAAGACCCGCTCGACGAGTCGTCGCTCCTCCCCGCTCATGTGCGGTGGGGACAGGAGTATTCGGTCGGTCATGTCGTCCCCTCCGTGGCCTCCCCGACCCCTGCCTGCCGGGGAGCCGATCGGATGCTGAATGCCATGAGGATAGCCGGAAACGCCACCAGACGCCCGCTGAATGCGGTGGTGTTCAGCAGGCTGAACACCAGGAACGACGCGAAGGCACCGAGGAGCACCGCGTCCAGTTCCCCTCCCCTGGCAAGCAGCTGGCGGCCCAGCAGGATGATCCACGCCGCCAGCAGCAGCAGACCGACGAGCCCGCCGTCGGCCGCGACGGTCACGAAGAGCGAGTGGTAGTCGTCGCGAATCGCGTGCTGGTTCACGGTCCCGTCCCGGGTGATCTCGAGGACCTCCGCGTCCCCTTCGATCATGGTCTTCGCGGATCCGAGCCCCTGTCCCGCCACCGGGGCTGCAGTGAACGCGTCGAATCCGATCCGCCACCAGAGCGGTCGCACCTGGTCGGGGTACGCCTCGACTCCGCTTCCGTCGGAGGCATTGACCGCCTGGAAGGCCTCCTGCATCCCACGATTCATCGAGGAGCCGGGTGCCAGCGTGAGCAGGACGCCGACCGCGATCGTCGCCACGCCCGACAGCACCATCGCCCGCCGGTCGACCCGGTTCCTGAGCCAGGCCAGTGCCATCCCGAGGACCAGGCCGACCCCGCAGCCCAGCAGCGCACTCCTCGCCGTCGAGACCACGATGCCGGCCATCACCAACGGAGTCAGGCACTTCCCGATCCGATCAGGTCCTCTCCCGGTGCCACGGGGGGGAGTCAGGACGAGTGCCATCGCCGCGAAGGTGAACCACAGGGCGGTGTAGCCGGCGTGCTCCGACAATCCGCCGGTTCCCCTCGAGACCAGTTGCTGCGCCACCAGTTGGATCAGCACGCCCGCACAGAGTCCACCCAGCAGGACCCTCGTGTGCTGCATCAGCGGCAGCAGGGCCGGTACCAGCAGCAGGTACCGCGAGCCCCGAAGCAGTCGGAGACCATGTTCCGGATCACTCGACCACGCCAGGCTGGTCGCGAGCCACCCATAGAGCCCGAGCAGCGACAGCATGCAGCCGTTCGTGAACAGCGG
>MDTG01118456.1_pt1 | contig 15175 bp, 15 predicted proteins | sample 811421 | NCBI WGS metagenome assembly MDTG01 (sample SAMN05326645, study PRJNA326480) | marine metagenome | isolation source: seawater | place: Pacific Ocean: South East | collected 2011
ACAATATCACCTTTGCACATCCAAGCTAAATACTCATGATTTCCTGCAGGTCCAACCAATGGAGAAGCAATTAAATCCTTAATATTCCATTGAGAGTCTTTCGCGAAACTAATTACTGACTCTATAGCCTCAATATGATATTCAGGCTTCCTAACAACACCACCTTTGCTTACGCGATCTTTGCCCACCTCAAATTGAGGTTTGATTAGAAATATTCCCTCTATAAAGTCACCAGACAATAACTTGCTAATCGGTTTAAAAATTAACTTTAATGAAATAAAAGATAAATCAGCTACAACGAAATTAGGCAAACAATCATACTGAGAAAAAAAGTCATCAGGATTTAAATTGCGAATATTTGTTCTTTCGAGAAGTATTACTTTGGGGTTATTCCTTATTTGCCAGGCTGTTTGTCCATAACCCACATCTATCCCATAAACCAACTTGGCCCCTTGTTGCAATAAACAATCAGTAAAACCACCCGTGGAAATGCCTGCGTCGATACAAACTTTATCTTTTACTTTAATTTTAAGTTTTATAAATGCCTGTAATAATTTTTCTCCTCCCCTTGATACAAATTGAGGTTTTGAATCAAGAAAGAATTCTGATCCAATTGCAACTTGCTGTCCAGGCTTATCAAAAATTTTGCCATTTATATCTTTAACTTTCCCAGCAAGAATCATACCTTGTGCTTTCTGGCGAGTTTCACATAAACCTTTGTTCAAAAGATAAAGATCTAATCTACTTTTAGTATTCATCTATTCATCAAGATATGGCTAGTAATGAAAAAAATATAGTGATTTAGATAAACCTTTTTATACATTTTCAGATTTTTAAAAGGACTAAAAACAAGCCACAAATCATATAATGATAATCCACTAGCATTTTTGGAATTTATAGTACTATTTTACATCTAAAAATCTGTTACATAAAAAAATAATTATGAATCAAATATCTTTATTGGCAAGTACATCTGAAACGTATAGAGCAATTATGAAAATTTGCTATAAAGTTTAAATTGGAGATCTTTGAAAATTGTGATTGAGCGTTACACACTACCCGAAATGGGGAAAATCTGGACAGAAAATGCAAAATTCCAGAGCTGGCTTAAGGTTGAGATTGCTGCATGTGAAGCAAATTGCTCCCTTGGAAAAATTCCTAAAGAAGCCTTGAAAGAGATTCAGTTGAATGCAAAATTTGAGGCATCTAGGATAAAAGAAATCGAGAAAGAAGTTAAACATGACGTAATAGCATTTCTTACTAATGTCAATGAATTCGTTGGAGATTCTGGAAGATATATTCACGTTGGAATGACTAGTAGTGATGTACTTGATACTGGTCTATCTCTTCAGCTGAAGGACTCTTGTGAATTGTTATTAGAGGAAATTGAAAAACTAGAGGAAGAGGTAAGATTATTAGCAAGAAAGCACAAAAATACTTTGATGATTGGCAGATCACATGCCATTCATGGAGAACCCATTTCTTTTGGGTTTAAATTGGCTGGATGGTTGGCAGAAATTATAAGAAATAAAAAAAGATTATTAATAGTTAAAGAGTCTGTTTCAATTGGACAAATAAGTGGAGCAATGGGAACTTATGCAAATACAAACCCAGAAGTAGAAAAAATAACCTGCAATTTGCTAGGTTTGGAACCAGACAATGCTAGTACACAGGTTATCTCAAGAGACAGGCATGCAGAATTTGTTCAAACAATTGCACTAGTTGGGGCTTCTCTTGATAGATTCGCCACTGAGATAAGAAATCTTCAGAGAACTGATGTCTTAGAAGTTGAAGAGGGATTCACAAAGGGACAAAAAGGTAGCTCGGCGATGCCACACAAGAGAAACCCTATACGCAGTGAGAGGGTAAGTGGTTTGTCACGAATTTTAAGAAGTTACGTTTTAACAGCTCTTGAAAATGTACCACTCTGGCATGAAAGAGATATAAGCCATAGTTCTAATGAGCGTATTATGTTACCTGATGTGTCAATATGCCTGCATTTTATGCTTAGAGAAATGTGTGAGATTATAAGTAATCTAAAAGTTTATCCAGAAAATATGCTAAAAAACCTGAATATATATGGGGGTGTAATCTTTAGTCAGAAAGTTTTACTTTTACTTGTAGAAAAGGGTTTAACCAGAGAAAAAGCGTATAGTTTAGTGCAGAAAAATGCGCATCAAGCTTGGAATACTGAAAATGGAAATTTCAAACAAAATATTCAGCAAGACCAAGAAATTATGAAATTAATCACTGAAAATGATTTAAAAGAATGCTTTGACCCATCCATTCACCTTAAGAATTTAAATATAATATGGGAAAGGTTAAGCATTTAGGATTACTTAAATCTTATTTGCAGTTGAACCTCAGTTTTTTAACCCAATAATGACTAAAAACTTTAGAATTGAAAAAGATAGTATGGGGACTATTCAAGTTCCTCTAGAGGCTTTATGGGGAGCCCAAACACAGAGATCAATAGAAAATTTCTCAATTGGGAATGAATTAATCCCAATTGAGTTAATCTATGCACTGACTGTTATAAAAAAAGCAGCTTCAATAACAAATTATAATTTAGGTTTAATTGATAAAGAAAAGAAAGACCTTATTATCGAGGCATGCAATGAAATAATTGATGGAATGCATGATTCGCAATTCCCTTTAAAAGTATGGCAGACAGGCAGCGGTACTCAAACAAATATGAATGTCAATGAGGTCATATCAAATATTGCAGCATTAAAAGCCAATTCAGAATTAGGTAGCCACTATCCTCTGCATCCTAATGATGACGTAAATAAATCCCAGTCAACAAATGATACCTTTCCAGCTGCTATTCAAATATCCGTTATTAATGAAATAATTAACAAATTAGTTCCCGCATTAAGGGAACTGACAAAAGCTTTAGATAGAAAAAGCAGTGAATGGAAAGATCTTATTAAAATAGGGAGAACGCATTTTCAGGATGCTGTACCAATAACTCTTGGGCAGGAAGTATCAGCATGGTCAAAGCAGCTAAAAGATGCTGAAGATTCACTTATAATAAGTCTTGATGAATTATTTTTCTTGCCTTTGGGTGGTACTGCCGTAGGCACAGGTATTAATTGTCCAAAAGAATTTTCTGAGGAATCTATAAAGATAATTTCCTCTGAAACTAATCTTCTTTTTTATAAATCAAATAATCACTTTTCTATCATGGCTTCGCATGATCGATTAGCTCAAGTTATGAGTCAAATAAAAATATTAGCAAGTGCATTATTTAAAATTTCAAATGATATTAAGATTTTATCTGCGGGACCAAGAGCAGGTATTTATGAATTAATCATTCCTCAGAATGAGCCTGGAAGTTCAATCATGCCTGGCAAAGTAAACCCAACACAATGTGAGGCATTATCAATGGTTTGTACTCAAATAATGGGGTTTGAATATGCAGTATCAATGGCTAATTCTAGTGGCACCTTACAGATGAATGAATATAAACCACTGATTGGTTTTAATATTCTTACTAGTTTAAAATTACTTAAAAATGGAATCAATAGTTTCAGGCTAAATTTAATTGAAGGTATGAAACCGAACGATCAAAAAATCAAAGTAAATCTAGAAAATTCATTAATGCTTGTTACAGCATTAGTTCCTCAAATAGGGTATGAGAAAGCTGCTGAAATTGCAAATCTTGCATTTGATCAATCAATCAATTTAAAAGAGGCTACTATTAGATTAGGTTACCTAAGTGAAAATCAATTTGATAAATTGATTGATATTACTAAGATGGTTTGATAGTAATCTTTTTAATAATTCTTATCTATCCTTTTAGTAGCAGGATTAATATCATCTACAACTTTTATCAGATCATTAGATTCAGAGACTGGGAATCTATTAATAGACTTCAAAACTATCTTAGCTTTATTTTTTAATTTATTACTAACACCTACACAGTATTGAATCTGAGATAGAACATCTATAGATCTTCGAATAATTCTTACGACATCTCCTTCATCTAAAGAAGCATTAAAAATCAGCTCTTTCCATTTTTTACCTCTTGCCCATTCAGAAATGATTCCAGTTAATTCTGTTTCTAAGAATATTGGAGTATCAATATAAAACTCTTTTTGTTTTGAAGAAAGTAATTTTCTTAAGCCTTCTAGCTCATTAAATACATCAATAACCTTGGAAGAGGGTTTGAAATTACACCACAGATTTGGTCTTCTAACATCAACACAAATTGCCTGAATAATTGCTGCCAAGTCAGGTGGATCCAAATCATCCAAATAACCACTCATTAAAACAAGTCCTACCCACAATTCGTTCTCACTTCTTATTGCACCAACTGATTGTCCTTCTTCTGTCAGCTCGAGATTATTTAAACATCCAAAATGATTAAGAATTTTTATTAAATCTGTAAACATTCTCCAATTATGATTTTCTTTTTCTTCAAGAACATTACTTCTCAGAATTATCTCTTTTTCAACCTCTGTAATTCTTTTCCTATATTTCTTTAATTTTCTAGAATCTCCAAGTCTATAGGCAGGGTGGTTAGTTATTGTTTTATCTAAGTTAATTATTAGTTCTTTTTGTGCTAAGACCTCCTTTGAAAGATCATATTGAGGAGTACATAAATCAATCTTTTCAGAAACTTCTACAATTTTATTAACGAACACTTGAGAGTCATTATCCCCTCTTACTACTTCCCCAGAGAAATTCATCTTTGGTTGCTTAAGGCTTAAAATTTCTATTTTCTCCAAATCAGTAAAAATATTTACGACATATGAAGGGTTTATAAGAATAAATACATTTTCAATTGTTAAGCAAAGCAAACTTTTGATTCTTTTTGATTCATATATCTTCCTACAGATCAATGCTGGGACAATCCGTCTTTTTATTTGCGGTGCTCTGATAGAAATTAAACTTCCATCTTTAATGAATGGGAGTGCGTTAGTGATCTCATCAGATAATTTTTCTGCTGCTTGTTTTTCTAATATCTTTAACAATCTTCTTTCTTCTTTTAGACGACTCTTTAAGTTCTCGAAGGCATCAAAGTCTTGCCATGAAATATTAGATATTATTTTTTTTAGTTTTATCAAATCTTTATCTAAATTATCAAGAATAACTCTTTCTTCTGAATATTCTCCTAAATATAAAAAACTGCCAAAACTTCTTTTTATTAATTCTCGAGACTTATCTAAAGTATAATTTTGCAATAGATTGAGTACCATTCCATAGCTTGGAGTGAATTGACTCTCAAGAGGATTCGGTTTGCTAATAGCCAAAGCACTTGCCTCTTTTGCACCTTCAAATCTAGTTTGTAATGTCACAACATATCCCTGAGAATCCTTCCCTCTCCTCCCAGCTCGGCCGGACATTTGTAAAAATTCACTACTAAATAATAATCTATGACCATCATCCGTCCTTTTTGATAAGGAGGAAATTACTGTGGTTCTAGCAGGCATATTAATACCTGCAGCCAAAGTTTCTGTTGCGAAAACAACCTTTATTAATCCCTGCTGGAATAGTTCTTCAACCAATTCTTTCCATGCTGGCAATAAACCTGCATGATGAGATGCAATTCCTCGTTTCAAAGCTTCACAGTGAGATTTATCTTTAATTCCTTCTTGATTATTTTTAAGATAGAAATCTAATTTTTGAGATATAAGATTTGCTTCTGAATAACTTACTAAAGATAAATCTTTTAAATTCTCAACAGCCTTATCGCATCCTCTCCTACTGAAAATAAAATATATAGCAGGCAACATATTTCTTTCAGCTAGTTTAGAAACTATAAAGCCAATTGTGGGAGACTTTGGTTGAGTTATTCTGCCTACCTTCCCTTTCTTTTTCTGACCCTTTGGGGCTCTCCAAATTTTACAATTTGGATGAATTCCATTGCCCTTATTATTCAAAAGAGGATGAAGACCTTTTGCACTACAGAAAATAAAATCTAACGGAACTGGTCTTTTACTACTTGAAACAAGTGCTGTAGGCCCATGAACTTTCTCTATCCAATTTTGAAGTTGATCAGCATTTGATATGGTTGCGGATAGGGCTATTATCTGAGTTCTGGTGGGACAATGAATTATAGTTTCTTCCCAAACTGTACCTCTTTGTGGATCATTCATATAATGGCATTCATCAAGAATTAAAGATTCCACATTCACTAAAGGGTCATCAAATTCATCAAATTCTCCATAGAGCATATTTCTAAAAATCTCAGTTGTCATAACTAAGATTGGGGCATCTCTATTTATACTAATATCACCTGTTAACAGACCTACATTACTCTTACCAAATTGATTAACAAAGTCCCTAAACTTTTGATTCGACAATGCCTTTAGAGGAGTTGTATAAAATACTCTACTTTCGTGTGACAAACCCCGATAAATAGCAAATTCACCAACTAATGTTTTACCAGAACCAGTTGGCGCAGACAAGACAACAGAATTTCCGCTATTTATAGCTTGTATTGCCTCTATTTGGTAATCATCTAGCGGAAAGGGGAAAAATTCCTCTAAATTAAGCAATAATTCTGATTGTGGAGAGGATGAGTTAACTTCTTAAGATATGATCTATATAGATATTAATAAACAATAAATACCTTGCAAACTTTAATGGTAAATCTAAATCTTTTTATTTCAATCTAACAAATTCAAATCACGAAAAAATGAATAAAATAAAAATTCCAAAGAATAGGATTCGTAAATTAAAAACATTTTCTTTAGGTAAAAAATCATATGAATTTCATAATTTGAATTCTGACAATAAAAAACTTATAGACTTATGCAGTAATGATTATTTTGGATTGAGTAGAGATAAAGATTTAATAAAAGCATCCTACGATACAAGCTTATCGGAAGGTCTTGGTTCGGGGAGTTCTAGGTTCATCACTGGATCAAGACCAATACATAAATCATTAGAAGTAAAACTTGCAAAATGGCTTAATCAAGACAATGTTCTACTATTTCCTAGCGGTTTTCAAGCTAATATTGGTGCTATTCAAGTTTTGGCAAACAGGAATAGTATCGTAATAGCTGATAAATTTATTCATAACTCTTTATTAGTTGGAGTAAAAGCTGCTCAAGCAAAACTAATTAGATTTGCACATAATGATTTAAAAGATTTAGAAGATAAAATTCGTAAATACAATTCAAATCTAAATTCTATTCTTGTAGTCGTTGAATCTCTTTATAGCATGGAAGGCTCAATTGCTCCCCTTAAAAAAATTACAGAAATCTGTAAAAAATATAATGTTGAATTACTTGTTGACGAAGCTCATGCTATCGGGATATTAGGACCGGAAGGTAAAGGTCTAAGTTTTAATTTCTCTGATAATGTAACAATGATAACTGGAACTTTTGGGAAAGCATTTGGAAGCGGAGGAGCATTCATAGCTTGCAAATCAGAAATTTGCGAATATCTTATTCAAACATCTGGCGCTTTTAGATATACAACTGCTCTTTCCCCATCTCTAGCTGCCGGTGCACTGAAAGCACTTCAAAAAATAAAAAAGAATAAAGAATGGGGTACTGACTTATTGAAATGTGCAGAGAAATGGAAGACGACAATTGTTCAAAATTTCAATTACCCAGTGATGGGAGATTCTCACATTCTATCTATCATTATTGGGCAAGAAGAAAAGGCAATTTATCTACAAGAATATCTTGAAAAAAATGGATTTTTAGCTGTTGCTATAAGACCACCAACTGTTCCAGTTGGGGAATCAAGAATTCGAATAACAATTAGAAGAAATTTAGAGTTAAATATACTCGACCGATTCATCTCTGTTTTAAAAGATTTCAAATGAAACAAATTATTACTCAACATGGGTGGGGGTTAGATCAGAGTTTTTGGGAGATTTACAAAGTTAAATTTCAAAAAAATAAATGGTATTGGCAAGATAATGAAAGAGGTTACTTTTCAAAAAATGCTTATCAAGCAAAATGGATTAAAAATAATTACAAATACAAAATTAAAATGATTTTATGTCACTCATTGGGGCTCCGTTTGATAGACAAAAATCTCTTGATTGATGCATCTCATATAGTTCTCATAAATTCATTTTATAATTTTCTCCCAACAAATAATAAAAGAAATTTAGTTTTACGGACTCTCAAAAGAATGGAAAAAAAAATAATAACACTGAAAAATAATGATATGTTGAAAGAATTTATAGATAGATCATTTTTGCCCAATGGTGTAAATATTGATTTTCAGAATATTTTTGATAAAAATTTAAAAAATCTAGATAAAAATTTACTTTTGGAGGATTTAAAACAACTTTATACAGATAGAATTTTTCCAGATGTATTTAATAAAAATTGCAATGTTATTTTTATACAATCCGAAAATGATTTGATTCTTAATAAAGATTCAAGCAATAACTTTATTAAATTTCTAGATAATATGCTCACTAAAAAACCAATTGTAATTAAATTATCGAATCAAGGACATTGCTTAACTAATTTCAGCTTATACGAGACTATAAATAATATCCTTAATAATTGAAATGAATAAAGAAGATTGGAACATAAAAATTAGAAATAATTTCGATAATGCTGCATTTAACTATTTAGATTATTCAAATATACAGAGATTCTATGCGAAAAAGATTGTTTATTATTTAAAAAAATTAAATACTCAAAAGGGTGAGTGGATAGATTTAGGTTGCGGAACAGGATTATTAGCTGATGAAATAGAAAAGAATTTTCCTTCTAAAAAAGTTTCCAGAATTGATTTCAGTAGAAAAATGCTGCTTCAAAATAAAAAATTTAGGAAAAAAATATTATGGGATTTAAATAATGAGTTACCTTATGCAATTCGAGACTGTGGTCTAATAACATCTAACTTTTGTATCCACTGGTTAAATGATCCAGAAAAAATAGTTAAAAATTGGTTCAGAAAATTAAGTTATGGTGGATATTTAATAATTTCGTATCCTACGAAAGAGTGTTTTCCTGAATGGAAAGAAACATGTAAAAAAATTAATGTAGAATATAGCGGCCTTAGTTTCATTAGTCCTGAAGAATTAACTAAAGGTTTCAAATCAAACGAAATATATTTTTCAAAAAAGTTTATTTATTTAGAAACATTTTCAAGTATCTATAAACTTTTTAGGAGCATAGTACAAGTGGGAGCACAATCTTCCAAGTGTAAAAGTAAAACAGTCAAAGAGTTAAAAGCAATGCAAAAGTTTTGGCCAAAGAATTACAATAATGAAGTTAACCTCTCATGGGAAATAAATATCCAAATAATGAGAAAATTATGAGTAGATTTGAAAATAAATTCCAATTTGTAATATGTGGAACAGATACTGACATTGGGAAAACATTAATTAGCTCTTTTTTTGTGAGGGGATTAAATTCTTTTTATTGGAAACCTATTCAAAGTGGTACAGAGTCTCAGACTGATAGTCAAACTATAGTCAAACTTACAAATTCAAATAAAGAAAAAATAATTAATGAAGCATATGTTTTCACTAAACCTTTATCTCCTCATTGGGCTTCTGAAATAGATCAAAAAACTATTAATTTGGACAATTTAAAATTACCAAAAGTAAATGGTCCACTTATAGTAGAAACAGCTGGTGGACTAATGGTACCTATAACCAGGAACTTTCTACAAATAGATCAAATCAAGAAATGGGATCTGCCTGTAATACTAGTATGCAAAAGCTCGCTTGGCACTCTGAATCACACTCTCCTTAGTATTGAAGCCTTACAAAAAAGAAATATTAATATTTTAGGTATCGTTGTTAATGGAGAAAAGCACACAGATAATCCCAAGACCTTAGTGGACTTTAGTGGGCTACCTATAATTGCTGAATTTCCTTATATCAGAAGAATTGCCCCTGAAAAATTAGATATACTATGGGAAGAGCTTCAAATTAAAAAGATATTAGTTTCGCTCTTAAATTCAAAAAAAACTAAATGAAATCTTTGGTTTCAAAAACTCCTAAGCAAGATTGGCATCCCAATATATGGCCGCCTTTCACTCATATTACTAATAGTAAACCTCAAATAGAAGTTTCTCATGGGAAAGATGCGCTTCTTTTTACTAAAGATCCCCAAAAAGAGCTTATAGATGGAATAAGTAGTTGGTGGGTTACTCTTCATGGACATAGTAATGAATACATCGCTAAAGCTATTTTCGATCAAGCAAAAAATCTTGAGCAAGTCATTTTCGCTGATTTCTTACATTCACAGGCTAAAAGGTTAGCAGAAAGACTAAGTAAACTAACAAAATTGGAGCGCTTATTCTTCTCTGACAATGGATCTACCGCTGTAGAAGTAGCTTTAAAAATTGCCTATCAATCATGGCAAAACAAAGGTGAAACAAGAACTCAAATAGTTGCTTTTGAAGGAGCTTACCATGGAGATACCTTTGGAGCTATGGCTTTAGGTGAAAGAAATATTTTTAATGAAAATTTTGATAATCTTATGTTCCCAGTAAAAAGAGCGCCATGGCCTTCTACTTGGATAAATGATGATGAAGTAGAAATAAAGGAGAATGAAGCAATAAAGAAGTTAGTCGCTCTTCTTAAAACTCCAACAGTAGCAGTGATACTTGAACCACTTGTTCAAGGAGCAGGAGGAATGAATATGGTTAGGCCTGAATTTATTAAAAAAGTTTCAGAAGTTGTAAAACATCATAATTCCTTATTAATTGCAGATGAGGTATTAACTGGATTTGGCAGATGTGGGAGTCTTTTTGCATTTCAAAAAGCTAATATAGTGCCTGATTTGATTTGTATTTCCAAAGGTTTAACTGGTGGATTTTTACCAATGGGAATTACTTTATCTAAAGAAAAAATTTTCCAATCTTTTATACATGATTCTCCTAGAAAAACTTTTTGGCATGGACACAGTTTTACTGCTAATCCTTTAGGGTGTGCTGCTGCTAATGCTAGTCTTGATTTATTAGAAAACGAACCAAATAAATATCTTTTATTTGAGGAAAAGCATTTTTCTCATATTGCTGATTTTCAAAAATTACCCTTTATAAAAAGAATTAGAGTTACTGGAACCATCGCTGCTTTTGATTTTGACCATGGAAATAATGAAGGTTATTTAAACAATATTGGGAAAAAGATAAAGAGCTTATCAATGGATAAAGGTTTATTTATTAGGCCCCTTGGAAACGTAATCTATCTATTACCTCCACTTTGTATCTCCGATGATCAGTTAGAAAAAAGTTATAAAATAATAAAACGCATTTTAATAAACCTTTAATAAAAGGTTTTATGGTCCCTGTAAAATCGCATTTTCAACATCCTCTCTATTAATACAGTATGAGAAAAACCTTTTCGTTTCTTCACCTTTACTTTTCCAAACAACACTCAAGTCTTCCTGCTCAAAAACAATAGTGGCATTCCAATTAGAGAGTAATAAGTACCACATTGAAGGATTACTAATATCTTTAATTGCACCTAAATCAGTGAGCCACAATTCTAAAGATTGCAGTGAATGTTGATTTATTGGAGTTTTAGGCGAATTCACAAAAATACTTTATCAATAATTATTTTATAAGCCAAATAGGAATTGTATCTAATTCCTTACCAGTGAAAGAAGCAATACAAATCGAAAAAATTAAACTTATAAAAATAATCATAATCAAAAGAAATAAGGAAAACATTTCTCCATTAGAAAAAGGTCTTCTGTTACCTATTACATTTTGATTATTAGTATCCATTAGCAAAGTATTCAAAACGTTTGTTTTATTTTCCTTTAACTTATTAGATTTCTCTTTCAACTTTTCATCATATATTCTCCTTAAATTACTATTATTCAAATTTTCATATGCTTCTAAAACTTTTTGGAATTTATTTTTAGCATCTTCTAATTCTAAAGAAGTTGTATCAGGATGTAATTCAATAGATAGTTTACAAAAGGCCTTTCTCAATTCATGATTAGAGGCGTTTGCCTTTACCCCCAAAATCTTATAGTAAGTTAACTCTCCTTGCAAAATATTTTATATTATTTCTAGAAATATTCTAATCAATTTTAAATAAATAGAATGTTTCTAATAACAACAATTAGAAAATATTTATAACGAAATGAAAGAAGAAAAAATACCTATTGAACTTTTTAAATTCATAAACGAAGAAGAAATAATGATGTTTCAAGAATTACAAACAAAAATTCGAGAGTTAAACCTAACAACCAACCTAACAAGATTAATTGAAGGGAATGATTACTGGATTTCACAAGTCTACGACAGTATTTTGCCATTCAAAACTTTTCCAGATTATAGTTTCGACAATAAAAAATTTCTAGATATTGGTTCAGGTTGTGGTTTTCCTGGATTTGCCTATGCGATAACACATCCCAATTCAGAAATATACTTAATCGATTCTTCTAAGAAGAAAACAGATGCCTTACAAAATGTAGTTAAAAAGATCAATTTCAAAAATAATATATACGTTATTAATGACAGGATTGAAAACTTAGCTCGACAATCTTCATTTAGGAACAACTTTAACATTGCAGTCACTAGAGCAGTAAGTAATCCTTCAACAGTTTCAGAATATATATTACCCATGTTGAATACACAAGGATTAGGAATACTATATTGTGGAAAGTGGGATAAGGAGGACAACAAAAATTTGGATAAAACCCTGAAAATATTAGAAGGTAAATTAACAAAAATAAAAAAATTATCTCTACCAAAAGACAAAGGTATCCGAAATATTATTTTTATTCAGCCAACAAAGAATTGTCCAGATATTTATCCAAGAAGTATTGGCAAGCCAGAGAAATATCCTTTACGTGGTTAACTGTTTGACAATCTTTGAGTGGAATTTGCTCCGAATCTATCTTTTAAAATTCTTAATTTTTTTATAACTTCATTAGGTTGTTCGTGACCTTCTAAAGCTTTTAATAATTGGTTTTCAGAAACATCAACATCTATTAAGTTTGCATTATTACCTGGGAACCAGTGACTTCCATTCCCGAGCAACTGATATCTAGCTCTCGCATATCCTTCCATATCTAACCAATCTATTAAGTTTGAAAGCCAAAGAAGGACAGGTATATTAATATTTCCAGGTGTATTATGCCAAATGGGTAGATTTCTATTCCAACAGTAATACCATTCCAAACCTAAAGAATTGATTGATTCTTGTCTCAATTTATTTATTATAGTTGGAATATATTGATCAGATTCTGCTAATAAAGAAACCGCTTCTAAGTGCAGGTCAAAATCTGTTTCTTTTGCGACACCGATACTTATTGTATGTACATTTTTATTCCTTAAACAAAAAAGATCATTAAAAACTATTGGATGAAGTGGACTACACAGTTCCAACATTTTTGCAGAAGGAGTATGAAGATGTCCCCCTTTATCAGTAGGACTTATTATGAAAACACCAAGATCAAATTTATGTGCCAAATCAATGACTTTTGAATTCGCTTGATTAATGTAGTACCAATGCAAATTCACATAATCAAATAAATTTGTGGTTATTGCCTGTTTTATTAATGCAGGTTCGGCATGGGTAGAAAATCCAATATGTCCAATTAAATTTTCTTTTTTCAAGTTTCTCAAAATATCGACACAACCTCCATCTCTCACAGCTTGATGAAGATGTTCAGGAGTATTAATTCCATGTATTGCTAATAAATCAATCTTTTTAACATTCAATTTTTCAATACTTATTCTTATATCTCTTTCGAAAATCTTGGGATCGCTGTTTGGAGGAATCTTTGTTTGAATAATCTTTGGTATTTTATTAGCATTTTTAAAACAGATGCCTAATTGCAGTTCAGAAGTTCCATAATATTTGGCAGTCTCAACATGACTCAGGCCATATTTATTTGCAAGATTTAATATATTCTCCACTTTCTTTTGTTCGCTAAATGAAATCTTAGAAACATCTAATTGATCCCAACTCTTTTGAAATCTCATACCTCCTAATGACAAAACAGGTATATTTAAATTGGTTCTACCAAACCTTCGATAAGGCAACTTCATTGATAATTAATGCTTATTCATTCTTGGTGGTTTGCCTAATGATTGGAACATATCCCTATCAAGACTATTATCTAAATCTTCTAACTCTTCAAATTTAACCCAGTGGATGCAATCTACAGGGCAAGTATCTATTGCTTCTTGAAGAATTTCCATATTATCGCCATCTTGCCTAACAGCTCTGCTCCTGCCATAGTCTTCATCGACTATAAAAGTGTTTGTAGCCACATGTACACAGTATTGGCAACCTATACATCTACTTTCATCAACCCATATAGCTTTTTCAGCTAACTTTCCACCCAAAACAGGTTCGAAGCCTGTTAAATTAATTTGTTCTTCGGAATTCTCAAATGGATTTGTAGAATCCATATCCAGTGATTAATTTTCCCACTTAGTTAAAACTAATTCAATAGAACCGTCATTTTTATTTTTCTGTTCTACGATTTGATACCCATCTTCATTAGTTTTAGAAATAATTGTTTGGTAGGCATACATTTGCGTAACTTTAGATATAAATCTCTCTACAGGCAAATCAAACTTCCAAAGATCAAGATCAGTAACTAATTCATAAGAATTTGAATTATTATCCCATTTAAAACCAACTTTTGTATCACTTGGTAAATCCATACTTATATCCACAGCAGTGAATTGACCTTTATAACCTTTAACAAATTTTTCTTCTTGATTAATAATATAACCAAGTTGATTTAAAGCTTTAATTAATGGCTCAGCTTCTTTAAGTTGAGTTTTAATCTTACTAAAATGTGACATTAGACTCGTTGTTAAATTTTTTTAAATTTTCATTCTGATTGGAAATGAAAGCCTCTGATGATTTGTTTTTAACTATTACTTCACCAAGAGCATCTTCAAGATTTTTTGTAGCATCATTACATGCACTACCTGTAAATCCCTCAACAGTTTCTTCAACCTTTCCATCTTGATGAATTTTGAATCTTAATGTTCTTTGAGGCATTAAATTCAAGTACTAAGTACTTATACTTTATATAGAATAACGAAAAATATTTGTTTCAGTTGGAACAAGTTAATTAATTTTAATTTTTATATTGATTGTCTAATAAATGTTAGTTTTTAAAAACAACCAAAGTACAAATAATAAAGAATTTTTTTAGGATTTTAATTATAAAAACCTTGCATCCCCATTGAATCTAATGCAGTTTTTGCTTCTTCCATAACAGAGGGTTCTTTATCGAAAAGAGCTATCTTGGTA
>MDTG01436385.1_pt1 | contig 15175 bp, 11 predicted proteins | sample 811421 | NCBI WGS metagenome assembly MDTG01 (sample SAMN05326645, study PRJNA326480) | marine metagenome | isolation source: seawater | place: Pacific Ocean: South East | collected 2011
ACCTCGAACAGCTGCCGCCTGTAAAGCGCATTTTTGGTTACTTTTTTTGCAACCGAAAAAAGTCACTCGCATCAGCCAGCGCAGCTGGCGGCGAAACGGCTTTTGAAGTTGATTCTGGGTTGGAAGAGCCGCCCGCACCCGGCCATGGTGCCCTCATCATCGCGGGGCGAAACGCAGTTGAAGTTGAAGTCGAATTTGAGTTAGAGAAGCCGCCGGCACACGGCCACACAAAACCTACAAGACGGCCGCCAGTCGCGTGCCCTCGTCGATGGCCCGCTTGGCATCGAGCTCGGCGGCCAGCTTCGCGCCGCCGATCAGGTGCACCGGCTGGCCGCGCGCCTTCAGCGTCTCGTAGAGCGCGTTCTCGGAGACCTGGCCGGTGCACAGCACGACGTTGTCGACTTCGAGCAGGCGTTTTTCCCCGCTGCCGTCCTTGCTGTTGATCACCAGGTGCAGGCCGGCGTCGTCGATGCGGTCGTAAGACACGTTGGAGAGCATCTCGACGCCGTGGTTCTTGAGCGTGGTGCGGTGGATCCAGCCGGTGGTCTTGCCCAGGCCGGCGCCGGGCTTGCCCCTGGACCGCTGGGTCATCCAGATCTTGCGCGGCGGGGTGGGTCGATCGGGTTTGACGCCCTCGACGCCGCCGCGCGATTCGAAGTCCATGTCCACGCCCCATTCGTCGAAGAAGCGCTTGACGTCGACGGCATCGGGGTCCGGCTCGGCCGGGACGTTTTCGTGCAGCAGGAATTCCGATACGTCGAAGCCGATCCCGCCGGCGCCGATGACCGCGACCCGCCGGCCCACCGGCCGGTCGCCCTTGAGTACGTCGAGGTAGCTGAGCACCATCGGGTTGTCCTGACCGTCGATCTTCGGGTCGCGCGGCAGCACGCCGGTGGCGATGACGATCTCGTCGAACCCGCCGGCGGCGAGTTCGTCCTGTTCGACCCGGGTCCCGAGCCGGACTTCCACGCCGTGCAGTTCGATCAACCGATTGAAATAGCGCAGCGTTTCGACGAACTCCTCCTTGCCCGGGATTCGCTTGGCCATGTTGAACTGGCCGCCGATTCGTTCATCGGCGTCGAACAAGGTGACCTTGTGACCGCGCTGCGCCGCCGTGGTGGCCGCGGCGAGACCGGCGGGACCGGCGCCGACGACCGCGATCTTCTTCGCCTCGGCGGCCGGTGCAATCACCAGCTCGGTTTCGCGACCGGCGCGCGGGTTGACCAGACAGCTGGCTTTCCTGTTTTCGAATACGTGATCCAGGCAGGCCTGGTTGCAGGCGATGCAGGTATTGATCTCGTCGACCCGGCCGGTCCGGGCCTTGACCACCCAGTCGGGGTCGGCCAGGAAGGGTCTGGCCATGGAGATCATGTCGGCGTCGCCGTCGGCAAGCACCTTTTCGGCCGTCTCCGGCATGTTGATGCGGTTGGTGGTCACCAGCGGAATCGAAACCTCGTCGCGCATCTTGCGCGTCACCCAGGTAAACGCCGCGCGCGGCACCGAGGTGGCGATGGTGGGAATGCGCGTTTCGTGCCAGCCGATGCCGGTATTGATGATGGTCGCGCCGGCCTGCTCGATGGCCTTCCCGAGCCTCACCACCTCTTCGAAGCTGTTGCCGTCGGCCAGCATGTCGAGCATGGAAAGGCGGTAGATGATGATGAATTCGCGGCCGACCGCTTCGCGCGTACGTTTGACGATCTCGACGGGAACGCGCATGCGATTCTCGAACGATCCGCCCCACTCGTCGCTGCGGTGATTGGTGCGAGGCACGAGAAACTGGTTGATGAAGTAGCCTTCCGAGCCCATCACCTCGACGCCGTCGTAGCCGGCCCGCTGCGCCAGTCTCGCGCAACGCACGAAGTCGCCGATCTGTTTCTCGACGCCGGAAGCCGAGAGCGCCTTTGGCTTGAACGGATTGATCGGGGCCTGGATGGTGCTGGGCGCAACCGAGAAGGGATGGTAGGAATAGCGGCCGGCGTGCAGGATCTGCATGCAGATGCGTCCGCCGGCCTCGTGCACGGCCGCGGTGAGCTTGCGATGGCGCAGCACCTCCCAGCGATTGGTCAGCTTCGAGGCCAGCGGCGCCAGCGAGCCCCGCCGGTTGGGCGCGATCCCGCCGGTCACCATCAAGCCGACCTGGCCGCGCGCGCGCTCGACGAAATAGGCGGTGAGCTTGTCGTAGTTCCAGACCCGATCCTCGAGACCGGTGTGCATGGAACCCATCAGGAGGCGGTTCGGCAGGGTCGTGAAACCGAGGTCCAGCGGCTGGAAAAGGTGCGGATATCGTTCTGGGTTCAAGGCGGCGATCCGACAAATTGATCGCGCAAGTCTACCCCGATCGAGTGGTCGAAGTTCGCTGTCCCGGGGTCGTCGGCTCAGCGCCGGCGACGGCGTCGTCGCCTGAGTACCGCCCCGACCTGTGCGGCACCGCTGCCTTCCACTTCGTCTTCGCCTTGTGTGAACGCTTCATCGGCCCGGTCGGTTTCGTCGCCGCCGTCCATCGCGGCGGCGAGATCGCTTTCCGCGGTCGGCTCGGCGGCGAATTCCGGGGTCTCCGGATCGTCCCCTTCGTCGTCGATCGAGCCCGGCGCCGCCTCGAGATCCTGCTCGACAGGGTCGGCAATGATTTCAGGCTCATCCGCCGGGCGGACCGATTCGGATTCGGGTTCGGGTTCGGGGTCCGATGCGCGCTCCGGCTCCGGCTCGTGCGGAGAAACCGCCGTGCCCTCGGGTTCGGAGAGAATCGGCAGGTCTTCTATGTCCTGTCCGCCGGCCTGCTCTTGTCGCTCCGGGTTCGGGGCCAATGGCGGTTCCGGCGACTCGAGGTCCTGGTCGGGCCGGGTTCCGCTGCCGGCCGAGAGTTCTGCCAGGTCGTCGTGCTGGATCTGGTCTTCCAGCGGCTTGCCTTCGGCCAGTACGGCTTCGCCGTCGACGATCACGCGCATCAGCTTTTCGACGCCCCGGGTGCCGTTGAAACGCTCGGCCAGCATGGCCGGATCCGGCGAATCACCTGAACCGACGATGGTCAGCCAGCCGCCGCGGCCTTCGGTGGCGCGCTGCAGCTTCTGGCTTTGCAGCTCGATACCGGCCTGTGCCAGCGACGCAACGATGCCGGCGAGCACGCCGGACGACCGGTTCAGGGAAAGTTCCAGGATTATTTCAGGCACTCGCGGCTCCCACGGCTCGGGCAAGGAGGCTCGCGACCGGCGGACGTGCCGGTGTTGCGAGCACGTTCCCGCACCCCTTGAATTCATATTGGTTCCGATTCGGTCGGCAATATAGCAAGTTCGTCCGATTTCTTCTGCGATGTGCGTCACGGTTGCAGGGCCCGGCTCCGCTCAGAGTTGTTCAGAGGTTCCCGGGACGCAAGGGTTATCCTGATATGCTTCGTCGAACGGGCCACGACTGCAGCGAGCATGAGCGAAAGCCAGAAGCAAAAATCATCAGAATCTGCGTTCGAGCCCGTCCCCGAGCACGAAGTGACGCGCCTGCTCAACGAGGTCCGCGAAACGCCCGAGTTGTTCGACAAGGTGTTGCCGCTGGTCTACGACGACCTCAAGCGGATCGGGCACAATCAGCGTCGCCAGCTGGGTGCAGGAATGACCATGCAGACCACCGCGCTGGTGCACGAGGCGTGCCTGAAACTGCGCGATCATGCCGGTCGGGACGTGGAGAACCGGCTGCATCTAAAGCGACTGGCGGCGATGGTGATGCGCCAGTTGATCTTCGATTACGCGCGTCGCCAGCAGTCGGCCAAGCGCGGCGGCGGTCAACCGCACGCAAGCCTCGACGATCACCAGGTGCCGGTGGCCGAAACGCATGATGCCGACCTCATCCTGGCGATCGAGCGGATACTGGACGACATACGTCTGAGCAATCCGCGCATGGCCGAGGTGATCACTGCGCGTTTCTTCGCCGGCTATTCGATCGACGAGATCGCCGAAATCATGGAAATCTCCAGTCGCACGGTCACTCGCGACCTGACGCGTGCACGCGCCTGGCTGAAGACGGAACTGGTCGATTTCGAAAACGACGTCTGATCAGGGTTGGTCAGAGCTTCCCTGGGACGAAAAGGTGCTCAGGGCCTGTCCGAGAACCGTACCGCAGTCCCCCTCCAGCTTGAACTCGAGCATGCCGTCGGCTCGCGTAAGGCCGTTGTTGACCGCAGCCAGCGGAATGCCGCGCTGGGCCGCCAGCCGCGCCAGGCGGTAGCCGGACCAGACCACCAGGGATGTTCCGACGATCAGCATCGCGTCGGCAGATTCGACCGTGCGGTCCGCGGCCGCCAGGCGTGACCGCGGCACCGACTCGCCGAAGAACACCACGTCCGGTTTGAGGGTGCCGCCGCAGTCGCTGCAGCCGGCGATGCGAAAGCCCGGGTAGGCCTTGTCGTCGAGTTCGGCGTCCCCGTCCGGGTTGATTCCGAGCACCTCGGGCGCCCAGTCGGGATTGAGGAATTCCAGGCGCTGCTGCAGTTCATCTCGCGTGCTGCCCAGGCCGCAATCGAGGCAAAGCACCCGGTCCAGGCCCCCGTGGAGTTCGATGACCTCTGCGTGGCCGGCCCGCTGGTGCAGCCCGTCGACGTTCTGGGTGACCAGTCCGGACACGCGCCCCAGGCCGGCCAGCGTTGCCAGTGCCGAATGGGTCGGGCCCGGAGCGGCGCGCTGCATCACCTTCCATCCGAAGAAACTGCGCGCCCAGTAGCGGCGCCGCATGACCTGGTCGGCGAGAAAGTCCTGATAGAAGATCGGCTGGCGCCGTCGCCATCGGCCGGATTCGTCGCGGTAGGCAGGAATGCCGGATCCTGTCGAGCATCCGGCGCCGGTCAGCACGACGATTCTCCGATGGTCGGCGAGGAAGCGGGCGAGTTCCTCGACGCTCCCGGCGCGCGCATGCACGCCTGGCGCCGTGCGCAGTTCGGGAATGCGTACCGCTCGAACTCTTGCCATTCGAGGAGTCTAGTGTACCGGGGGTGAAAAAAAGGGCGGCCCTGAGGCCGCCCGATGCTGTCAGGATCGACTTGCCGGTCAGAAGCGTACCCGGACCCCCCCGGTGACGTTGAGCCCCGGGCGCGGGGCGAAATCCTTCAGGAAAGAGGTGTGCACGCGCTGGGTCTGGTCGAGCAGGTTGTCGCCCTTGATGAAGAATTCGATCTCGCTGGAGTCGACCATCAGGCGGTAGGCCAGGTTCGCGCCGAGCGAGTCGTATGCGCCGGTCCGGGTTTCGAATTCGGCAACCTCGTCGACTCCGAAGACGCGATGATAGTTGATGTTGGCCCGGAGGTTGCCGCGGTGCCAGTCGAGGCCGGTACCGACGCGTCCGGGGGAGAGCCGCGGTACTTCGCCGTTGCCCGCTTTCAGGTCCGCCTCGACCGAATCGGCGAAGAAGCGCCATTCCAGGTCGCCCACCGCGGTGCCCTCGAAGAGCATGCTGGCCTCGAATTCGGCGCCCCAGAAGTTGGCGTCGGCCTGGCTCCAGACCTGTACCGGCAGCTCGTCTTCGATGTCGCCGGTATTGGCCAGGTAGACGAAGTCGTCGATGTTGTTGTAGAACAGGTCCAGGCGGACGTGGAATCGACCGCTGTGCTTGTGGATGCCGAAGTCGATGTTGTTGGAGGTTTCCTTGCCCAGCGTCGGATCGCCGATCTCGAAGGCCTGGGTCGCGATATGCGGTCCGTTGGCGAAAAGTTCTTCCTGGGTCGGGCTGCGCTGCGAACGCTGCCAGTTCAGGCTGGTCTGCCAGTCGTCGGTTACCCGCCACACTGTGCCGGCGCTGACCGAGAACGAACTGAAGTCGCGGCTGGAGATGCCGTCTACTGCAAGACCGTCGGCCAGGCTGACCTCGTCGTTCTGGTAGCGCAGGCCGGCCGATAGCCTGACCGGATCCAGGTCGTATTCCTCGACCAGGAAGATGCCCAGCGATTCGGTGTTGGCCGGCGGCACGAATGCTTCGTCGCCGATGGCTTCGAGATCGTTGTCCTCGTACTGGACGCCGACAACGCCGGAAAGCCGGCCGAACTGGCGATGCCTGGCCTCGGCGCGCCACTCGGTGGCCTCGATGTTGAAGGTCGTGCCGACCTCGTCGCCCTCGAACTCGATGTGCTGGTAATCGTTTTTCACCAGCTTGAAGTTGAACTCTTCGATGCCGGATACGGGCTGATACAGGCCGGCCTTGAACTCGTAGCGCTCCTGCTCAAGCCCGATGCTGACGCTTTCTTCCTCTTCCCCGCCTTCGTGCTCATCGCCGTGGTCGTCCTCATGCTCTTCTGCATGTTCTTCCTCGTGCGCATGACCGCCGCCGGGGATGCCGTAATCGGTGTCGAAGCGCTTGTAGGCCACTCCCGCGAACCCCCAGTCTCCGACCAGCGAGAAGCCGACCGATCCGCCTTCGCTTTCCTGGGCGCTGTTGGCCAGTCGACCGCGCACCTGCTCTTCGCGCTCTTCGGGGTCGAGTTCGGCCAGCAGTTCCGGGCTGAGCGCGAAGCCGGGGATCTCGTAGTCGTTGGTATCGCGCTTGAAGCCGTCGAAGTGGAACTGGAAGGCATCGAAGCCGCCGTCGATGCGAGCCACGCCCGCGAGTTCGTCCGAGACGGTCCCGGCGCGCAATTCGACTGCACCGCCGAATGTCTGGCGCTGTTCGGGAATGCGGTTGTCGATCAGGTTCACCACTCCGCCGCTGGCGGTGGATCCGTAGAGCAGGTTGGACGGACCGCGCAGGATCTCGATGCGATCGATCAGCAGCGGCTCCGCGGACACTGCATGGTCCGGGCTGAGCGCCGAGGCGTCCAGCGAATTCAGGCCGTCCTCGGTGATCCGAACCCGCGAACCCCCCAGGCCGCGGATGATCGGCCGGCCGGCGCCCGGGCCGAAGTAGGTGCTGTGAATACCGGGCTCGGCCTGGAGCGTCTCGCCCAGCGTGGCCTCCTTGCGATCGTCCAGGTACTCACCGGTGAGTAGCTGCACCGGTCGCGTCGAATCCAGTGGCGTGCCGCCCTGGGGCAGCACCTTGACCTCCATCGCCTCGAGTTCGACGACTTCGGGCTCGGCCTGTTGGGCGGCGACGGACGTTGAGAACAGCCAGGCGCCGGCAAGCGCCAGCGAAATGGAATTTGAGAGTGCGGAACGTTTCATGTGGCGGTTACTCGATTCTTGGTTTGAAAAAGTAATGTTATAACATTATAAAACGAGGATCAACAGCGTTCCCCATCAATCGAATGCAATTCGAAAAAGCGCATTTAATATGCATATTAACTAAAGTAGTAGAAACTGATATCTATCAAATTCTAATTTAGGGAAATGTTGAATAATCGGTTCCGTCCCTTGGGACACTCCCTCCCTCCACGTCGCATGCAAAGGAGTAGTCATGAACGACGTACATTCACTCGATTTCCCGCCTCATCGCTTTATCTCTCTGCGCGTCCTGACCTTCGGTCTGTTCATGCTGATCCTGTCACCGGTCGGCGCATCCGCCGCGAATGCCTCGGCCGAGTCCGGACTGGACGTTGAAAGCATCATCCGGCAGGCAGAGCAGAACGGCGTCGATCTGCACGAGCAGTTCTTCAGCGAGCAGCCATACGAGGGCACCGCATCCTGTCTGCAGTGCCACGAGGAAGCCGGCACCCAGATGCTTGACTCCGGGCACTTCAAGTGGGCCGGCAAGGTCGAGAACATCGATGGCCTGGAAGGCATGATCCTCGGCAAGCGCGATCTGATCAACAATTTCTGCATCGCCACGGACACGAACGAAGGGCGCTGCACGCAATGCCATGTCGGCTACGGCTGGAAGGACAACAGCTACGATTTCTCGAATCCTGAAAACGTCGATTGCCTGGTCTGCCATGACCAGTCCGGTACGTACAAGAAGGCACCGACCACGGCCGGCCTGCCGGACCCGAGTGTCGATCTCAATCTCGTGGCAATGAGCATCAAGGTCGATTCCGTGCCGAAGCGCAAGAACTGCATCGGTTGCCACGCTTTCGCCGGCGGCGGCGACAACGTCAAGCACGGCGACATTTCCAGTGCGATGGTCAACCCGAGTGCCGACCTCGACGTGCACATGGGAACCGACGGTGCCAACTTCGAATGCGTGGCCTGTCATGGGGCCAACCACGATCCGAAGACCGGCGCGGTCAATCACGGCATTGCCGGTCAGGAACTCCATTCGGTTCACGAAGGGGAGATGAAGGAATGCACCGACTGCCACGGCTCCCAGGAAGTCGTTCACGATGGAACCGCCGTCGAGCACACCCTGTTCTTTGCCGACTGGCACGAGCGACTTGCCTGCCAGACCTGCCACATTCCGGCCTTCGCCAAGGCGGTTTCGACCAAGACCGAGTGGTACTGGTCCGATGCCGGCCAGAACATCAGCCCGATCCCGATCGACCCGGACACCGGGCGCGAGGCCTACGACAAGAAGAAGGGCACTTTCAACTGGGAATTCAACGTGCGCCCGGTACTTCGCTGGTACAACGGCAAATGGGACCGCAAGGTGGTCGTGGTCAACGACAAGTACGATGAAGTACCGATTCCGCTGGCCAACCCGCTGGGCGATCGAAGCGACCCCAACGCCATGATCCGCCCGTTCAAGCTGATGGTCGGCAACCAGGCCGTGGATCCGGTCACCAAGACGGTTTCGGTGCCGCACCTGTTCGGAGCCGCCGGCGGGCCGAATCCCTACTGGGGCAAGTTCGACTGGAATCTCGCGCTTGAAGACGGAGCGCTCTACACCGGCCAGGAATACAGCGGGACATATGAATTCGTCGACACCACGATGTTCCTGACCGTGAATCACCAGATCGCCCCGGCCGACCAGGCGCTGGGCTATGGTGGAATCATCGACGGCTGCATGGACTGCCATGATCCCGGCAACGAGTACGTCGAATGGGATGCGCTAGGCTGGACCGGCGATCCCCTGAGAGGCGGTACGCGTACCAGTAGCATGGAGTAGTCGCCGGCTTCGTCTCCGGCCTGCTCCCGCCACACGCAAGTGTGCCAGGCCTGGACGACAGCTGAACGCTCCGAACGCCCGGGTGGTCCTCCACCCGGGTTTTTTGCGCTTGGCCTCCCTGAACGCGGAACATTCCGCCCCATCACGGGTTCTGAACATGTATCGCGTCAGAATGCAATACGCAAGCCCAGAGGAAATCAGGCATGAAGCGAAGAAATCTTTTGACCGGAATCGGCTTGAGCGTGATCGGCGGCGGCCTGGTGCTGCGCGCCGGGGCCCAGGACGCGGCCGATTCCCCCCAGGACGGAAGCGAGGACGCCATGAGCGGCAAGACGATGGAAGAGTGGAAGCAGATCCTGCCGAAGGAACGGTTCGACATCCTGTTCAGGGAAAAGACCGAGCCGGCGTGGACCAGCCCGCTCAACGACGAGAAGCGCGCCGGCACCTATATCTGCGCGGCATGCTATCAACCGCTGTTTTCGAGCGAAGACAAGTTCGATTCGGGCACGGGCTGGCCCAGCTTTACCCGCCCGATCAACGACGAGGCCATAGATACCAAGAAGGATTTCAAGCTGATCTGGCCGCGCACCGAGTATCACTGCTCGAACTGCAGCGGCCACCAGGGCCACGTTTTCGACGACGGCCCGCAGCCCACTGGCCAGCGTTGGTGCAACAACGGTCTGGCGCTTGAATTCGTCGTCGAGGGCGACGAGCTGCCGGAGCTGCGGGCGTGAGCCACGGGCGACGCATGCGGCTGACGGCGGTGCTGTTCGCGAGCCTGGTTTCGATCGCGTCGCTTGCGGCCGCGGACGACGAGGCGAGGGCCGATACGCGCGTGGCAACGTTCGGCGGCGGCTGCTTCTGGTGCATGGAGCCGCCCTACGACAAGCTCGAGGGCGTCATTTCGACCACCTCCGGCTACATGGGCGGCGACGTCTCCAACCCGACTTACGAGCAGGTCACGCGCGGCGGGACCGGCCACGTCGAGGTGGTGCAGGTCGAGTACGATCCCACCGTGATCGGCTTCGAGGAACTGCTGGATGTCTACTGGGTCAACGTCGATCCGCTGACGGACAACCGCCAGTTCTGCGATGCAGGCGAGAGTTATCGCCCGGTGATCTTCGTGCATTCCGAGCGCCAGCGTGAACTGGCCGAGGCATCGAAGCAGGGGGTGATCGACTCAGGCCGTTTCAACCAGCCGGTGATCGTCCCGATCGAAAACGCCAAGGCGTTCTGGCCGGCAGAGGATTATCACCAGGACTATTATCAGAAGAGCTCGGTCAGCTACAAGTACTACCGCTGGCGCTGCGGCCGGGATCAGCGCCTGGAACAGCTCTGGGGCGACCCGCCGCCGCAAGACCCGGACGGCTGAGGATTCGTATTCCTCGGCAGCACCGCTCCCCGAGTCACTCGGCCGCTCCTGTCTTCGCGTTGCCCGGTGTTTCGTCTTCTGTACCTTGCCCCGTGACCTGCCTTTCGGTTGTCGCCGCGATCTGCATGGCAGGGTGCGCTAGACTCTCGGGATGACAAGCCCGCGATACAAGCGGCTTTCCAACGGCGTTGAATCGGGCGCGAGGTCTTTCTGCCCTTCGGCGCGCTACCGGCCCGCCGGGCATGATGCGCCGGCACTGTCTGGGTGAGCCCCACCGGTCTCGGCATGGCGTTGGCATTCGTGCTGCTCTGGAATTCCGGTTTCATCGGCGCCGAGTTCGTGCTCCCGTACATCGGCGTGTTTTCGTTGATGTTCTGGCGCTACTCGTTGCTCGCACTGTTGCTGGTCCTCTTTCTGATGCTGCGGAATCGACTGCGCTGGCCCGGCGTGGCGACCGCAATGTTCGAATCCGCGATCGGCTTGCTTGCCCACGGCGCATGGCTGGCCTGCGTAATCATTGCGCTTGAACGTGGCGTACCGGCGGGCATCGTTGCGCTTGTAGTCGCCTTGCAGCCGATGGCGACCGGTGCGCTATCCGGTCTCTTAACCGGGGAATCGGTGTCGTGGCGTCGCTGGATCGGCCTGCTGGTGGCGTTTGCGGGCGTGGCGCTCGCCGTTACTGCGCGGGTCGATACGAGTGACGGGGCATCGATCGTGGCGTATCTGTTGCCGTTCGGAGCAGCGTTGTCGATCACGCTGGCAAGCCTCCTGGAGCGTCGTGCCACGCTTCGCGATGAGAGTCCAAGCCGGATGCCGATGACGCTCGCGTTGTTCTACCAGGCGCTTGCAACCGCCATGGTCTTCGCTGTGCCGGCGTTTGCCCTCGAAGGGTTCCACGCCGAGCCGAATCCTGCGTTCATTGCCGCGATGGCGTGGCTGGTCGTCGGCGTTTCACTGGCCGCGTACGCGTTGATGTGGATGTTGATCGAACGCACGGACGCGACCCGGGTGGCCAGCTTGTTCTACCTTGGACCGCCGGTGACGATGCTGATGTCCTGGCTGGCGTTCGGCGACACCGTGACGTCGAACGATCTTGCTGGACTTGGCATCGTGGCATGTGGCGTTGCGCTGGTACAAACCAGGCAGCGTCCGACTGACGGGATGGCGCCGGAGGCCTGACGTTTCCGCGTCCTGGCGGGCGCTGGTAGTCGACGCGTTACGGTCATGTCTCCATGCGCTTCAGCCGGGCGAGCACCACGAAGGTGACCGCGCCGGCCAGCGTGAGCGTGAACGGAAACACCAGCACGAACCGACCGCGGCCGGGCTCGGTGCTTTCCAGCCACTGGTACAGGCCGACCCCGACAAGTGGTGCAATGAGGCCGCGGATGCCGGTCAGGGTGACGTGGATGCTCATGTAAAGGGTGGAGCGTCCGTCGCTGGCGAAGTCGTTGTGGCCGAGGTTCCAGCCGAGCCTGCCGCCCGCAAACGCCGCGCCCATGACCAGTGCGCCCAGGCCGAAAAGCCAGAGTTGGCCGAGAATCGCGCCGGGCACGAACAGCGCCATGGTGGCGACGAACATCCAGGAATGCCGGGCGCGGTAGTCGAGGATGTGAACCTTGTCCAGAAAGCGCGCCCAGACCGGGGTCAGGGCGGCCAGCGCGAGCAGGGGAATGGTGGTCGTGATCAATACCTGCATCAAGCGGGATACCCCGAGCTGCTCGGTCAGAATCACGACCAGCAGCGCGATCACCATGAGGTTGCCGGAACCGAACACGAACATGGTCGCCATGTAGCGTCGATACCAAAGATCCGTTCGGAGCACCTCTATGGCATCGGACAGGCGGACCCGCCCGGCGCCGCGCGCGTCCGTTTCCTCGCGCAGCAGGCGGCCCTGGCCGCGCACGGTAAAGCGCCTGTAGCGCCACGCGGCGACCAGGCCCAGTATCGCGGTCAGCGGGAACGTCACGCGCCAGGCCTGGTCGTGGACTTCCATCGAGATGCCGATGCCTGCCGCGGTCACGGCAATCAGCAGCGAATAGGTCACCGCGATGCGGCCGGTTATCGTGGCTCGCACGTGCCGCGGAAAGTTGGCTCGCCATATCGCCGCACGCAGGGTGATCACCCCGGCCCAGCTCAGCCGGGCGGCGATCATCCAGAAAACCAGCCACACCAGGCCGACGGCGCTGACCGGCGCCATCGAGATCATCAGGGCGGAGCCGGCGCATGCCGCCATCAGTGCCGACACCCAGCGGGTCTTGTGTCTGCCGTGCGCGAGGTTGGCGAACGCCAGGCTGGCGACGTTGGCAAAAGCCGGCGCGCCGGTGACCATGGCGACCGCAAGATTGACCAGCGCCGGGGCGGCCACGTCGGAAAATCCGACCTTGACGATAACCCCCAGCAGTCCGCCTTCCAGTGCGCCCAGCGTGACTGCCATGAGCGCGTTGATCTGGATTTCGCGCGGCATCAGCGTCCGGGCAACGAAAGGCAGCTTGTTCTGTTTGCGGGACAAGATCGGCGGGTCCTGGCCTTCGGCGGACGGTAGTTTGATCGACATCGGCGCCGCGCGGCTTGAATGCTGCCCGCGGCCCTCCATATGGTACGTTAAGGATCAATCCCTGGTTTCAGGAGGAGCAAAAACATGAAAAATTCGATACTGACCATTCTCATGGCGCTGTTCGCCGCGGTGGTGCTTGCCGCGTGTCAATCGGAAGACGACGCCGGCGAGGTCGAGGAAGCGCGGCAGGCGATCGAGGAAGCCGCTGAGGAATCTTCCGAAGCTGCCGAGGAGGTCTACAACGACACGATGGAAAGCGCCTCGGAAACTGCCGAGGAAGCCGGCGAGAGCGCCGAGGACATGATGGGCGCGGCCCAGTCGGAAGCGCAGAAGGCTTGGCAGAAAGCGGTTCAATTGGCTAACGAGGCCAACATGAAGGCCCGCAGCATGATGAACTCGGGCATGGAGCGCGGCAGCGAGGCCTGGGATGAAGCAATGGAAGAGACCCGGGAAGCTCGCGAGCAGGCCAGGCAGGCGCTGGAAGATGCGCGGGAATACTCGGGCGAGCAATGGGATTCTTTCAGCGCCAGGGCTCAGGCGGTCATGGACGAGGCCGGTCAGGCATGGAACGAATTGACCGAGGGCACCGAGTCCCAATCGGACGGCGACCAGTCTTCCGACACCTGATCGACGGATGAAAACCGACTGCGGCCGGCCTTCCGGCCGCGGTCGTTTCCCTGCATTGGCGCCCGTCTCATCCGGGCGCGGGTTTCCGGTTACCATTTCGTCAGATATCTCCGACGCCCGATGCCACCGTGACCGAACCCTACAATCCAGCCGCGATCGAACCCCCGATTCGCGAGCGCTGGGAAACCTCGAACTGTTTCCGCGCGCCTGACGAACCCGGCGCGGACGCTTTCTACTGTCTGAGCATGTTCCCGTACCCGTCCGGGCACCTTCACATGGGGCACATGCGCAACTACACCATTTCCGACGTCATCACCCGGTTTCACCGGATGAACGGGCGGCCGGTGCTCCAGCCCATGGGCTGGGACGCGTTCGGCCTGCCGGCCGAGAACGCGGCCATCGCGCGCGGCGTGCCGCCGGCAAAGTGGACCCGCGACAACATCGCCCACATGCGCACGCAGCTCAAGGAGCTGGGTTTCGCGATCGACTGGGATCGTGAACTGGCCACCTGCAATCCCGACTATTACCGCTGGAATCAGTGGCTGTTTCTCAAGATGCTGGAGCGCGGCATTGCCTACAAGAAGACCGGCACCGTCAACTGGGACCCCGTCGATCAGACCGTGCTGGCCAACGAGCAGGTCATCGACGGCAAGGGCTGGCGCACGGGCGCGGTGGTCGAAAAGCGCGAGATCCCGATGTACTACCTGCGCATCACCGACTACGCGGAGGACCTGCTGGCGGCGCTGGACGACCTGGACGGCTGGCCCGAGCGGGTGCGCGCCATGCAGGCCAACTGGATCGGCAAGAGCGTCGGGATGGAGGTCGTATTTCCCTACGACGGCGGCGAACTGAAGGTTTTCACGACGCGTCCGGATACCCTGATGGGCGCGACCTGGATGGCGGTGGCGCCGGAGCACCCGCTGGCGCGCGCGGCGGCCGAACGCGACCAGGAAGTTGCCGGGTTCATCCGCTCCTGTTCCACAGGCGGTGTCTCGGAAGCCGAGCTGGCGGTCCAGGAGAAGCGCGGAATCGCGACCGGGTTCAGCGTCGAGCATCCGCTGACCGGACGGGAATTGCCGGTCTGGATCGCCAATTACGTGCTCATGGGCTACGGCGAAGGCGCCATCATGGCGGTGCCCGCCCACGACGAACGCGATTTCGAATTCGCCAACAAGTACGGCCTGCCGATCACCCAGGTGATCCAGCCCGAGGCGGACGGTCACGAATACGACAGCGCCCAGTGGCACGACTGGTATACGGCAAAGGAGAACGTGCGCCTGGTCAATTCCGGCGCGTACGACGGCCTGGATTTCCGTGCCGGCTTCGACGCCATCGCCGAGGCGCTGGAACTCAAGGGGCTGGGCAGGCGACGCACCCAGTTTCGCTTGCGCGACTGGGGCATATCCAGGCAGCGTTACTGGGGCTGCCCGATTCCCATCATCCATTGCGACGATTGCGGCGACGTGCCCGTCCCGGAAAAGGACCTGCCGGTCGAATTGCCGGAAGACCTGGTGCCGGACGGCTCGGGCAGTCCGCTGGCCAGAAGCGAGGCTTTCCTGGCCTGCGAATGCCCGAAGTGCGGCAAGCCGGCGCGGCGCGAAACCGACACCATGGATACATTCGTCGACTCGAGCTGGTATTTCATGCGCTACCCGAGCGTGGACAACGACTCGGCA
>MDTG01036853.1_pt1 | contig 15174 bp, 13 predicted proteins | sample 811421 | NCBI WGS metagenome assembly MDTG01 (sample SAMN05326645, study PRJNA326480) | marine metagenome | isolation source: seawater | place: Pacific Ocean: South East | collected 2011
AACACCTTTTATTAATATAGGTCTATTTACCGCAGTGATTATGGGTCTAGCTCTCATTGGTGATTTAATTGTATTGCCTGCGCTTCTTTACATATTTGATAATGATGAGGGCGAATTAGTTGAATCTGGAGTGGCAACAACTTAAACAGTCATTGAAATGGGAGAGAGAATATGAAAATTCGTAGAATCTTAGCTGGCTTAGGGGTTTTATTCTTAAGCTCTTCAATGACACTTGGAATGACAGCTTTCGAAATTATGCAAAAAGTTGATGATCGAGACACTGGTGAAACACAAATTTCAACTGCAACCATGACGTTGATTGATAAAAAGGACAGGAAACGAGTAAGAAAATTAAAACTTTTTTCTAAAAAATTTGAGGATGTTGATAAATCAATTTCTTTTTTTATATCCCCTACGGATGTTAAGGACACATCCTTTCTTTCATATGACTGGAATGATGAACAGAAAGAAGACGATTCTTGGTTGTATTTGCCAGCTATGCAACGAGTGAACCGAACTGCAGCAGGTGACAAATCAAATTCTTGGATGGGAAGTGATTTTACATTTAGCGATGTTGAGGGTGCAGAGGTAAACGAATATTCTTACAAAATACTATCTGAAAGTGACCCAGTTGATGGGCATGATTGCTGGAAAATAGAGGCTATACCCAAATCGAAAGAGGTAATAAAAAAAACAGGATACCTTAAAACTGTTAATTGGATCAGAAAGGATGCATTTTTGATCGTTCGAGGTATAAATTACGTAAAAAAAGGTAAAAGAGTAAAATATTATTCTACGAAAAACATCAAACAGATCAATGGTATCTGGACTATTGGAACTATTCAGATGGTGACAACTAAAAATAAAAAAGTTCAGCATTCAAGTATTTTTAGGCTAGAAGATGTGTCGTACAATAACGATGTTAGTGACCAAATGTTTGAGGTTGAAACGATGCAAAGAGGTTTTTAAAAAATGCTTATTGTCAGAGTGCTTCTTTGCTTGGGAACACTAGCAAATTTTATAACTTTCTCAATTGGGCAGGAGATTAGTGATTCGGATGAGGAAGTATTTTTTGATATAGATATTAGTTTGGACGAAAATGCATTTTTTGATATAGATAGTGGTGCTAATGTGGATAACTTCTTCACGGGTGACCAAGAACTAGAAGAGGAGAGCAGTGCAAATTCACCATACGCAATTACTGGATCGTTTAGACAAAATTTTACATATGGAATTGCCATTCCGAACGAGTTTTTTTCTCGTCAAAAAAAAGGAATGGAGAAAATAAATTCGGAGCTTTTTCTTCAAGTTCAGGGACGACCGTCAAATAATACAAAAATTAAAATTAATGGCTTGGTAGATTATGATTGGGGAAGTTGGGCAAATGATGCTTATTCCTTAGGCGGATCTGAAGTTAATTTTGAATTGAAGGACTTTTTTATCGATGTAACTTCGGATTCTGGATTGTGGATCCGGTTGGGAAATCAAATAGTAGCTCGAGGAGAGATTGAATCCGTAAAAATTTCGGATATCGTTAATCCAATTGATATATCTTCTCCAGGACAAGTTGAATTTAAAGATATTCGAATTCGAGTTCCTGCATTGTTTGTTTCAACCCCGATAGGAAACGCGACCACCGAAATAATTGTAACAAATGATGCTGGTTCTGATAAGCTTGGAACAACACAATCTGGCAGTGCGTTTGATTACTCTATACTTACCGACCAGATTGGAATTATACTTCCTGAAGGAGTTAGCATATTAAGCGAAGACAAAGAACCTAGCAAAAGTTGGGAAACTGTTGCTAGAGTGAATTACAAATTAAATGGTGGAGATATATCATTTATTGGTGGCGAGATTAATTGGAATCAAAATAGTCTTCATGCTGTTAAAGAGAGTATACCTCTAATTTTTGAATATCAATTCGATCGTGTTAAAGTAGCTGGCATAAGTGGAAATTTAGTGCGGGGCGATTATCTCTTAAAGTATGAAGCAGCATTAAATGATGGACGAAAATTTCAAAGTACTGATCCGCTTACTCCATGGATTGACGGTCGAGAAGTTGTTACTGGGGCCGGGTTAGAATATAATGGTCTAGGTGACATAGTTTTAAGTGTTGAGGTTAATAATTCAAACATACTCGATTATTCAAATCAAATATCACGTGACGAAAACGCCACGGGATTTATTCTTCAAGCGCGGTGGAGTGGTTTTAATGATCTTCTTAGCCTTTATGGTTCTTTTAACCAGCTTTCTGGTGATCAAAGCACGATTAGTACAGTTTTCGTTGAATATGATTTAACAGATGATTTGAAGTTTGATGGACGATTAATTTTGTATGATGCTAGCTCGCAATCTGATTTGTTTTATACTTTTAAAGATCAGGATGTCTTGAAGGCTTCAATAAAATATAGTTTCTAATTGTGATGATGACGAGAATGTTGGTACTTTAGCACCGCTAGAGTTTATAATCTTAATTAAATCTTATTATTTTAATTGAATTAGACTAATGGTTACCGACGTAACGTTTTTTATTAAGTTCTTTCTGGTTTATTAATCAAAAAAATACCGAAAACTACGAGTCCTGCTGCAATCGCGATGCTATTGCTCAGTTGTTCATTTAAAAATAACCACCCAAAAGTCATGCCAAAAATAGGAGTTAGAAAAGCAAAACTTGCTACTCCAGAAGCAGGGTAGATAGATAAGAGCCACAACCAAAAGATGAAGCCAATTGCCACTACAACAATAGATTGAAAGAGTAAGCCCAAAATATGGATAATTTCAAAGTCCCTTATTAAATCACCAAAGAAGAAACTTACGCAAATTAATAGAGGAGATGAAACTATTGTCATCCAGAGAAGTTGCATTTCGGGTTTGATGCGTGAAAAAGAACTTCCTCGCGCTAAAAGAATGATACCAGCCCATCCAATTGCGCCACCAAGTGCGCACAGATCGCCAAATAACGTGTATGTATGGTCATGATCGTCCTTGGATAAAATGGCCCAGATAACGCCTAGAAATGCTAGTACAAGACCTATAAGCTTAGTTTTTGTCATGCTTTCATTAGGTAATACAAAATGAGCAAGTAAGGATAGCCAAAGCGGCATTGAATAATAGATAATCGCATTTCTAATAACAGTCGTATAATCTAACGCTAAAAAAAGACATAGAAATTCTAATGCGAAAATGCTTCCAGCTAAAATACCAATTTTTATGTCAGATTTAGGAAACGTGATAGGAATTTTTCGGTATTTCATCCATGAGATTATAAATAGCGCTGCAATTAGTGAGCGTAAGCCACAGAAGAGAACAGGTTGTATTCCACTATTAACAACTTTGATAACGACATGATTTATTCCTAAAAGAACAGAAAAACCGATAAGACAAACAGCGCCAAAGGAATCAATATTTTTTTTTGTAATCAAAATTTACTATTTCGCATAAGGAAAATGTGCCTTCTTTGGATATTTAGGTGATAAGATTCGTTTGATTCACTTCAGATATTTTTGCAAGACCTATTTGTGCCAAGGTGACTTGAATTTCTTTTGAAATATAATTTATAATTGTTTTTAAGCCTCGTTCACCATCAGCTCCCAATGCATACAATATCGGGCGACCGAGCATTACAAAATCTGCACCTGAAGCGTAAGCCTTAACTACATCTTCTCCATTTCGAACACCAGTATCAAATAATAGAGGGTAATTTTTGCCGACAGCCTTTCTAATTTTAGGCAATTGTATAATTGGAGCTGGAAGACTGTCAAGTTGTCGGGCACCATGTCCAGAGACATAAATCGCATCAATACCTAATTCTTTAATTTTTTTTGCATCCTGTGGATCAAGTACGCCTTTAACTATAAGGTTTCCCTTCCAACTATCTCGCAACTTTTTTAGAAAGTCCCAGTCAGCGCCAGCTCGAGGTCTATCTCTTCTAAAGGGAGGCAAGTTTTTAAAGTTGGCAGGTGCTGGTGAGCCCCCTGACATAAGCATTGAAATTGACCAGGATGGGTGTATAGCACAATCTATGAATTGAGAAAGTGAAGGCCACCATGGAACTTTAAAGTTTTGTCTTAGTTCTCTTGGTCTACGGCCTAAATCAGGAACATCAACGGTAAGTATTAATGTCTCATAACCGGCTTTAGAGGCTCTTTCAGCCATATTGAAACCTGCTTTAGGGTCATCATAAACGTATAGTTGAAACCAACCGTTCCCATCCGTTAGTTTTATTGTATCTTCCATGGCGGTTGATGCCATAGTCGAAAAACAAACAGGTGTATTAAAGTAAGCACCTGCTTTTGCAATTATTTTATCCGCGCTAGGATGACTTAAGTTACACATTCCCATAGGCGCTATACCAAAAGGTATATCAGTTTTATGCCCTAATATTGTATGATTAATTTCTCGATTAGCACCTCTTGCTAAAACTTTTGGCGCAAGTCTAATTTCTTTTATAGCTTGTCGACCAAGGAATTCCCCATATTCAGTCAAAGCTGCCCCGTCAAAGTAGTCAAAAGCCATTTTTGGAAGACGTTTTTTTGCTATTTTTCTTGCATCGTCAGAGGTTTGTAGGTTTAGTTTCGAGAATTTACTCATTTAAAATACCTTATCTAAATTGTCTTCTTAAGTTATGGTTACTTGCAAAATATCTATTAATAAAACTACTATATAGTTATCCAAGGCTGAGCAATTCTATTTGTTAAAATTATTGAAAATATCTAGTTTAGTGATCGCTTTTCTTCTAGTTGTTAAGATCAGACGATTGAATTCTTATTGTTAGTAATGTTATTAGTTTAGAGTAATTAAAAAGGGGATTTTTATGGCGCTAACATATTTAAAGCGAGCACTAAAGACTGGGGAACAATCCTTGTCTGATGTTCGTGAATTGGTACAAGAAATCTTGACTGATATTGAAAATGGTGGTGATCAGAAAGCGCTGGATTATGCAAGAAAGTTTGATAACTACGACGGAAAAATAATCCTTACAGCAGAAGATATTGATAGGGCATCAGAAAAGATTCCTAAAAGGATTAAAGATGACATTCAGTTTGCATATGAAAATGTTAAAAGGTTCGCCGAAGCACAAAAAAAGACACTTCATGATTTTGATATAGAAGTTGTTCCAGAATTTAAGACAGGTCAGAAGTATATACCATGTAATTCTGTTGGCTGTTATATTCCTGGTGGAAGGTATAGCCACGTTGCATCAGCTATTATGACCGTTACTACTGCGAAAGTTGCTGGCTGCAATCATATTTCTGCTTGTTCTCCGCCACGACCAGGCATAGGTATCAACCCAGCTATAATTTATACGGCCAATTTGTGTGGGGCTAGTACCATTTTATCAATGGGTGGAGTTCAAGCTATTTCTGCAATGACTTATGGTTTGTTTGGTCTACCAAAAGCAGATATTCTTGTAGGACCTGGTAATCAATATGTAGCTGAGGCAAAAAGATTATTATTTGGTCGAGTCGGTTTAGATATGGTCGCAGGACCAACAGATAGTTTAATTTTAGCTGATCAAACGGCTGATCCAGAAGTTGTTGCGGTTGATCTAGTTGGGCAGGCTGAGCATGGATACAATTCTCCAGTTTGGTTGGTTACTGATAATGCAGTTCTTGCAGAAAAAGTTTTAACCTTGATTCCAAAGCTAATTGCAGATTTACCTCAAGTTAATAGAGAGAATGCTGAAGCAGCTTGGCGAGATTTCGGTGAGATAATAATTTGTTCTAATCGCGAAGAGATGGCTAAAACATCTGATGAGTATGCCCCCGAGCATTTAAGTGTTCAGGCAAATGATTTGGATTGGTGGTTAAAGCGACTTAAATGTTATGGGTCACTTTTTCTTGGTGAAGAGACTACTGTTGCATATGGTGATAAAGCATCTGGAACAAACCATGTTCTTCCTACTGCTCGATCAGCTCGTTATACGGGAGGGCTATCAGTTCACAAATATATGAAGGTTGTAACCTGGCAACAAGCAACTCGGAAAGGATCTAAGGAAATAGCGCAGGCTACGGCGCGTATTAGTCGAACAGAGGGGATGGAGGGCCATGCTCGTACAGCAGACATTAGGTTAAAAAAATACTTTGCAGATGAAGACTTTGATTTATCAGGAGAATAGTATGAAAATGAACACTTCAAAACTTTTCTCTTTGGAAGGAAAAGTAGCTTGTGTCACGGGAGCGAGTAATGGGTTAGGTCAACAGACAGCTTCTGCACTACTAGAAAATGGTGCAAAAGTGGTTGGGGTGGCTCGCAATGAGGATTTATTAAGATCGTGGTCAGAGGAGGCTGGTGCAAATGCTTCTTTTGTAACTTTTGATTTGACCTACAGAGAAAAAATAAAAGAGATTGTTGAAGAAATAAATGAGCTTTTTGGACCGCCTGATATTTTAATAAATGCTGCTGGTGTAAACACGCGTGAGCATGCAAATGATATTACTCATGATAATTGGGATAAAACAATAGAGTTAAATCTTGCGGCACCATTTTTTATGGCTCAAGCGCTTGTTCCCAACATGATAAAAAATGGTTGGGGAAGAATTGTCAATATTGCTTCATTGCAATCAAGACGAGCATTTCCTTCAGGCTTGTCTTATGGAGCTTCAAAAGGTGGAATAGAACAGATGACAAGAGCAATGGCCGAAGCATGGTCTTGTGATGGAATTACAGTTAATGCTTTGGCTCCTGGTTTTTTCCCGACTGAGCTAACTAAGGCAGTTTTCAACAATCCAACACTATCAAAGAAGAATGCTGATCAAACATGTATTGGTAGAAATGGGAAATTGGATGATTTAAATGGTCCCATTGTATTTTTGTGCTCTGACGCATCAGCTTACATTACTGGGCAAATGTTGTTTGTAGACGGAGGTTTTACTGTAAAATGAAAGCATTAGTTTATGTAAAAGAAAAAACATTGTCGTATCAGATAGTTAAAGATCCCGTAGTAAAAGAGGGTGAATTATTAATAAAAGTTAAGTCAGTTGGCATTTGTGGATCGGATATGCACGCATTTCTTGGACATGATGATAGAAGACCTGCACCGTTAATACTAGGTCATGAAGCTGCAGGTGTGATCTTAGAAGGTAAAAATTCAGGAAAGAAAGTAACAGTTAACCCACTTGTGTCTTGTGGTACGTGTCCAGCTTGTAGGAAGAATCGTAATAATATTTGTCCAAACCGTCAGCTTCTTTCTATTCCTCCAAGGGAAGGAGCATTCGCAGAACTTTTAGTAATTCCAGAGAAGAATACGGTAATGGTTCCAGAGACTGTTAATATTAATCATGCGGCACTAACGGAACCATTGGCGTGTGGTTGGCATGCTGTAAAATTAGGTATTCAAAGTTTAGATATCCCTCTTTCAGATGCTAAATGTCTCGTAATAGGAGGTGGGGCCATTGGAGTTGGAGTAAATCTTGCGTTGAAAGCAAAGGGTGCGATAAATGTCACCATGATTGAAAGGAATCCTTTAAGACTTAAGATGCTTGCTAATAACTTCTCTTCCGATACGATTGTTACCGATAACATTGATTTAAAAACGGAATTTGATTTTGTAATTGATGCAGTTGGATTTTCAAAAACACGCCAAGATGCTTCTGCACTATGTAGACCTGGAGGTATAATCGCTCATATTGGCTTGGGGGATGGAAGCGGAGGCCTCGACATAAGGCGAATGACATTACAGGAAATTACATTCATAGGTACATATACCTATACACCAGAGGATTTTAAAGAAACGGCACAGGCAATCTTTATGTCTCAAATGGGAGATTTTGGTTGGGTGGATGAAAGATCGTTAGATCAAGGCCAGAATGCGTTTATCGATATTTTGGAAGGAAAAGTTTCGGCTTCAAAAATTGTTTTGCGACCTTAACGGTTTATTTATTCTAAGAGATTTATATCACATTATATATAATGAAAATCTGACGGTAGAATTAATAGTAGAAAAGGATTAGACCAATAAAAATTGTCATTAAAATTCTTTATTTTATTTTATCCTCTGGTTTTTTTGTTAACGTAGCTAGGGGAGAAATAGTATTAGAAATTCATCCATTAGTTCCGATTAGTTCAGTTGAGCTTAAAAGTTTAAATTCTTTTGCAAATGACGTTTCTATTCTAACTGATGGAGAAGTTAAATTTTTAATTGCTAAGATTAATCCATTGGGAAAGCTCTCTGATAAGCTTGAAAAAGTGAGTAGAGGTACTTATGACGCAGCTTTTGGGCATACACACCTCTTATCAGAAAAAGAACCGGCTGCTATTTTATTTGGAGCGCCTCCAGTCACAAACGTAATAGGTTTTGATAATACAACATTTTTTAGTTGGTTTTATAGTGCTGGAGGATCTGACCTATATGATGAAATGTGGACTGAATTAAGTCTTAATATACAAGGTTTCATCTTGCAAACATCTGGACCACGTGCCTTTGGTTGGTTTAGAAAGCCATTCTCTTCGCTTGATGAACTTAAAGGAAAGCGAATAAGGGATTCATTCGATTTTACTAACGAAATTCATAAAGAAATAGGGCTGTCTGTAGTTCCAATGAAAGCGGCTGATGTTCTTCCCGAGTTGGAAAAGAAGAAATTAGATGGTGCTTCATGGTGTTGCCCTGCTTCTGACTTAATGCTTGGTTTACATGACTCAGTTAATAATTATTATCTCCAAGGAATCAGTAAAAACATCTTGAACGCTGACTTATATCTCAATAAAGATGTGTATGAAAAATTAAACTTACAACAGCGAAAAGCCATTGAGTTAGCAGCGGCCGCTTCGATAATAAGACATAGCTCAGCCTTAATATATGAAAATGGTAAAGCATTGAAAGAGCTCTTAGAAGATCACAATGTTATATTAAATAACACTCCGAGAGAATATTTTGAACAATACAAAAAAGAAGCAACAGAGTTTCTATCAGAAAAAGCACGGGTAAACGATTTTTTTGCAAAAGTTTGGCAAAGTCAGAAAGACTTCGCTATTGTAGGGCAGCCATATTGGTCTGAACTTCAAGCTCCGAGCAAAGGGTTGTATGATTGAGTTAATTATAACATCAATTAAACGTAATTTAAAATAGAGAAATAAGAAAACACATTTGGTTAATATTAAAAATTAAAATTTAGAAAAGGAATTATTATGCATCTTGCTCGTTTCCCACGTGTCCGCCTTGGTCATATGAATACACCGCTGGAACTTTTGCCACGTTTAACTGAAGCTTTGGATGGTCCGGAAATTTGGATTAAAAGAGATGATTGCACAGGCTTGTCAACTGGAGGAAATAAAACAAGAAAATTAGAATTTTTAATGGCTGATGCTTTGGCAAAGAATGCGGATATTGTTCTAACGCAAGGTGCAACCCAGTCAAATCATGCTAGGCAAACTGCTGCAGCTGCGGCTAAACTGGGCTTAAAGTGTCATATCCTTCTTGAGGATCGAACAGGAATGAATGATATTAGCTATAAAGAAAATGGAAATGTCTTGCTTAATAACTTACATGGGGCATCTATGGAACATCGGGGACCAGGCCTTGATATGAACGCTGAAATGGAAGATGCAGCTGAAAATTTTAGAAAAGAAGGTTTAAATGCATATACTATTCCTGGAGGGGGTTCTAATTCTATCGGTGCGCTTGGTTATGCTAATTGTGCTCAGGAATTAATTGTTCAAAGTACTGAGATGGGTCATGCAATAGACCATATTGTGCATGCAACTGGGTCAGCAGGAACACAGGCTGGTCTTATTGTTGGTCTTAAGGCTTTAAATGCCCAAATTCCACTTCTTGGAATTGGTGTAAGAGCGCAAAAAGAGAAACAGGAAGAGAACGTATATAATGTAGCTGTTGAAACCGCAAAAAAGTTGGGTTGTGATGGTATTGTAAATCGCCAGGATGTTGTAGCAAATTGCGATTATGTGGGTCCCGGTTACGGCTTTCCTGCTCAAAGTACGTTAGAGGCCATTGATATTTTTGCTCGGTTAGAGGGTATTTTATTAGATCCAGTATATTCTGGTAAAGGTGGTGCTGGGCTTATTGATCTTATAAGAAAAAAGCATTTTAAAAGAGGCCAGAGGATTGTTTTTGTACATACTGGAGGCGCTATTGCTCTCGCGGGATACTTAAATAGTTTTCGGAGCTAGGTCGATGAAGTATGTTCTTGCTATAGATCAAGGTACTACATCATCTAGAGCCGTACTTTTTGATAAGAACCTCGAAGTGGCTTTTATATCCCAAGAAGAGTTCCCACAACATTTTCCAAAACCTGGTTGGGTTGAACACAACCCTGACGATATTTGGAATTCTGTTATTTCAGTCTGTAAAAGTGTAATAAAACAAGCAGGTATTACTGGAAAAGATATTTTATCTATTGGAATTTCTAATCAACGTGAGACAACACTTATTTGGGATAAGAGAACAGGTAAACCAATCCATAATGCTATAGTATGGCAAGACCGGCGAACATCAGATATCTGTAATGAATTAAAAGCTGATTACCGCGAAGAAATGATTACTAAAAAGACTGGTTTGTTGTTGGACCCATATTTTTCTGGGACCAAAGTGAAGTGGTTATTGGACCAAAATGATACAATTCGTACTGCTTGTGAAAATGGAGATTACTTATTTGGAACTGTCGACAGCTTCTTAATATGGAAGTTGACTGGCGGGCAAGTGCATGTGACTGATGCAACGAATGCTTCAAGAACTATGCTCTTTGATATAGATGAAAATTGCTGGTCAAAAGAAATTTGTGACTTGTTGGGCGTCCCTATGAAGATGTTACCAACTGTTTTAAATTGCGCTGATGATTTTGGGAAAACAAATCCAGAAATATTTGGCAATTCAATCCCTATAACAGGGGTCGCAGGAGATCAACATGCAGCAACAATTGGTCAAGCGTGTTTTGAACCAGGAATGGTCAAGTCTACTTATGGGACTGGTTGTTTTGTCATGCTCAATACTGGGAAAAAACGAATTCATTCAAAAAATAGGCTTTTAAGTACAATTGCGTACCGATTAGATGGAGAAATAACCTATGCCTTGGAAGGATCAATTTTTATTGCTGGTGCTGCAGTCCAATGGCTTAGGGATGGTTTAAAAATAATTTCTAATGCGGCTGAAGCTGAAGCATTTGCGAGAACATCAGATGCTGAACAAAGTGTTTACTTTGTTCCTGCATTTACCGGTCTTGGTGCCCCATATTGGGATGCGGATGCGCGTGGCGCTATTTATGGTCTGACACGTAATTCAGGGCCATCAGAAATATGCCGGGCAACTTTGGAGAGTGTAGGTTTTCAAAGTAAAGATTTATTAGATGCGATGATTTCTGATGCGCCCGATACAAAAACATCGATCCTTAGGGTGGATGGCGGTATGAGTAGTTCGGATTGGACGATGCAGTTCTTGGCTGACATTCTTCAGGCTCCAGTTGATCGACCAAAGATGTTAGAGACTACTGCGCTTGGTGTAGCTTGGCTGGCAGGTATGTATATTGGATTTTACCCAAGTAGACTTGAATTTGGTAGGAATTGGTTAAAAGATAAAAGGTTTGAATCACAAATGGAAAGTGATCTAAGAGCGAATTTAGTTGCTGGGTGGAAGCTGGCAATTAGTCGTACTTTAGCTAGATAGTTGGTTAATTAATCTTCTTCTAACTCACTATAGAGGACGTTTAAGTCAAATTGTACTTGTTTAATGAAAAAAAATGCATATTAATTTGTCTATCATTGATTTGTTTTGAGGAGTAATTTGAATGGCTACATACGAATGTGACAGCTGTGGAATGGCTGTGAATGCATCATGTGCTAATTGTGATGTTCCCCTCGTCGATAATATTATCACTACGGATGATGGCAATAAAGTACAAGTTTCTGAATGCCCATCTTGTGAAGGTAAGATAAAATCTCCTAGTTGTTGTGGAGCAGAAATGACTTGCAATAATTGATTTTAAAGTGAGCTAACAACCTCGTAATCTAGCTTGCTTAATGTTTCATATATGTGTTTTATATGCTGGGGCGATATTTCACAACAGCCACCAACAATCCTAGCACCTGATTCTATCCAGCCCATAACGTGTTGAAGATATGCTTCTGGAACTAAGTCTTGCCTTGATTTTAAGACGTCAACTGTACCTCCGATCTCCAATTCATTTATCGATGTAAATCCATTTGCATAGGCGCCAAAAAGTTTTTTACCGTTCATTAAACAATTTAATGCAACTGTTATAGACTCTGGAATAGAGCAATTTAAGAGATTGGCTTGATGATTGAACTTATTCAAATGGGTAATAGCCGTTTTAAGTGGCTCGTTAGATCTCAATCGCGAGTCGCTTTGATCTGAAATTGTTAGAGAACACCAGGTTTCCATGCTGTGAGATCTTGCCGCAATAATTGATGCTTCAGCTTCTTTAACTGAAGACATTGTCTCGCAAATAAAAAGATCAACATGTGGTGCTTGTTTATTTGAAATTACTTGGTAACGTTCAATACACTCTTCTAAGGAGGGCGCACTTTCTGGTTTGTAGCTGCCATATAGAGGAGGCAGGCATCCTGCGATTTTTACGTCAGCTATTTTGCAGTAATCTCTAGCTCGGTTTGCTACTTCGATAGCCTTTTCTTGTAATTCATTAAACATCCCTTTTGCTCCGTCCCTGTCTAATCGCTCTGGAGTTGCGGTATAGCTGTTTAACGAAATCACTCGAGCACCGGCCTTTATGAAATCAATGTGAAGATTTTCAACCAATTCAGGTTCGTTCTTCAAAACTTGAGCCGACCAGAGCGGATGGGGTGCTGATTTAGATCGTTTTATCAGTTCTTGACCCATGCCTCCATCGAGAAGTATAATTTTTTTCATATTTATTTACTTCAAATTATAATTTTTCCTCAGGAATGAGTCCCTTGGGAGCAAACCTAAGAACTAACAATAAAATTATACCCATTGTCATGTATCTCATATGAGCAACACTCTCAATAAGGTGAACCCTTACAGGATGGTTATCGGCAAGTATGCCGGTCGTTGAGCTAATCAACCATATACCTATAGGTTCTGATTCAACCCAAAAAAACCAAATTAAAAAACCGCCTAAAATAGAACCAAGGTTATTGCCTGATCCACCAACTATAACCATGACCCAAATAACAAATGTATATCTTAAGGGTGTAAAAGACATTGGAGTAAATTGTCCTTCAAGTGTAGTCATCATTGCGCCTGCGACTCCAATCATTGCTGATCCTAACACGAACACTTGAAGATGTCTTTTCGAGACGTTTTTACCCATAGCTCTAGCTGCAATCTCATTATCTCTGATTGCTCGCATCATGCGCCCCCAAGGAGATCGAAGAGCCTTTTCAGATAACCATACAAAGAAAAATAAAACTGTTAAGAATAGAGCAGAGTAGCAACACTTAACAAATATTGTGGAGAAGTCTCTGACAGGAACATTAATGAAAGTAGCTAAATTTTGAAACCAGAGTTCATTTTGTAAATTTATTTCGTAGGGAACTGGCCTTGGTATTCCATTTACATTTTTTACGCCGCGGGTGAGCCAATCTTCATTTTTAACAATATAAAGTATTATTCCCGATATTCCTAACGTTGCTATTGCAAGGTAGTCGCTACGTAATTCTAATGTGATTTTTCCAATCACCCATGCCACGCCAGCTGCAAAAACCCCGCCCACTATCCATGAAAGGAGTATGGGTAGCCCAAGCCCCCCTAGGTAACCTGTTTTTGCAGCTTCCGTATTTTCAATCGCTTCAATAGCTGGGCCTGTTGTTATTCTAATTAAGGCATATCCTATTATTATAATTAGTATGGTTGGAAGATAGCGGTATCGTTCCAAAGATTTTGTTTTTTTCCATACGCTGATAGCAATGAGACTTGTAGTTATTAAAATGATAAGACCGAATAAAATATTAGTACCGCCAACAGCCCAGGTTGCTTCTACCGGTGGGATTGATACAAGAACTGCAGCAAGGCCTCCAATAATTGTAAATCCCATTATTCCAGCATTGAAAAGTCCTGCATAACCCCATTGTATATTTACTCCTAAAGTCATAATTGCAGAGATAATACACATATTGAATATGGCGAGAGCAACATTCCAACTTTGTAATAAACCAACACAAACTAGGGCTAAACCCATAAAAGAAAATAAAAATACTTTTCGTTTTGTATTAATCATATTGTTTTACCACTAAATATTCCTGTTGGCTTAACCAACAGTACAATAACTAAAATGACAAATGAAACTGCAATCTTATAATCAGTAGAAAGAAATTGAATTAAGCCAGTTGGAGCAAGAGATTCGGGTAGTAAATAGCCGGCTACTTTTTTATATGCAAATGTAAAAATAAGTTCAGAAAACGCTATTACGTAACCACCTACAATTGCTCCTATTGGGTTTCCAACACCACCTAAAATAGCTGAAGCAAATACAGGAAGAACGAGGTACATATATATGAAAGGTTTATAACTTTTGTCTAAACCATAAAGAGCACCCGCAACAGTTGCAAGTATTCCCGTAATAACCCAAGTTATAATAACAACTTTTTTTGGATTAATACCAGACAATAAAGCTAAGTCCTCGTTGTCAGAGTAGGCGCGCATCGATTTACCCGTTCGTGTTCTGTTTAAGAACCAAAAAAGAAGTATCACTAAGCAGATTGTTATCCCAATTGTAATGCCTTGGGTTGTCTTAATAGCCAAGCCTTCATTTAACCCAGTGAGTTCTTTGAATTCTCGGGCTTTAAGAATAAAGCGACTACCATCATTGAATTTTCGATCATCTGGTCCAATAATAAAGCGAATTAAGCCAGCTGTAAAAAAAAGAACACCTACAGAAATTATGAGATATGTTGTTGGGTCAATCTTTTTTTCTCTGTAATATTCGTAAATAAGTGAGTTGGTAGCAAGACAATATAAAATTGTTATGGTTGCTGCGAAGGGAATTGCAAGAAGAGCTGTTGGAAGAAAACCAAAGGTAAGTCCATAGGACTGAAATAACCAGGTTATTAATATTGTAGACATTGCGCCGAACGACATAAGTTCGCCATGTGCAAAATTTGAGAATCTCAATACGGCATAAACCATAGTTATTCCAAGAGCGCCAAGTGCGAGTTGACTACCGTAAGTTAGTCCAGGAATAATAATATAATTTGTTAAAAGTGTTAGGGAATTTAAAATATCAA